>PVMK01170630.1_pt1 | contig 13935 bp, 13 predicted proteins | sample 1853481 | NCBI WGS metagenome assembly PVMK01 (sample SAMN08533507, study PRJNA380276) | Marine sediment metagenome, whole genome shotgun sequencing project. | reverse complement strand
CGATACCTTTTACGGCCTGATTACGCAGATCGACCTGATCAATCATTTACGCAAGGCGACCACCTAAAAGACTGTCCTAAGTGTGCGGCAATCTAATGAAATAAATAGCTTTAGCTCACTTCGAGTTCTTTCTCGGTGATCCTGGGAGCTTTTTCCCCTGGCCTGGAATCGGCAATAATACTGTCCTTTAAAGCAAGTTCCTGCTCCGCCTCCACCATATAATCACGGGTAATCGGTAAGCTATCAATTTCACGGCTCAGTTGAATTTGTAATACGGTAATATTCTGCACTCGAAACGCTACTTCACTTGCGATCAGGTACATTTCCCACATCCGACAGAAACGCTGGTCGTAAATTCTGGCAATTTTATCGCGATTTTTAGAAAAGCGCTGGTGCCACTGAACTAAAGTCTTCGAGTAGTGCAGTCGAAGGTTTTCGATATCGGTGACCCAGAGATAATTACGTTCCCAGGCACGGGCCAATTGGGAGATCGAAGGCAGGTAGCCGCCGGGAAAGATATACTTTCGAATCCAGGCACCGACCGGTTGAGGTTTCTCTATTCGAGCGATGGTATGAATTAAAGCAACGCCTCCTGGTTTCAGCAATTCACTGACCTTGCTGAAAAACTGCCCGTATTGATGTTGCCCCACGTGTTCCAGCATTCCCACCGACACGATGCGATCGACCGGTTCGGTCAAGCTACGATAATCTTGCAACTTGAATTGTACTTTTCGCTCCAGATCGGCTTCTATTACGCGCGCCGTGGAGGCCCTGTACTGTTCTTCCGATAATGTGACACCGAGTATTTTGCAGTCGAAGTTTTTTGCCAGGTAAATTGCCATACCGCCCCAACCCGAGCCGATATCCAGCACCGTCATACCAGGTTTTATATCGAGTTTTGCCGCTATGTGACGCTTTTTCAGGAGTTGTGCGGTCTCGAGGTCCTCGTCACCCTTCGCATAATAGGCACAGGAGTACTGTCGATCCGAATCGAGAAACAGATCGTATAGTTCGGTGGATAAATCATAGTGGTGTGCGACATTGCGGCGTGACCGCCCCATCGGGTTATAATGTTCCACGGCAGCCGTAATACTGTAAAAGATACGAAATAATTCACCAATCCAACTTTTAGTCAGTAATTGTTCAGATCGCCCCCAGGCTTCGAGAAACCCGTTGAGGGTTCCTTCCTCAACCAGCAACTTGCCATCCATATAAGCTTCGCACCAACCCATCGAAGTCGCGAACACCAGTCGTTTCGCGATCGAATCGTCAGTCAGGCGTAAAACCACCTCCGGCTTACCAAAGCTGGTTATCTGGTGGCGCCTACCAGATTCATCAATTAACGATACTGTTCCGTATCGTATCACTCGCCGCATTACATGGATCAGTAACAACATTCACCTCCAACACTGTTTCTAAGCTAGGCTTATGGCGATAATGTTACATTTTTCGATCCATATTTCCAGCCCGTATCGGAGTAGAATCCGGGTTTCAATGGTTTAGGAAAACCCTGAGCTTCCCTGGCCTAAGGTGTCACTCATCTGATTTTGACTTCCTGAGTAAAACATTATTTAATGACCTCGGATTGGGGTGGTAGCTCACCTACCCAGAATCTAGCCGATCTACCGGATATCAGCACGGCTAATGGATTATCCGTATTGCCGGTGATTTCTAAGGAACCTCTGATGAATTCTGGGTGAATCAGGTTGTGATTCAAAATGATCAAGCTCAGGGCGTGGAACGCAAGTAATTGCAGGGCTAATGCTAAGTTTCACAAAGCAGAAATAGGTCATTTTGGGCACAACTCGATCATTCATGACGATCAGAGTTTCCCTAATCTTTACAACTGATGAATTAGCCCAGGATCGAATCGATGGATATACAACGCCTGCTTACCCGCCTCAGTCTCAATATTATTATCCAGTTTGGCGTTGTGGTTGTTATTAGTGGCATAGCGATCGCGTGGAATATTGATTTTCTTTACCGGTTTTATTTCGAAAATCAACAAACCCCGATCGGTATTATTATTAATAGTGCGATTGCCTCACTCATGCTGTTTGGTATGCTGAATATCATTTTTCACCTGATCCGATACGGGCGTGAAGAACAGGCGATAGCCGGGTTTGTGAATAACATCGAGTCTTTTAAAGTGGACTTGATGGAAGGGTTACCGTCTCATTCGATTGTCGTCAAACGTCTATTGACCATGAAATCGATAGAGACTGCGGCCGGGATAATAGATCAAAGTGCACTCTCGGCAATGCTGACTGCCGATGAGGGCACAAAACTTGGCCTGGTTAAATTCATCAATAACATTCTCATTTTAACGGGTGTGCTGGGTACTATCGTCTCGCTTTCCATTGCGCTACTGGGCGCCTCAGATCTAATCGATTCGGCAGCGGGTAGCCTTGGCGGCATGGGCCTGGTCATTCATGGTATGTCGACCGCACTGTCCACCACCATTACCGCGATCGTCAGCTACGTCATTTTTGGTTATTTTTATACCCGCCTAAACGATGTACAAACCCACTTGATCAGTGGCATAGAGCACCTGACATCGGTTTACCTGATGCCCAAATTTGTCAAGCGTAGCGACAATATCGTCAATAAAATGGCCGATCTGATCAAGGCTATTATTCATGCCACGGATAATTTAAAGAATACCCAGAAGATCTATCACGCCTCGGCGCTAAACCTGCACGAAACTATATCGTCCAGCCGGGAACAGATGAACCACCTGGCTATCGGTTTGTCCGAGGTAAAATCTTTATTGACCGATAATATAAAAAATACGCAGGATATCTATCAGGCTTCGACACAAAACTTGCAGGAAACCATTTCGTCCAACCATGAGCAGATAAACCTGTTGTCTACCGATTTGTCTGAAATAAAGGCGCTGTTGCGCGAGGGTTTCCGCCTGTCCCCTGAACACGCGATTGATAAATAGAGCTAACGAACCCGATGCTGGCTAATTTCGCACCAATAGGTCAACTGCAAAACAGCCGTAGTGGTGACAATAGTTTCTGGCCATCGTTTACTGACATCATGATGGTCATTACGATGATTTTCCTGATGGCAACCAGCTTGCTCGTGGTGCGTAACTGGCAACTGGTTGCCGAACTACGCGAAAGTATCGTAGCAGAACAACTCGCCGAACAACTGATCGAATCCACCTTCCTGGAAAATGTCACGCTCGAAGAAAGACTCGCAAATGCCGAGCAAAGCAATTCGATTTTACGCCTGCGCATACTAAAGAAAGATGAGGAATTATTAGTCGCGAGCAATACGATACAGCAGCAGGCAACGAGTATCGCGGAGTTGAAGACTAGCAACACAGAATTCGGGAAGTCCCTGGACCTGTCCAGTGCAGCCCTGGCCAAAGCAAATATCGAAATTGAAAAGGTGTCCATTCAGTATCAGGATCTTGAAAACCAGTTAGCCAGGCTTAACCTGGAATTCAACCAGTTAAAAAACGAAAGTGACAATACCAGTGCACTGCTAGCTACCGCTGAAGTAAATATAGAATCGCTGGCTCAAACCAGCAAGGCTCAACAGCAAGAAATATCCGACCTGATACAGGAAAAACAACGCCTGAGCCAGGAAATATCCGGTCTGAAACAGGACAGGCAACGCCAGGATCAGGAAATTGCCAAACTGAATCAGGATAAAGAACGTCAGAACAAGGAAATTGCCAAACTGAATCAGGATAAGGAACGCCAGAACAGGGATATTGCCAACCTGGAACTGGACCGGCAACGTCTGACGCAAGAAGGCCAGACATACAGCCGACAATTGTTGGTCCTCAAACAGGAGACCAGTACACAGCTGTCTGCCGCTAGAGAAGAAATTAACCTGCTCAGTCGATCTGGTCAGACCCAACAACAGAACATCGCCGGCCTGACACAAGAGAAACTGTTCCTTAACCGCGAAGTCGAAGCATACAACCGCCAGTTGCTAACACTCAAGGGCAAGTACGAGGTGGTCAAATCCAAATATGAGGAACTGGTTAAACCGGCGCGCTCGGCGAAGGGCAAATATATTGTCCAGGTTTTTTATATCAAAGGCGAAAATGGCAAGATTATTCGCTACAAGCAACCTGGAGACAGCGGTTTTGTCGATTTACCACTGGCCGAAGTTGAAAAACGCCTGACCAGACTCAAGGCACAAAAAGGCAGGGATTTATACGTCCAGATAATTATTCCACAGGACAGCGGGCTGACTTATAACGAGGCCTGGGATTTTATGCGAAAACTACTAGTCAAGTACGATTATTATTATCAGGAATAACTAACCCTGGTAGTTATACACCCTCTGCGCCTGATTCAGGGTCGAGTCAAGGTTTTCACAGGATTTAATATCGATAACATTAAAACCAGGATCCAATGGTGTTTGTAACCCCGATATCGCCAATTGTAAACCTGTAACCTATTTCATATCTCTAATAAAAAAGGGATTATTGCCTCTCCGGAAAAAGTATGTTTTTAGATGACAATTTATTATCCGATTGCGAGTCGACGCAATAATCCAGTCTCAGGTTTAAATCAATATGAACAACCAGTAGAAAATACCCTACCCGTGCGGATCGAATAGCCTGGGAGTAATCAGTCGATTTTGAAAAAATTGGGTATCGTCTAGAATGCAGAATATTTTTACGCTACTGAGCGTGATCGATCGCAATTACCTGTTGGTCGGACTGATGATTGTAGTGGCTACCGCGCTTATTCGTTATGCCAGGTTCGTACTGGTGATCGCAATTTCCATACTCGCGATTGGGGCGAATCTACCCCACGATATCGCCCAGATATTAAACGTGGACTCCAGAATTCTTACCGGCTCTCTAATTGCTATCCTGGTCCTGTCCCTGTTAAACCAGTTTTTTAAATTGCCTACAGGTCTCGATAAATCCCAGGGATTTCCTGACGAACACGACTCTCCGGATCTGAAATTGCTCGAATCCGAATTTGACGACCCACTATCTGATCCAGAGAGTGATGTGATTGCCCCTGGTGAGCAATGATCCACCGAAGCTGGCATCCCGGCCTACGAAACCGCGCGACGCCGATCTCGGCAGTACGACAGCAATAGCTCCTGGTAGTGCCCCCTACTTACGGGAAATTTGATTAAATTAGCCGTATACTACCCCTCCCTTGTTAAACCGGGTGTTAGCTCCAGACGCTTCTACCGGACAAGATCGCGACACTGGTGGCTATCATCTCAATTTGTCAGGAGAGATGCATGCTTAAACTATATATGTTATTTCTGTTCAAATTATTCAAAGTTACCCCTGGTTCATTACGGGCTGGAAGGCGCGGTAATTTGCCTCCAGCCCAGGGCGCGGACCACCCAGATCGCTATAGCTGAGAATCGATGCGCTAATTACAGCGAATATTCACATCAAATTGAATATGCAAGGCTTCCAGCAATGAATTACTATGGGGCAGCCGATGGAGAACTAAGCCTGGAAAGTTTCATCGGTAAGAAGGGATAAGAAAATTGATAAGCTTGGGCGTGCCAGTGGAATTTAACCTGATACTGAGCCCATCTGTAAATTCTCGGGTATAACTTCCATGTTTAGGCATCCTTTTCAAGAATGTCCACCTTAAGACATATTATGTCAATCTGGGAGGGCCTTTGTCCGTTTTGGCAGTGCCAGCCCTGGGGATATTAGTTTATTATTTCCATTTTCATGGACAGATATAGCATTCAAATATGCTTCGCTATAAACTTCGCTTTTTAGGTTAATATTGTTGATATTTCCGTATATTTCCCCGTACAAGTTATATTGAATTAGTCTAACTTATTGATTTATATACAAAGTCCCCGTGGCACAATTGGATAGCGCAACGCCCTCCTAAGGCGTAGGTTGCCCGTTCGAACCGGGCCGGGGACGCCATATAAATCAACAACTTAAGCTCTATTTTCAGAAACGTACGGAAATTTGTATGGAATTATCAACAATAAATCACCATTAAATAGTGAATTTCAATGTGCCATTTACTGCCCCTTGGTGGACTAAATTTAGTACCTGGTAAAAGGAGGCCATCGGTAAGAAACGTGGTCTGTCCGCAATCTTTCAATTTTATAAAGCCGATTGCACGCTAGTTACACAGAATTCTGGCCTTGGCCGTGGCAACCTCGACTTCCTCGACTGTTTTTGCATCGAGCAATTCCTGTTTGACCTGGGCGCATTCATTGGCATCCTCGATCATTTCATCCTGCAAATCGGCGACCGCTTCCTTCACGGCCGGGTTGCATGCCGCCGGGTCCTGCTGGCGAATATTCGTACTGTTCCCGGATTGCTCGACGCTGACGCAATCGCCGACTTTTAATCCGAGCTGATCAGAGACAATTGCAATCAAACTGTCGTCGCCCATCTTAACCGTGTATTGCATACCGGGAGTCGTACCCGACGAACCTGCTTTTGAGCCGATTGCGCCGCCGATGACTGCATTGCGTCGCTTTCGCGACGAGCTTTTGCCACTACCGATGTTGTAACCGGCCGCGGCACCGACCACTGCGCCTCCGGCGCTGCCGCCGCTCGATTGCAACTCCACCGATTCGGCTTGCTCGATCACGCCGATGCTTACCGTGGCACTTTGGCCGACCGATTGCGCGAGTACCGTATTAACTGTAAATCCAGTAACAAGTAGAAAAATTAAGCCTGTGTTTTTCACCGAAGATTCCGCTTTGCTGGTCGCGATAATGGTAACAGAAGACCACAACAACTTGAAACCAAAGTCATATTATTGCCATACTCACTAGCCTAAAAACCGCTTAAATCAAACCACAGCCATATGACTTCAAAAGGATAATATTAGTTGACTTGTCTGAGGCCTTCGCCCATTTGAGGAGCATTTGCTTCTTGAGGAATTTTTATTTGCCCGCTTGTTAAACTTAAGAAATGCCGCGTGTCCATAAACCCATCCAGGCCCAGCTTATCGAATATGCCTGTGGCTGTGGCAAAGGCGTTTATCGACTTAAATGCAAAACTCCTTACACTACAGACTGCCGATACACCTGGTTGCATCAATGTAGTCTGATACGGCCTGCAATTTCTTTGACTTGCCCGACCTGGCCATAGCAAACCTTCACGATAAACCCTGCTTTTCAGGATAGTTTGGCTGAATTATTGGTATATTTATCCGATCAAGCCCGGGGCACCATGATTGAAGAATTTGCTGATTGGGCGGTTTCAGCGTCTTAAGGTCTAGTGAGTCTCAAACAGTTTTACCAGGGTGTAGTGCCCAATCCGTAAAATGATCCGAAATGGGTGCCGACGCATTTTATAAATTGATTTAATTTCAATCATAACCAGTAGCAGGGTCGCTATTCGCTAAAACTCCCTCCCAATGCCAGGTGCAAATCTACCCGTTGCGCCAGCCTCGCGTTTTTAATCCGGATCAACGAAATTTGGGAATTGAGAGTTCGTGCCTGTAATTGCAATACACTGAGAAAATCGACCTGGCCGATGTCATATTGGATTTTCGTAATTCCGAGTGCGGTTTCGTTATTCCCGACCGCGTCGGCCAGGAACCCTTCCCGTTCCAGTAGTAATGACTCGTTGGTGAGGGCGGATTCGACTTCGTTGAACGCGTTTAGCGCGATACTGCCATAGTTTGCCAAAGCGGCCTCCTGGTTGGCGGTTTCGATTTCTACCTGGGCCTGTAATCCGCCTCCTATGTCGAGTGGAGCAACAAAATTGGCTCCGAGCGTGAAAAAGTTGCCACCACCGAGTAAATTAGCTAATTCATTGCTGGGCGACCCCCCAGCTGCGGTCAGTGATACGCTCGGCAGTTTCGCGGCTTCGGCCGCATCGACACGCTGATAAGCTGCGGCGACTCGACGTTCGGCGGCAATCAGGTCCGGGCGTCGTTCCAGCAACTCTGCCGGAATTCCGACTGGAATACCCGGCGGAGTTGGTACAAACACCCGGGGCACTTCGAGTTCGGCCGCGGGGTAACGCCCCAAAAGGACTTCGATGCTACGTACTGACTGGGTGAACGCACCGAGCGCCTGGCGTTGGCGTTCCTCGGCCCCGGCCAGATCGGCCCTGGCGAGATAGACATCCTGGGGTTGCCCGGCACCTACATCAAGGCGCGTTTGCACGATCGCGAGCGTCTCCGCATAGAGAACTACCGCTTCCCCAGCCAGTTGTTTTTGTAAATTTGCCTCGGTCGCTAAAAACCAGGCCTTGGCGGACTGTGCCACCAGCGACTGCCGTGCAGCTTTCAGATCGGCAGCGGTTGCGCGATATTCTTCCTCGGCCGCAGTTGCAGTTGCACCCAGTTTACCCCAGATATCAAGCTCCCAGCTCGCACTTAGCCCCGCCCCCGACACGTTTGTAGTACTACCGTCCCGGGCAGTGCTCTGTCCACCACCGCCGACAGCGACGGCAGGCGCCAGTTGGGCACCCGCCTGGGTGGCCAGCCCGGCCGCTACACCGAGATTGGCAGCTACTACCGCCAGATCGCGATTATTCTTCAATGCCTCATCGACAATTTCTAGCAGCTTGTCGTCTTCAAATGTGGCCAGCCAACCGTCCTTGACTGCACCCTCGGCGTGACATCTTCCCAACTTGGCACCTCGGTAAAAATTTCTGCAATTTCAGTCGTCTCGGGCAGGGCCTGGTCCATTACCTCCTCGAGTGGGGGGGCTGGTTCAGGTGTTGCGCAGGCTGTGATAATCAGTGCCATGCCAGCGAGAACGAGCCTGGCGTGGGACAGCAAAAATCGAATGTTTGAAAAATTATTACTATTCACGTCGGTTTCCTAGTGGAATGGGAACAGGTAATTCATCCAGGCTGACATGCGTAGCAGAATTTTGCGCATGATCGCCACGTGATGGAAGTGCTCGCTGTAAATCGCAGCCTGTGCGTAGGCACCACCCGGTATTTGTCCAACGTAAGATTCATATCTTGGATCGGTTATACGGATTATAACCGGAACGCGTCCCGGGCGTGGTGCCATGCCCGGGTGAATCATATTTCCCGAAGCCTGTACCTGACCCTCGGCCATGACAGGTACCACAATTTGAACCTCTCCGCTGAAGACCTTGCCCGGAACGCCATCAAATGCAACTTCCGCCTCGGCGCCGGTTTCGAGGCGTAACAGGCTATTTTGTCGAAACCAGCCGACCAGATAATGCTGTTCGCCGCTGACAAACACCATCACCGGGCGCAACGGTAAGTTCACTGCTCGCATGCCAGGTCGTAACATAACCTGGGTCGCATAGCCTCTGGTGGGCGCGCGTTCGGTCGTTTGATCGAGATCGTAATTGGCCTGCGCCAGTTGCGCCATTTGATCATCCAAATTGGATCTTGCCAGGTCGAAGTCGCGTTTGCTGCCGGCTTTCGCCTTGTATAATTTTTCGGTGCGCTCGAATTCCAAATTCGCCCCCTCGACGCGGGCCTTGAGTGAATTGACCATATTCTGGAAGGGTACGGGATCCAGGCGGAACAATACGTCGCCTTTTTCAAGCATTTGGTTGGCCTTAACAGGCACCTCGATAACCTGACCGCTAACATTGGGCACGATAGGCGTAGTAATAAAATACTGGCGGCTGATTTCCGAGTAAGGATGGTTGTAATTCATCACCAGAATCAGCCCTCCTATCAAAATAACTCCCCCCAATACCGCGGTGGGCACGCTCCACTTATTGAGCGGGATCTTGAAAATCTTGAATATCGCTATACAGATTGCCGTATAGGTGAGTATCAGTAATAAATCCATTACACAGACTCTCCATCAGACTGTTGCGGGGCATCGTTTGCCTCGTCTGGTGGTTTTGATGTCTGCTCCAGGCGTTCGAGCTTCTGTTCGAGGGACGCTAGCCGTTCCGCTATAGATTCGCTTCTTTCCTCGAAAGTTTTGGCTCCAATCATTCCCCATCCTCTATCCTCTCGGTACAGCGTCGCCCAGATCCACAGGAAAGGCCAGATCGCGCCCATAAATATTAAGCTAATCCAGCCCGCAACGTGAATAGCATCCTGATGCGGGTGATTGCGATGCACCGCTATCTCGTAGGGGATATCGTGAACAACAATGATGCCGTAGAACACGGTCACGGCCGCGAATATCAGTATTCCCAGTGCTATATATTCGAGCATATTATCCCACCTTCATATCGCTAATTTTGCGCTGAATTGTATAGCAAAACTCGATTATTAACTCAGCAAAAAATCCCAATAATTTCTCCCTGGCAGTCGAGTGTTTGAGCAGTTGCCCCTCGGCTTCGCCAGACTCCTGGCTGGCGTTAAAGTGCTGACGACCCGGATTCGCTGGTTCGAATGCGTATTGCATTTTCCAGATTGGTAACAAATATCTTGCCGTCACCAATTTTTCCGGTTTTGGCTGTTTCAATGATACAGTCAATCACCTGATCGACGCGGTCGTCGTCTACCCCAATCTCGAGTTTTACCTTGGGAATATAATCGACCACGTATTCGGCGCCCCGATATAACTCGGTATGTCCTTTCTGGCGACCGAATCCCTTTACCTCATAAACAGTGAGTCCATTGATACCGATTTCTGACAGGGCTTCACGAACATCGTCGAGTTTAAAAGGCTTGATGATTGCGCTGACTATTTTCACATTGTTTCCAGATATTTAGAATATTTAAAAATTATTACATTTACTCGGCTCGAATGGAATGGCTAGCAGCTTGTCGCACGTTTAAATACGCTCATAGATTCAACATGGGCTGTTTGCGGAAACATATCCATGATGCCCAGGTGCGTGCATCGATAACCGCTATCACAGATAATTTTGCTGTCTCGCACCAGACTGGCCGGTTGGCAGGATATATAAACGATAGTTTCCGCGTCAAAACGGGAAATATATTGTGCGATCTCAAACGCACCGAGGCGTGGTGGATCAAGTAGGATCTTATCGTATTGCTCTCGCATCCATCCGATATCGGGGTCTGGATGACTCAGATCGCCAACAAAGTATTCGCTATTATCGATGGAATGCTCGAGCGCATTTTGTTTGGCCCTCCCAACCATGGGCGCATCCCCTTCTATTCCAGTTACCTTCAGACATCGACGCGCCATTGGCAGGGAGAAATTTCCGAGGCCGCAAAATAGATCGAGCACTCTGTCATCTTCGTTCAAATCGAGGTAATGCAAAGCCTGCGCTACCATCTGCTGATTGATTTCTGCATTAACCTGGGTAAAGTCGACCGCGTCAAAATTGATATTGATATCTTCGTTTTGCAACGGCGCAAAATGCAGGGCCTGTTGCTGCGGATACAGGTTGACTATGCTATCGGGGCTACCGGACTGTAACTGGACCCAGACATCGTTGTGTTTGGCAAATTCAACCAGTTTCTTCCTGTCGTCTTTGGATAAGGGTCTGAGGTGGCGAATTACCAACGCAACGTGGGAATCATCGGAGGCAACTTCAATCTGGGGTATAGTCTCCCTGGCATCGAGACTCTCGATTAAATGAGCCAAATCCCGCAGGTGGTTCCCTACCTGCGGGATCAATACTTCGCAGCGCGACATATCGGCCAGGAACGAGGTATTTCTTTCCCGGAAACCAACCAGTACGCGGTCTTTTTTGCGCACGAACTTGACTCCTAGTCGGGCTTTGCGACGATATCCCCAGGGATGCGAGCGTAGTGGTGGTATCACCTCTCCTATTTCAATACCGGCATGGTGCAACATCTCCAGCAATGAACGCTGCTTGAACGCGACCTGCTCGCCGTTATCGATATGTTGCAGGCTACAACCGCCGCAAACCTCGTAAGCCTCGCATTTTGGCTTGATGCGCAAGGCCGAAGGTTCAACCACATCGAGTGTGATTGCCTCATCGTAATTGCGGTTAGTTTTCCGCATCTGGATTCGTACCAGTTCACCCTCGATCGCACCAAATACGAATACGGTTTTGCCATCAATATGGGCAATCCCTCGCCCTTCGTGAGACATGGCTTCGATACGAACTACAGAAGGCTCAGGTAACTGTCCGCGGCGGCGCCGTTTTACCATCTACTGTTCTATCCAGGCTTTTTCAAACTCGATAAGATGCTGAAGATCTGAGTCTTTAAGAAAACTACGCACTAACTGACATTCAGCGAGATATCGTGTTTGATCCAGATTGCCCCGATTGCGTTGATAATTCAGATACACCAAGAAGGTATTGAGTACATCAGTCTCGCAGTAATCCCTGATAGTTTTTAAATCGCCCTGCGCATAGTGTTGCCACACTTTAGAACCACTCATTCCCATCTTTCCAGGGAACCCGCAGAGACTCGCAATCTCATCGAGTGGAGCGTTAGCGCGGGGTTGAAACGCTGCCAGAACATCCATCAGGTCGGTATGACGATCATGGTACCGACTCAAATAGTTGTTATATCTGAAACTGGTATCATTTTGCCCGTTCTCCCAATAACGTTCAGCATTGATCGGATAGAGTAACGAACGATAATGGATCACTGGTAAATCAAAACCACCTCCGTTCCACGAAACCAGGCGGGGAGTGTAGCGGTCGATGCCACTATAAAAGCGCTCGAGTAAATCCTGTTCTCCGGACTCGAGGTCGCCGAGAGACCAGACTTTGAATTGCTCACTGGTGCGAAGCACTGCCGAGATGGCGACTACCCTGTGCAAATGATGGCGCAAAAACTCGGTATTGGCCTGCTGACGACGTTTGTGGAAAACAGCTTTCGCGACATCATCGTCGGACAATCCGTGCAGATCGTAGAGTCGCCGGCAACCTTCTATATCCGGAACTGTTTCAATATCAAATACAAATACGTTCATGCCACTGAAAACACATTGGTGGATAAATAACGATCCCCACGATCGCAGATTACCGTAACGATATGGGCATCAATTACTTGCTGCGATACCTGCAGGGCCGCTGACAACGCCCCACCCGATGAAATACCGCAGAATATGCCTTCCTGGCTCGCGAGTAATCTAGTGGTTTCCTCGGCTTCCTGTTGTGAGACGTCGATTATCTGGTCGACCCTGTCAGGACTATAAATACGCGGCAAATATTCCTCGGGCCAGCGCCGAATCCCGGGAATAGTCGCGCCATCCTCAGGTTGCACACCGATGATGTTGATATCTGGGTTTTGTTCCTTGAAGTATCGTGAGCAACCCATAATGGTACCGGTGGTTCCCATCGAACTGACAAAATGGGTCATCGACTGCCCGGTTTGCTGCCAGATTTCGGGTCCCGTTGTTTCGTAATGTGCACGTGGATTGTCAGGATTTGCGAACTGATCTAGCAATTTTCCCTTGCCCTTCGCCTGCATCGATCCTGCCAGATCGCGAGCGCCTATCATGCCCGCTTCCTTGCTTACCAATATGATTTCGGCACCATATGCCCGCATTGCCATCTGCCGTTCGTAACTCATGTTATCCGGCATGATGAGTACCAGATGATAACCTTTGGTTGCCGCAACCATGGCCAGCGCAATACCGGTATTTCCGCTGGTAGCCTCTAGCAATGTGTCGCCGGATTTAATTTCACCGCGTTCTTCGGCGTATTTGATCATACTGTAAGCGGGTCGATCCTTCACCGATCCTGCCGGGTTATTGCCTTCCAGTTTTAGAGAAATATGATTTCCGCTGGCAGGGTCCATGCGCTGCAATGTAACGAGCGGGGTATTTCCTATATAATCCTCTAAAAACATAATCTTATCGTTATTTGACCAGTGCGTTTTGGATGCCTGCATGGAGCCGGATATATTACTGTATTGGCCATTCGCATACTATGTGAATTCGCGTCTAGTTGGAGTAATCAGCTTTGAGAATTCGTGCTAACCGTTATTTAGTTATTTCACTAATTCTGTTCGCCCCGATACGGATTTTATGGGCCGATGGTCACAGTTCCGTAGAGCTCGACTTTTTTGGAGATGCGCCACTGATACTTGCCAGCGATTCGATTAGCGGTTTGCTCATGCGAGATGCCGTTAGTATCAGTGGC
>PVMK01123222.1_pt1 | contig 13935 bp, 12 predicted proteins | sample 1853481 | NCBI WGS metagenome assembly PVMK01 (sample SAMN08533507, study PRJNA380276) | Marine sediment metagenome, whole genome shotgun sequencing project. | reverse complement strand
TGCCTGCACTGCTGCAAAGTCTGTAGTGCCCTGCGGCAAAAGTAAATTGTTTTCTCAGATTTAAGTTCTAAGCAATACAATAAAAGTTTAAAGGCCTGTAATGAGGGACCTAAGGAAAAATTTGACATTTATTGTGAAGATGTCGTATTCAAGAAAAAGATGTATTGTTATTTTTTTGAAAAACAACATAAGGACCTCACACGATGATAAAGAAAATTAATAATGGGTCAACAGGATTGGATGCCTGGCTCAATGAAACTTTTAAAAAGGTGGTGGATGATATTTCTTCAGGAATCATTATCTGCGGGAAGGATCTTAAGATAATGTACATTAACAAGTTTTATTCGCATCTTCTCGGGACAAATCAGGAAAAAGCAACAGGCATGGATATCCGAATTTTTTTCCCGGATTCCAGAGTCCCAGACGTTTTCCGTACAGGTCGGCCTGAAATCAAACAGCAATGCTATCACCGTGCTGATATTATTGGGCATCACACAGACGTGACGCTTTTGGTAAACCGTATTCCGATTAAGCATAAAGGAGAGACTGTTGCCGTAGTTATTGAACATATTTTTTCCGATGTGCTGCAGGTCAAGGATTTTCTTGTCCAGAAAAACCTGCTGAAGCAAAAAGTTGACCAATGCAGGCAAAAACTGGACAGCGCTTTTGCGCCGACATATACATTTTCATGCATTCTTGGTGATAGCGAAAAAATAATCAAGGCAAAGAATAAAATGAAGAAACTGGCTCTCTCGGATGCATCATTGCTATTTCAGGGAGCAACAGGTGTCGGAAAGGAGCTTTTCGCACATGCAGCTCATTTAGAAAGCAAAAATTGTAACGGGCCATTTGTATGCGTTAATTGTGCGGCAATACCAAGAGAACTTATTGAGTCAGAATTGTTCGGTTATGAGAAAGGAGCGTTTACCGGTGCTCGGGAAAGAGGCAAATCAGGAAAAATTGAGATGGCAAACAGGGGCACCCTTTTTCTAGATGAAATTGGCGATCTGCCTCTTAGTGCCCAGGCAAAGATGTTGAGGGTTCTTGAAAACAAAACCATGGAAAAACTCGGTGGGACAGGGTCATTAAAAGTTGATTTCAGGTTGATTAGTGCCACAAATTTGGATCTTGAGAAAATGGTTCAACGCAAGGTATTCCGTGAAGATTTATTTTATAGGATAAATACTTTGACCGTCAAGGTGCCAAAGCTTTCAGAAAGATTGGAGGATATCCCCCTCCTTGCAAAGCATTTTATAATGACAAGTGACAAGCCGCATCTCAACATTTCTCAAGAGGCCCTTGATGTCTTTGTGAAATACAATTGGCCGGGAAATATTCGTGAGCTCAAAAATGTTATTTTGTTGGCGATAAGCCTCTGTGACGGCCCGCTGATTAAACTGGAGCACCTCAATGAGAAATTGCTTAAGCCAGGGATTCGAAATGTTTTAAGAGCAAACGGAATAAATTCATTGGCTCAGACTATGCATGAATTTGAGAAGATAATAATCAGGGATGCCTTGGAAAGTGCTGGAGGCAATAAGGTCAAAACAGCAAAAGAGCTGGGAATCTCCCGTTCAACTCTTTATGAAAAGTGTAATGCTCATGAGTTGTTGTAGACAGCTTGTGGATACAGAGCTTTTGGGATGAGCCAGTGTTACAATTGTTTGTGTCTGATTATATCTAAACTCTAATTGCCCTAAATCATTTGATATTTTCTAACTGTCCGGAAATGTGGACACCTCAAGGCATGCATTTTAGGGATACTTCAAGTTCTGCGTAACTGCTTAATGTTCAGACTTATTTTTTCATTCCCCAATATACCTTAAAGACCAGGGGCGCTCTTCCTGCTGTCCGACTTTTCGGCCATGTCCGGAATTCCATACATGTTTCCAGTGTTTTGATAATGCTGATTTTAAGATTTCTGGACAAAAAAATCTACTTAATAGTTAGAGAATTCAGGCTGTTAAATGAGTTTTACTGACTTTAACACCGTGAATTCATTAAATGGCATAAGTTTTGCTAATATAATTAATCATACCTTGTTTAATACACAAAAATAGAGGATGAACAATGGATTTCAAAACGTCAGTTTTTCAGACAGTACCAAAAATATTATTCGGTTGTGGAGCAATTAAAAAGCTTGCTGAGGGAGCGAAAGACCTTGGCGCTACAAGAGTGGCGGTAATCACTGATCCTGGCCTGGTAAATGCTAAAGTGCATCTTCCTGTAATGGAAGTTCTTGAATCAGCAGGGTTAAATCCAGCCCTCTTCAAAGATGTTGAACCTGATCCTAAAATTGAGATAGTTGACAACTGCCTTTCCTTCATCAAATCACATCAAGCTGATTTTATCATTGGCTTGGGTGGAGGAAGCGCTATGGATATTTCCAAGGCGGCTGCCGTAATGCACAACAATGATGGGCCAATAAACCAATATGCTGGTGTCAATCTTGTGCCCCGTCCAGGACTTCCGACAATTCTTATCCCCACAACAGCAGGAACAGGCTCTGAAGTAACTTCAATCGCCGTTTTAAGCGATACTGTAAACCAGGTAAAAGTGGGTGTGGTTTCTGATCATATGTTTGCGCGTCTTGTTCTGCTCGATCCGGAGCTTACTTTAGGATTGCCGCCACATATCACAGCTTCTACCGGGCTCGATGCTCTCATTCATGCAATTGAATCCTATACCGGCAGCCAGGCGACTTTTCTGACAGAACCATTGGCTATGGAATCTATCGGGCTCATTGGGAAAAATCTTCGCTTAGCATATGCTGATGGCGCTAATTTAGAGGCCAGAACCGGTATGCTACAGGCAAGCCTTCTTGCCGGGATGGCCTTTGCCAATACACAGACGGCCGGCGCCCATGCCTGCGCCTTGTCCCTTGGCGGGAAATATCACCTCCCTCATGGCGTAGCCACATCACTAATGATTCCAGCAGTAATGCGTTTTAACGCTATAGCAGCACCTGCGAAATTTGCCAGTATTGCAGAAGCTTTTGGAGAAACCCTGGATGGACTTTCGCCAATGGAAAAAACAGATAAGGCCATAAATGCTGTAGAGAGGCTTATTAAAGATGTTGGTTTTAAACTCGGTCTTGAAAATTACGGAGTCAAACAGGAAGACATCCCTATGTTGGCCAAGGGGGCGATTGGTGCAGCAAGGCTGTGGAAGAATAATCCCAGGCGGGCCACCGAGGAACAAATACAGCAAATTTTTAAGGATTCTTTCCAGCAGTAACCATTGATATGTTCAAAGAATTTATATGTAACTGTTGTATATGATTGAAATATTATACTGAATATTTGCGATAAGAAATCTTAATCCAACTTACAATGATGGAGGTAGTAGTAAAATGAAAATGACCACCGAAGAGGCATTTATTAAAGTTCTCCAGAGGCATGGAATAGAACACGCGTTTGGTATTATTGGTTCGGCTATGATGCCGATTTCTGACCTGTTTCCCAAAGCAGGTATCACTTTCTGGGATTGCGGCCATGAGGGCAATGCCGGAATGATGGCTGACGGGTTTACCCGGGCATCCGGCAAAGTATCCATGATGGTTGCCCAGAATGGTCCGGGAATCACAAACTTTGTGACACCTGTTAAGACCGCCTATTGGAACCACACACCTTTGCTTTTGGTTACTCCCCAGGGAGCCAACATGACTATGGGTCAGGGCGGATTTCAGGAAGTTCCCCAGATGGCTATTTTTGAAGATATGGTGGCCTATCAGGAAGAAGTACTTCATCCATCCCGTGTGGCTGAAGTTCTTAACAGAGTAATCCTTCAGGCCAAACGTGCTTCTGCCCCTGCACAGATCAATATCCCCCGTGATTTCTGGACTCAGGTCATTGATATTGAGATGCCTGCTGTTGTAGAATTTGAGCTTCCTTCCGGTGGAGAAGAAGCTGTTGCAAAAGCTGCCGAACTTCTTTCCAATGCAAAATTTCCTGTAATCCTTAACGGCGGGGGCGTTGTTATCGGTGGTGCAATAGAAAATTCAATTGCCCTGGCTGAACGTCTGGATGCTCCGGTCTGCTGCGGCTACCAGCACAATGATGCGTTTCCCGGCAGCCATCCTTTATATACAGGAACCTTAGGTTATAATGGCTCCAAAGCCAGTATGGAATTGATTGCCAAGGCAGACGTTGTTCTGGCTCTGGGTACTCGCTTGAATCCCTTTTCCACCCTGCCTGGTTACGGTATTGATTATTGGCCAACTAATGCAGCCATTATACAGGTTGATATCAATTCCGACCGTATCGGCCTGACCAAACCGGTTACTGTCGGTATTGTGGGCGATGCCAAAAAAGTTGCCAATGGAATTCTGGCCCAGTTATCAGAAACCGCAGGTGATGCAGACCGTGATGCCAGAAAATCCACCATTGAAGCCATCAAGGCTGACTGGGCCTCAAAGCTTGTTACAATGGACCACGAAGCAGATGATCCAGGAACAACCTGGAATGAACGTGCCAGAAAACAGGAGCCAGAAAAAATCACATCCCGTATGGCATGGCGTGCCATTAAAGATGCACTTCCTGAAAATGTAATCATCTCTTCAGACATTGGAAACTCCTGTGCCATCGGCGCTGCTTACCCGAGCTTTGAACAGGGTCGGAAATACCTTGCTCCCGGCATGTTTGGCCCCTGCGGCTACGGCTTTCCTGCCATTCTGGGTGCAAAGATTGCAAAACCTGATGTACCTGTTGTCGGGTTTGCCGGTGATGGTGCATTCGGTATCTCGATGAACGAAATGACAGCCTGCGGTCGTGATGAATGGCCGGCTATTACCATGATCATCTTTAGAAACTACCATTGGGGTGCTGAAAAACGAAACACCACCCTCTGGTTTGACGACAACTTTGTAGGCACCGAGCTCGACCGCAACGTTAACTATGCCAAGATTGCCCAAGCTTGCGGTTTAATAGGAGTTCAGGTAACCTCCATGGATGATCTGAATACCAAACTTGCTGCTGCTGTCAAAGCACAGATGGAAGACGGCAAGACCACTTTTATAGAAGTCCTGACCAATATGGAACTTGGCGAACCGTTCCGCCGTGATGCTATGAAAAAGCCGGTTGCCGTAGCGGGAATTGACAAAGATGATATGCGCCCCCAGGAAGGTGCGTAGGTGACTCAAAGGCAATTTCATGAAAGTATTGGTTATTAACTGGTAGAACCTTGCAGAAGAGATGCCTTCAATATGCCGGTTCGTTATTTGGATAAATATGCGCATCTCAATGCTAAATAAAAAACTGCTTTTATAAAATCAGTAGGAGAAAAATGGGGAAAGGCAATGTACAGCCTTACTTCTCTATTGGGAAACAGGTAACCGACTCTCAAAATTTATCAAATTTAAAGGAGGTAGAGATGAAAAAAGCAAAAACCAGGGTAGCACTGTGCGTGTTAATGGCTTCATTAGCTTTGTTGCTGGTAAGCACAAATCTTTTTGCAGCGCAGAAAAATTACACGCTGAAAATCCAGACCGCTGTTCCCAGCGCCAGCATTTATTACCAGCTGGTTGAAAGAATGGGGAAAAATATCGAAGCCATGTCCAACAACAGGCTGAAAGTGGAAGTGCTGCCATCAGGTGCAGTTGTTGGGGCATTTGAAATTCTCGATGCCGTGGATCAGGGAATTATCAACGGCGGTATGGCATGGACTCACTACTGGTCAGGAAAACATCCGGCAGGCATTCTTTTTTCTGCGCCAACGGCCGGCCTGGGTTTAGGGCTCGACCAGCTCAGCACTATGTCGTGGATTTATGATGGTGGCGGCGATGAGTTGTATCAGGAATATCTTACAAAGGTTCTTGGTTACAACATCAAGGGTTTCCTGGCAATGCCAATGGGGCCTGAGCCTTTCGGCTGGTTCTCAAAACCGATAAATTCTGTAGACGATTTGAAGAAAGTGAAATTTCGTTCACCTCCAGGAATCCCTTCAGAATCACTCAGGCTCATCGGTATTCCGGCGGTTTCCATGCCAGGCGGCGAGATAGTGCCTGCAGCACAGCGAGGAGTTATCGATGCGGCAGAATGGATCAGCCCTGCTGACGATAAAAATTTGGGCCTGAGCTCTATTTGGAAGAATTATTATCTGCAGGGTCTGCACCAGGCCATCTCAATCGGGGATATTTATGTCAATCTTGATTGGTGGAATACACTCCCGGCTGACCTGCAGGCTATCTTCAAGGGTGCCACGATGATGATGGCAACTGACACTTACAATTGGAATGTCAGCAAGAACAGCAAAGCCTTGAAAGAGCTCGTTGAAAAAGACGGCGTTATTATTCAGGATACACCGGCTGATTACTATCCAGCCTATATGGAAGCTGCACAAACGGTCCTTAATAAATATGCTAAAAAGGACGCCTTCTTCAAAAAAGTGCTGATCTCTATGCAGGACTGGGCCAAGTTGACGGTCCCCTATCAGGCAAAAGCAAACGGTGTTTATTACAAGATGGGGCAGGCTGCACTTGATAGTGGTGCGGTCGGCTATGGTAAATAGTCAAATTTTCTTTACAACAGGCAAAGTTTTTTGAGATTTAATGCCTAACCTCAAAATAGCAAGCAAGGGTCTGATTTTTTTTAAAATTCCCTTCTCCGATGATTCAGACCTTTGCTTTGCTAATTGTCCGCAAATTAAGGAGTGCTAATGGCTGAGCATATTGTAGAAAATTCAGGGCAGGAAGACAAAGCAGATACTCCTTTAGTAAATGCTCCCCCTGGCTTGCTTAAAACTATAAAAATTATCGATACGGTGAGCATCTGGACCGGGAAATTTGTGGCGGTTTGGATTTTTCCAATGGTCGGGAGCCTTGTTTATGAAGTGATTGCTCGTTATTTTTTTAATAGCCCGACAATCTGGGCCAACGATGTGACCACGATTCTGTACGGCGCTTTTTTCATGCTCGGATCAGCCTATACGCTCCAACGTCAACAACATATCCGCACAGATTGGCTCTACGAAAAGTGGTCCACCCGTACGAAGGGTATTGTTGATTCAGTTCTCTATATATCCTGTTATTTCCCTGGTCTCTCGATATTCCTATGGTTTAGTTCGCAATATGCCTGGAAATCAACAATGCTGCAAGAGCGGATCATCAGTAGTCCCTGGATGCCGTACATCTGGCCGTTGAAGCTGGCAATTCCCCTTGGCACTTTTCTGCTTTTAATGCAGGGGATTTCAGAATTGATAAAATGTCTTTATGCCGCTTATAGCGGATTTGACATTCATGATAAAGTTGAAGCGGTTGAAACATAAAGGAGCGTCAGATGTCCCCTGAAATTCTTGGCCTTGTCGGTCTTGCCTGTCTATTCGGTTTAATCTGTATCGGTTTTCCAATTTCATTTACCCTTATTTTTTTAAGCCTTGTAATAGGGTATCTCGGCATGGGCAAAGTCGTCTTTTACTTGATGACCCTTCAATTTTATTCGGTTATGACCGATACCATTCTTTCGGCGGTGCCTTTCTTTCTTTTCATGGGCTACATTCTCGAATCCTCCGGCCTGATGACCCGTCTGTTCAAGGCATTTCAGTTTATGCTGGCCCGGCTTGACGGCTCTCTCTACATTGCAGTCACTACCACAGCCACAATTTTTGCTGCGGCAACGGGAATTGTAGGATCCTCCATCACACTGCTTGGTGTCATGGCTGCTCCCATCATGCGAGAGAGTAAATACGATGTCCGGCTTTCAGCCGGTTGTATCTCAGCTGGAGGCACCCTCGGCATTCTCATCCCGCCAAGCATCATGCTTGTGGTTATGGGGCCGGTTGTCGGGGTACCGGTAACCGATTTGTTTGTCGCGGCTATTTTTCCCGGCATTCTTTTAGCTTCAATATATATAATATATACGCTTGTCCGCTGTAAATTGAATCCGGCACTGGGGCCAGCCCTTCCTGAACATTTACGACCCACATCAAAAGCCTGGATATTGAAAGAGCTGGCGCTCGGGGTAATCCCCGTAACGGTTTTGATTCTTGCCGTTCTGGGCAGTATTATGGCTGGCATGGCCACCCCGACTGAGGGAGCAGCAGCAGGTGCCTTCGGCTCATTGGTACTGACACTTGTTTACCGAAAATTGAATTGGGAAGCGCTGAAGAAATCAATGTATCGCACCTTAGAGATTTCGTCCATGATTCTGCTGCTGGTGGCCGCATCAAATTTTTTTGGTTCGGTGTTTTCAAGGCTGGGATCAGCAAGGATGCTCACAGATATGCTGATGAGTTGGGATGTTCATCCGATGGTCATGCTCTTCGCTATAATGATCCTTATATTTATTCTCGGATGGCCATTGGAATGGGTACCGATTGTACTTATTATCCTTCCTGTTCTCATGCCTTTGGTCAGAGAGATGGGCTATAACCTACTCTGGTTTTGCACACTGGTCGCGGTTACTCTGCAGACAGCCTGGCTCTCCCCCCCGGTCGCCTTATCTGCTTATTTTCTCAAGGGTGTTGTTCCTGAATGGGACCTGAAGGATATTTATATTGGCATGATGCAATTCATGGCTCTGCAAGTAGTGGGATTGCTCCTCATCATCTTTTTTCCACAGATAGTCACCTGGTTACCTGAGTATCTTGCCAGGTGATCCTGGCTTGTTATTTGGGAAGTATTTTCCAGTATATATTTCTAAAAACTTTCTCTGTTGCTGAACTGAAATGAAAAAAACTAGGCTTTCAGGGGAAATGCTGAGAGATATGTTTTCACAACAGTAATTATTTGCATTTTTCAACGCGCAAGGTGAAAATTTTCAGGAATTTTGAAGATGTTTGATTCCAGTTTTCTTGTGGCATTAACTGTTACATCGGTGGCTGGATTTATGCGCGGTTTTATCGGTGTAGGTTCCGGAATGCTCATGGCACCGATATTCGCTATTATGTTTGGGCCCATTGATACTGTTGCCATAATAATTATGATGGATCTCGCGGTCACAGTTCAATTGCTTCCAAGTGTGAGAAAAGACATTGAATGGCGGACTATTATCCCGATGGGTATTGCTGCTGTGTTACTAATGCCTTTAGGGAGATGGCTCCTGATTAATGTAAATGCGGATTTAATGACCCATGGCATTGCATGGGTCGTGCTGATTTTTGTACTACTGTTAATGGTGGGATGGAAGTATGACGGCAAAAAGAGACTTGGCACCACCATTTTAGTTGGTGCAATTTCAGGAATAATGATAGCGGCAACAAGCTTGGGTAACCCTCCGGTTATTCTTTATTTGTTATCGAGCCGCACCGATCATGCAGTAATAAATCGAGCCAATTTTACCGGATATTTTGCCATAACTCTTGTGGCGCTTTTCAGTTTGATGCTGGCAACTGACATGATTAATGGGTCGGCCGTCCTTCGTGCTTCAGTGTTTCTGCCTCTGTTCATGTTGAGCGCCTGGGTGGGGGCCCGCTATTTCAAGAACTCAAGCGAGAAAACATATCGGGGCGTTGCATTGGCATTGCTTTTTGGTGTTGCAGTATACGGCATTCTGCGATGAGATACCTGGCAGGAAAAATAAGCTAAAATGGAAAAGAAACAGGATTAGGAGGGGAAATGAATATCCTCGTCATCAACTGCGGCAGTTCATCAATCAAGTATAAGCTTTTTGGCATGCCCGAAAAAATTGTTGCAGCAGAAGGCATAGTGGAGCGGGTTGGTGAAGATCTCGGGAAAGTGAACCATGTTATTTATCCGGGGCAGGACAGGGAAGAGAAAATTGTTTTTGAGAAGATTGTCCTTGATCATGGGCAGGGCCTGGAAATCGTTTCGGATCTTCTTGCCCATGAAAAGCAGGGTGTTATTAAAAATCGTTCAGAAATTACAGCTGTTGGTCATCGTGTCGTTCACGGCGGCGAATTTTTCAGAAAGCCGACACTTATAAGCAATAAGGTGCTTGATAGGATCAGGGCCGTAATTCCCCTCGCGCCTCTGCACAATCCTGCAAATATAAGGGGTATTGAGGTGGCCCGTGAACTTTTCCCGGAAGCCCCTCAGGTAGCTGTTTTCGATACGGCCTTTTATCAGACCATGCCCCCGTATGTTTTCCACTATGCTCTGCCCTATGAATATTATGAAAAGTACCATATCCGTAAATACGGTTTTCATGGCACCTCGCATAAATACGTTACCTGTAAAGCAGCAGAAATGCTCGGGAAGCCTTTAAATAAGACAAACATTATTACAATTCATCTCGGCAGCGGTTGTAGTATGAGCGCCATAAGAAACGGCAAAAGTCTGGATACCTCCATGGGAATGACACCATTGGCCGGTCTCATTATGGGGACAAGGAGTGGCGATATTGATCCGAGTATATGGCTTCATTTAGAAAAAATGGCCGGCTTAAGTTCAGATGAAATAGATGTGCTGTTGAACAATAAGAGCGGACTCCGTGGTATCTGCGGCGAAAATGACATGCGTAACATTCATCAGCGCCGGAATAGTGGCGACAATCGGGCTCAGCTTGCCTTTGAGATGTTTACCTACAGTGTAAAAAAATATATCGGTGCCTATGCTGCAGTACTAGGAAAACTTGATGCCCTGGTTTTTACAGCGGGAATTGGCGAGAATGATCCCGATACGCGGCTTGCCTGCTGCGAAGGTCTTGAAATTCTTGGGTTAAGAATAGACCGGAAAGAAAACAGTAGTGAGAGTAACACCCCAAGGCCTATCCACCACAAAGACAGCAGGTCGGCTATCTTTGTTATTCCCACAAAAGAGGAACTGGAGATTGCAGATCAGACTGTAGAGGTAATCACGCATAAATAATGAAATTCAGGACCATAATTTATAACGGCAATTTTTTCTTGATAGATAAGGGGATAAAAGGAAACGGCAATGGGGTTTATTGACGGACTTTATCAAAATTTTATGCTTTTTTTCTCATGGGAGGAGTTCTCTTTCCTGCTGAGTGGCGAAGGCATCCTGGTTATGTTTAGCCTGGTGTTAAGTGAAGGATTGCTGTCATTTGATAATGCTTTGGTTTTGGCCCTTTTAGTAAATCATCTGCCTAAGGACAAGTATTATAAACTGGGGCCTTTTGATCTCTCCATCCAGCAATGGGCATTGACTGCCGGTCTTTTTGGGGCCTATTTCTTTAGGATTATAGCCATAGGGCTGGGTACCTACCTGATCAAGTTCTGGACTTTGCAGTTAATAGGGGGGGGATATCTTCTCTGGCTTGCCTACGAACATTTTTTGATCGGGGAAGAGGAAGGCACTGAAATAAAAACTACTGCCGGGGGGTTTTGGGTCACTGTTATAAAAGTGGAACTGATGGATATTGCCTTCAGTATTGACAGTATCCTGGCCGCCCTGGGCATTTCCAAAAAAATATGGGTAATCTTGCTGGGTGGTATGCTCGGTATTCTTTTTATGCGGTTTGTTGCAGGTATTTTTGTCCGTCTGATTGACAGGTTTCCACTTTTCAAGCATACGGGATATGCCCTGATCACATTGATCGGATATCGCTTGGTCAGTGAAGTGGACTGGGTTCATTTCAGTAAATTATTTGAATATCTTGGACCTGAAGGCATACTGGTCATAGGAATATTTGTTTTGGCGGTGCGGGGAACGGCTCACGTCAAACGTACACAGGTATCCGCCTTGAATTCTTTGATTAACCTTGCGGCTGTTATTATCTTTTTTTCCTATATTACTACAAATTTCCACATGCACATGGGAGATATGCTTTTCAGTTTCATCATGTTATCAACTTTTTTAAGTACTTTTGTATTAAATGGTTTTTATCTCCGCTGGCTGGCTCAAACCGAGAATGATTCTGAAAAACAATAATATTCTTAAATAGTCTAGCCTCTTCAAATGGTTGCAAAACCGGAAGAGGCTTTTTTGTTTTTTAATTTTTGGGAGGAAGTTAATAACGTGGATATTCCAGTAATACATGCCGCTGAAGATGACCGGCTAAAAATCGGAGACAAACTCCTTGAAAACCGGCTGTTCACGGGAACCGGGAAATATGCTGATGATGCAATGATTCCGGAAATAATTGCGAGTCAGGCTCACAGGTAATTACAGTTGCGTTAAGACGGGTAGATTTCGAGGCCAGGACAGAAAATGTCATGAATTACATTCCCAGAAGGATATTCAACTGCTGCCGAATACCTCCGGTGCCAGAAATATTGATGAAGCCGTTCGTATCGCGCGACTTGCCAAGGCTTCCGGCTGTGGAAACTGGATAAAAATAGAGGTAATATCCGATAATAAGTACCTTCTGCCTGACGGCTATGCAACGGTGAAAGCTACAGAAATCCTGGCAAATGAAGACTTTGTCGTTCTCCCCTATATAAGCCCTGATCTTATGGTTGCAAAACAGTTGGTTGATGCCGGAGCCGCCGCCGTCATGCCCCTTGGGGCTCCGATTGGCAGCAATCGTGGCTTAAAGACAGAAAGAAATCATACAGATTTTGATTGATGAAATCACGCTGCCGGTTATTGTCGATGCAGGAATCGGCAAACCGTCTGAAGCCTGTGAAGCAATGGAGATGGGGGCAGCAGCCTGTCTGGTAAATACGGCAATTGCCAGTGCGGATGATCCCTGTACAAATGGCGTTAGCCTTTGGCCAAGCTGTCAAAGCCGGAAGACATGCATACCTTGCCGGTCCCGGACCCACCAGCTGGAATGCCAATGCATCATCACCGCTTACAGGTTTTCTCGATGAATAAGAGCCCTGGAGAATGACAGTGAGTTTTCAGCAGGAATATGCAAAATACAATGATTTCGATATACAGAATTATCTGCATAACACAACAGAAAATCAGATCAAAAATATTCTGCAAAAACAAAATATTTCCGAGATGGAATTCCTCTCACTCTTATCGTCTAAGACCGAACCTCTTTTAGAGGACATGGCCGAGAGAGCTCATAAGCTGACGGTTTGTCAGTTTGGCAGAACCATCGTTTTGTATACCCCCATGTACCTGTCAAATTACTGTACGAACCAATGCCTGTACTGTGGATTCAGTGTAAAAAACAAAATTATAAGAAAGCAGCTTTCCTTTGAAGAGGTTGAAAAAGAGGCGCAAGAGATTGCCCGTACAGGTCTTAAACATATTCTTGTGCTGACCGGGGATGCAAAAAAAATCGCCACCATTGAATATCTTATAGAGTGCATTAAAATCCTGAAGAGGTATTTCACTGCTATAAATATTGAAATATATGCTCTCGATAAAGATGAGTACGCACGACTCATCAACGCAGGTGTTGATGCCTTGACCATTTATCAGGAAACTTACAATAGAGCGCTTTATGACAGACTCCATGTCAAAGGGCCCAAGAAAAACTTCAACTTTCGACTGGAGGCGCCGGAACGTGCTTGTAATGCTGGAATCCGGGCAGTCAACATCGGCGCTCTGCTTGGCCTAGACAGCTGGCAACAGGAGGTCTTTTCAACAGGCCTCCATGCAAATTACCTGCAAAACAGATATCCGGATGTTGAGGTAAGCATCTCGCTGCCGCGCATGCGGCCACATGTGGGTGAATTCAACCCGCAATATACGGTCAGTGATAAAAATCTTGTACAGATTATGACTGCCTACCGGCTTTTTATGCCACGTGTGGGAATCGCTATCTCTACAAGAGAGGAGGCAGAGTTTCGTGATAGGATAATCAGCTTGGGAGTAACAAAAATGTCAGCCGGCTCAACCACAGCTGTGGGCGGTCATACCCAGACCGAGGATAAAAGCTCACAGTTTGATATTTCAGATGACAGAACTGTGGAGCAGATAGCAATGTCGATCAAAAGTCTCGGATACCAGCCTATTTTCAAAGACTGGCAACGGATTATGTAGTTCTTGGGTCGTCGGAGTGAAAAATCATTTTCGGTTTCAGGTAATGTACCTGATAAGATATAAAACATAAAATATTCGTTTACTCATAAACAGACAAAGAGGATTGCAAGATGAATTATACAACACAGATGGAT
>PVMK01156245.1_pt1 | contig 13939 bp, 15 predicted proteins | sample 1853481 | NCBI WGS metagenome assembly PVMK01 (sample SAMN08533507, study PRJNA380276) | Marine sediment metagenome, whole genome shotgun sequencing project. | reverse complement strand
GCTACGCAGCCTGAGATGCAGTTGCCAACGTGATGATCCGACCAGCTAGTGTGGTGTAACGAATAACCTGCGCTGATATGCACAGGTTATTCGTTACACCACACTAACTCTCCATATCGAGACGCTCGTGCCACGCGGCGATGGACTCATCCGGGTACTGATCAAACTGCGTGTCCGAGGAACTTGCCTGCACTGGTACCCAGTTGGCCTTGCTCCCGAGCATCAGGTGCGTACGCTCGGGCGGAATCGGCAACTCCGTATCGATGACCGAGGCAAAGGGATGGACCAGCTCCGGCCAGCGCGGGTCCCACACCCAAAGCCCTGCACCGCAGACAGAGCAGAAACTTCGCTCACCTTGACTCACATCCTCGAAACCAGTTTCGGAATTCTTCAATTTCGCCCGGTAGACGGTGACATGCTCATTTCCTTCCACTTTAAGCGTATCGAACTCGCCACCCAGGTTGATGGCATAGCCCCCGCCGCCATTGGTCTTTCGACAAATGGAGCAATAGCACAGGTTAAACGGGCAGGGATGGATGGACTGAAGGGAAAAGCTGACCGCACCACAATGACAAGAACCTTCCAATAACACCGGTATTACTCCTTCGCGAGATATCTTACTTCTTCACCTTATTTCGAACGAACGTGGCCCGGGAGTTGCCGTCACCGACCGATCTGTGTTCAAGATCAAAAAGCCCGATCGCTGTGATCAGGGCCCCCAGCTTTGCGTAACCATAATTACGTGGATCAAAGTCCGGCGACTGCTTTGCAATATTGCTTCCGACGGGTCCCAGGTTGGCCCAACCGCTGTCATCGGACGAGGCCTCAACCGCATTCCTGACGAGGCTCACGAGACGGTTATCCTGCTTGAGTTCGGCTGTCGTCTTGCGCTTGATTGCCGCGCCTTCATCGGTCTGGCTTCGGAGCACCTCGGTATAGATAAACTTGTCGCACGCAGAGACAAACGCAGAGGGTGTCTTTTTCTCACCAAAACCGTAGACCATCAATCCTGACTCACGAATTCGGGAGGCCAGGCGGGTGAAATCGCTGTCGCTGGACACGATGCAGTACCCGTCAAATTTCCCGGTGTAGAGCAGATCCATTGCGTCGATAATCATCGCGCTGTCAGTCGCATTCTTGCCCCTGGTGTAAGCAAACTGCTGCATCGGCTGAATTGAGTGCTCCAGCAGGACTTCCTTCCAGGTCTTGAGCCCCGGTTGCGTCCAGTCCCCATAGATACGCTTAACGCTTGCGGTACCATAGTTTGCGACTTCCGCCAGTAAACCGTCTACGATCGATGCCTGTGCATTATCCGCATCGATCAATACCGCCAGCCTGTCAGATTTATCCATTACGACTTCCCCAGTTTTCGACCATCCCTACTTTACCTTGTTCTTAAATAATATTCGCCAGGATCATGCCTGGACCAGGGTCCACATCCCGATGAGAATAAAGCCCGTTCCTGCCGCCCACGACAAGTAACGTGGCTCGACTACGCGGTCGACACTCACGTATCGCGACCCCAGGACGAAGGAACCCGAATCGCCAGCACATCGGCCGTAACACATTCCTCTCCCTGAGAGGTAAGACCGCATGTGATCCGTGTCTTCTTCTCTGAAATCACCTCGACTTTTGCAATAAGGTCTACCGGAGCCTCGATACCAACCGGTTTCAGGTAGTTCACCGTTAACTGCGCGGTTGCATAGGCGATCATCTCACCCTCACCGACCTCCCGGCCGGCACGACGATAGGCCTCCGCCACTGCGGTACAGATCGTATGACAATCAATAATGGTGGCGATAATTCCGCCGTTAAGAAATTGCCGGGGACCTGAACACTGGTGCGGTAACGGGGTATAGCGACAAATCGCCTCTGTCTCTGAAATCCAGTAACTCTTGATCCTCAGTCCCTGATCATTGTCCGGCCCACAACCAAAACAGTGCAGGGCGGGTATCAGGTCCTGGAACGCTTCTTCTTTCATGGTCGGGATATCTACTCCTGATCAGGCATTATCACACTATCAAATTCCGAGCGGGTGCAGTCAAATGATTCTGCATGGCTGCCTGCGAATCGCCCGGTCTCGACAAAATGTATTGCCTCGTCAATCACCTCGTTGTTATTCATCATGAAGGTGTGCGTTACCGGCACGGTGATAAACTCACACATCCCGTCTATTCTCGTGCTGGCCAGAGAGACGGTTCCGTCATCCTCCCCCGGAAGAATCCTGGACAGAACAGGGTTGATACTCTTTGTACCGGCAATAACACCCAGTTCGAAATCGACACCGTCCATTTTTTTGACCAATGCATCCCCGTCGGTCCCCAGTTGCAGCCCCGCCGGGCCATTAACGAACTCGAAACCCGGTACATCGCGCAAATAATCAACTGCTTCGCTGCCATGATTTGGTGGGCCGAGCATCACCACCCTGTGCAGCTTGTCGATTCTGTTGGCAGACAGATATTGCCGTACGAGGATACCGCCCAATGAGTGGGTAACAAAACTGATCGGACCGTCAGCCTGCGCCTCACACCTGTCAACTCCGGCGGGTATAGCGAGGTTTGCAAGCTTATCTATCGTCGTATGACGCGATGGATAATCGATATTCGCCACGGCATAGCCCTTCTCAATGAGCGCCTCCTCCAACTCGTCCATCGATCCCGAACTTCGTATCAGCCCATGCAATAACACGACACATTCCTGAGCCGGCAAGGTGGCCGCTGTCAACAATAAAAGTGTCGTGACAATAACTTTCATTAATCTTCCGCACTGAGGTGTGCCAGCGTCCCGGCATGTTGCTCCCAGTTCTGTCCATCGAACTGACGCACCGTGATCAACCGAGGTTGTGGCTCCAGGCACCGGACATTTACATCCACACCACAATGGCAACCCCCTTTACACTTCACCGTTTCCCCCGGCCGAAAACGGATAAGCCGTCTTCGACGGGCCGAAGCCGGTTAGAATTGATATTGCTACACTCTGCCATAACAACCACAGTGATGACGGTATTGCTGCATGCATGAAAATTCACGCCTCTGGCTGACGATGATAATTGTACTGATCGCCATTGCAAGCGTCATCGCATGGCTTTTCCTCGGTGCCGGGCATGCTCCGTCAGCATTCTCCCTGGGCGATACGGATTTCGTCACAATGATTCGCTCATGGGGAAACCGGGGAATTGCCGGCTCTGTTGCCCTGATGGTATTGCACTCTTTCATCCCGTTTCCTGCAGAGGCCCTGGCGATGGCCAACGGCGTCCTCTACGGGCCCGTGTTGGGCTCCATCATAACGTGGACGGGCGCCATGCTCGGCGCACTGGCTGCCTTCGGCTGCACACGCCTGTTCGGTCGTCGTTTTGCAAGGCGCCTGCTGTCTGCAAAAAACTGGCATACCCTGGAGAGCTGGTCGATTAAACATGGATGGCAAACGCTGATCGTTCTGCGTCTTATCCCGCTCATTTCGTTTAACCTTGTCAACTACGCTATCGGACTGACGCCGGTACGCCTCTGGACATTCCTTTGGACGACAGGACTGGGGATCATTCCGGTCGTCGTTATCAGTGTCTGGCTGGGCGACCGTGCAAGCACCCTCCCATCATGGGCGTGGCCAACCCTGGTATTACTCGCCCTGGTTTGCCTCATATTTATTCTGTGGCTACGCCAGGTAAATACAGGTCGTGACGATACCGCTGGGCCTCACTAGAAAGATACGTCCCATTGCAAACGCACCCGGTTGGCGGATCGGTGACCGACCGCCTGATCGAGATCAATCCAGGAGTAATCGGCGGTCAGTTTATTGCGATGTCCATTGAAGAACCAATTTGCGGCAATCGTAAATTCTTTCTGTATATCATCGGAGCAAGACCTGTCCGGGTCTACCCGCGAGGCACGCAGTGAAAGTTCCAACGAGTCCGGAAAACTATTGACGCTCTCGTGCAGGAAATAGCCGATTTGCGCATACCCACCGGAAAGGCGCCGGGTCGAACCCATGGCAGGATCGTATATCTCCTTCCAGTGAAACTCCTGTTGCCATGACAGACCCCGGGCCTGGTAGGCAGTCTCCACCAGGAACTGCTCGATCCGGTATCGACGATCCGGGTCTTCACTGAAGCCGGGTAACTGACCACCACCACTGCTGGAAAAACGGGTAAACGGTGTATGTGATATGACCCCTCCAAAAGTGATGGATCCGGCAGCCTCCCGGCGGCGGTCGATGTCGCTCTGGCTGAATGCAAGAACACGTCCGGTAAAATTCCATTGGTAGCGTGCCACCAGCATGGAATTTCCATCCCTGTCTCCGCCACGTCCCGATCCCGTCACCGCGGAAACCAGAGGCTGGAGTCGAACCACTTTCCCGCGCCGATACGTCCTGAAAGCGCCACTCCCTGCTGCCGGTCAACGGTAAACCAGTAATTTGATATCGAGCGCTCCGCAAACTGTTGGGCTCCGGAGGAGTCCACCCGCTCCCGGTTATACACGGTCTTCCCCTGCCCGAACCGCAGATCCAGCCCCCCTGGCGACGTAAGCGTGGCGCGATAGTCAAGCAGGGTGCCAGTTACAATAGAATACTCGGTGTACACGTCCGCCCACTCCCGGAACAAATGACCGCCGAGCTTGAGGCGTCCGCGGTTGAACTCCGCTTCTTCAACCTCCTGGGATGCCAGTTCCGAAGGTTCGACCGGTGTCCCTTGCAGATCGGAGTACCTCGGTTGTAACCGGACACCGAACCAGAGGAAGGTACTGTCGCCCCGGGTACGAAACTCCACACCTTTCGCCCCATATGACAGGTGTCTGAAGGCCTCCGTAGTCGTGTCTTCCGAATTTGCGTGCCCCGCTGCGGGGACCGCAACCAGCGCAATCGCGATAACCAGTTTCGTCCAGCGCAATTGTGCGAATAACAGACCTGACAGTAGCTCAGCGCTAACACAAGATGTCATATCGAAAGCAACCCACCTCGTGGTCGTTCACCATGCCGCAGGCCTGCATGAATGCATAGCAGATTGTACTGCCAACAAACTTGAATCCGCGTTTCTTGAGATCCTTGCACATCGTTTCCGACACCGGTGTGTTTGCCGGGAGGTCAGCCATCGTCTTCCAACGATTGATCACCGGCTTGCCATCAACAAAACTCCATAAGTATTCAGAGAAATCCTCGCCACGGGATTCCATCTCGAGGTAGACCCGCGCATTATTAATAAATGCATTTACCTTTAAGCGGTTCCGAATGATTCCCGGGTCGTTGAGTAAGACCCGAATCTTATCATCGTCATAACCGGCCATCTTGACCGGATCAAATTGGTCAAACACCACCCGGTAGTGGTCGCGTTTCTTAAGTACGGTTATCCAGCTCAGGCCCGCCTGGGCCCCTTCAAGATTGAGAAATTCAAACAGAACCCGCGGATCGTAGCAGGGGACACCCCACTCGGTGTCGTGATAGTCGATATATAGTTGATCATCCCCGCACCACCGGCATCTTCGGGGAACGGATTGGTCCCGGTTCATTGTTCGGCGCCCCGCAAGGCCGATACGTGTTCCTGCATCACCTTCGCCGTAGCCCGCTCTGGCGAAACCGCTGCGCCACTGACTATGGAAACCCGGCTCAATATACGCTTCGGAAACCCCTGCATGGCCCGTCCAAGATAACGGCTAAACCAGGTTCCCCACATTCCCCTGAGCGCCAATGGGATCACCGGCACCGGGGTACGTTTAATGATTCTTTCCATGCCATTCTTGAACTGGTGAATCTCTCCATCCGGCGTCAGCGTCCCTTCTGGGAAGATGCATACCAGCTCTCCATTGTTCAGGGCCTCGTCGATGCTATCGTACGATGCCCGCAGTAACTCGATGTCATCTCGGGGGCTCGCAATTGGGATCACCCGCCCGGCCTTGAATATGGCCTTGAGCACCGGAATTTCATAAATAAAGTGATGCATCACGAAACGAATCGGGCGCGGACTAACGGCGCCTATAATCAGCGCATCGACGAAACTCACGTGATTACATACCAGCAGCGAGGCGCCCTCGGTCGGGATATGGTGGATGTCTTCCTTCTCTATCCGGTAGACACTGTGCACCAGTAACCAGATCAGGAGGCGCATCCAGTACTCCGGCACCAGGTCGAAGATAAACAGGCTGACTGCCACGTTCATCAGCGCGACAACAAAAAACAGTTGCGGAATGGTCAACCCTGACCCAAGCAGCAAAACCGACATCACCGCCGCGCCCACCATGAATATTGCGTTAAAAACGTTCGCGGCAGCCATGATCCTGGATCTGTGTTCCTCACGGCTGCGTAACTGGATCAATGTATACATCGGCACGATGTAGAGACCGCCGCTGAATGACAACATCACCAGGTCTATCAGGACCGGCCACCTGCCCCGGTCCGCCAGCACCTGGGATATCCCCAGCAATTCCTCGGTAGCGGCAAAATCCAGTGTGCCAAGGTGCAGGCCGAACAATGTCATCCCCAGCGCACCAATCGGTACAAGGCCAATTTCGACATAGCGCCCCGACATTTTTTCGCAGGCCCATGCGCCCAGGCCGATCCCCATCGAAAACATCGCCATCAACAAGGTTGCAACGCGCTCGTCACCCTGGAACACATCCCTCGTATAGGGGGCAACCTGGGTCAGAAAAACTGTCCCGATCAGCCAGAACCAGGATATCCCCATGATGGATAAAAATACCGTCCGGTTCTCACGCGCAAACCTGATGATCTCCCAGGTCGTGGTAAATACGTTGTATGACACCTTCAGGTCCGGAGTAGAGGGTTCGGCAGACGGTATTCGGCAACTCGTCATCCAACCAATGCAGGCGACCGCGATGACTGCGACAGCGATATAAACCCATGCCGGCTCCAGGCCTGCCAACAGTCCACCGGTAATGGTGCCCAGCAGTATGGCCATGAAGGTTGCACTCTCAACCAGTGCGTTACCGTGCAGCAGCTCATCGCGATAAAGATGCTGTGGAAGCAGACTGTATTTGACCGGGCCGAAGAAAGCGGATTGCGTACCCATCAGGAAGAGTATCAGCAGCATCAGGTTCACGTTTCCGGAAAACACGGCCATTGAACCCAGCACCATGATAACGATCTCGGCCAGCTTGATGCGACGGATCAGCAGCGCCTTGTCGTACTTATCCGCCAGTTGCCCGGCGATGGCGGAAAACAGGAAAAACGGAACAATAAATAGTGCAGCGGCGGTGTTTATCAGTACCGCGACGTTTTGATCGCGAGCAAGCTTGAAAGTGATCAGGATGATCAGTGCATTCTTGAATACGTTGTCATTGAATGCCCCGAGGAATTGCGTGGCAAAATAGGGTAGAAAACGCCTGGTACGCATCAGCCCGGGCGATTCCGGTGTCGACGTAATAGCTGTGTGATCCTGATTTATCATTATTTTCGGTATCGCCAGTGTGCTCTATTGCGTAACTGCTTATTCACACCATTATCAATCTTTTTGATCAATTTTCCACTGCATTCATCGTTTACGTAAATCCGCGAAGCCTCTTGATCAAAAGTCTCTTAATATCAGTGCTGTCCCGTTAACTCCTTAATCGTCATACCGGCCTGCGCCGGTATGACGGGAAGAGCTTGCCCATGTTCATGTCTCCAATACCACTAAATACTCTATACACCAAGTGTGTTGCCAGTTGCAGCAGAACAAAATTCAAGTTAACGGGACAGCACTGTCTTAATATATATGTAATATTCATGTAATACCTTTGTCATCAAGTTTCACCAAAATTCCATCGTTGTTTTAATAAATTAGTAACGAGGAATCTACGACGACGAAATACCGAAACCGCTATCTGGCAACCGCGCTCAGCCTGTTACTGTGCGCCAGCGCTGGTGCGCAGGATGACACACCGTCTCCAGGCAAACCGAGCATGAGTACCGGGGAAAAGTTCGACAAGGTATGGGGCTATAGCCGGCTTTACGAGAGTGAAGATAACCCGGTTTTCAGAAAAATCAGCTTTACCGGTCGATTCCAGTATGACCTCACGAAGGTCGATGGCGATTTTGCTTCTGGCGATTCCGGCACGCCGGATCCGGCGGCCGTTGACTTTACGGACGGTACCGTCCGGCGGATGAGACTGGGCTTCAAATTCGAGCTAATTAAAAACATCGTGTTTCACACCGAGGCAGACTTCGACCCGCAGAGGGCAGATTACTACAAGCGGGTAACCGATACCTATATCGCGTGGGCGCCCGGTAGGGAATTCAAGCTCATAGCGGGCAAGCACGGGATACCGTTTACACTCGATGGATCAACCTCGTCCAAGAGGCTACTCACCATTGACCGAAACAACCTGACAAATAATCTCTGGTTTCCCGTTGAGTACCTGCCCGGAGTAAGCACATCGGGCCGGTTGAAAAACTGGAAATATCACGCGGGTGTCTACTCGACTGATTCTGATGCAGAGGAATTCGGAAATTTCGACCTTGGCCGTGCCTATATAGCGAGTATTGGATATGACTTTTCCTCGACCTGGGGCGTGGATGATGCCTTTATCAAGTTCGACTACGTGTATAACGAGCCTCGTGAGGACAACAGCTTCTCCAGGTCACTCGAGAACGTGGCATCGGTAAATTTCAGATTTCATAAGGGACGGATGGGCCTGCGTGGTGATCTCTCGATGGGCAAGGGTTACCATGACCAGAGCAATATCTGGGGTGTTGCGCTCATGCCTTACTACGACTTTTCCAGTCGCATCCAGGTGGTCGGCCGTTATACCTATGTTCGAAGCGATGATCCCGGCGATGTGCGCTATTCACGCTATGAAAGCAAGGCATTCAAGGCACGGGGCGACAACTACAATGAATGGTATGTGGGCCTTAACTGGTACATTTACGGGCAGAAGTTCAAACTCCAGACAGGGCTAAAGTACGTAAACATGAATGATTCCACCGGTCAGTTCGGGGGCAACTACGATGGCTGGGACTGGACTACCGGTTTCCGTATGAGCTGGTAGACCTTCGGGCCCGGGCGCAAAAGACCGCAATTTTTCCGGGGTCACCCAAGCCTTATTCAACAAGCTTTATCTGCTGCCCCGGTCTTGGCTCACCTTCGGGGTACATCCCGTTCAATAGCCGTAATTGCGCCTCGGCATCACCGGTCAGGTCTGATTGGCGGGCATAGCCTGCAAAGGTGTCACCTGCCTTTGCGGTAATGAGTTTAATCTTCTTCTCTTCTGCGAACTTTTTCTCGGCATCTTTCAGATTGCGCATACTTCGTGCGACATCTACCACTTCCCGGTTGGGCAACTGGCTCTTGCCATATCCAATCAATTGGTAGGCCTGCTGATTTTTCCCCGAGATGATCGCAACGCGAGTTTGCACCCTCTGGTTGTTCCCGGCGTCCAGCGAACCTGTCCCGGTATAGCCTTGCCCCATCGATGATGAGATTCGCTGACCCTGCCCGAAATCTGCCAGGTTTTTGCGCAAGTATGTCTCCGGGGACTCGCCTTCCAGATCGGTCATCGCCATCTGGATGATTTGTGTGCCGTCTCCGGATACCGCGATCAATCTGTCAGGCTGGTTATCCAGCCGCCAGCCTCGTGGAAATTCAAGCGTCAGGTTGAGGTCTTTGTGGTAGAAGGCATTACCACGAACTATACCCTGCTCCTCGGCATCACCGAATGTCATCCCATTCGTCAGCTTCAGGAATTCCCCGGTATTGGGCCGGGTAACTTCGGAGGTCTTGAATTTATCAGCGGCGGCAATCACCTCCTGCAAGCGCCGGTCATTGGTCGGATGTGTTGAGTAGAGGCCATGGTAGACGCTGGGTGGTCTGCCTTCTTCTTCTGCCCGCTCCCTTTCATATAGTTCCTGGTGCTTCAGCAGCGTAACCACGTCTATCATGTTCTGTGGATCGTAGCCGGACCGTGCGAGATACTCGGCGCCAAGACCATCGGACTCCAGTTCCATCCCCCGGCCATAGCCTGCGACCAGTGCGCCGCCCAGTGAACTCGACAGGTTGGCCAGTTCCGAGCTGCCGGTACCGATGGCCACCACCGCGACACCGAGTCCGGCCATGGTCTGCTGGGCCTGCTGCCTGACGCTATGCCGGGCAGTGACATGCCCGATCTCATGCCCGACAACACCGGCGAGATCCGCCTCATCCTGCATATAGGCCATGATGCCGCGCGTTATATAGACATAACCTCCCGGGAGTGCGAAGGCGTTCACCTGCGGACTATCGAGCACCGTGAAATGGAAATCCAGGTGGGACCGGTGGCTGTTACTGGCCAGTTCCTGGCCGACCCTGTCTACATAGGCCTGCAGGGCCGGATCATCATAAGCGACGTACTGTTTCATGATCTCGCCGTGATACTGCCGCCCAAGCTGAATCTCCTGCTGCTCCGTCATCATGACGAAGTCTTTCTTGCCGGTGACCGGGTTAGTGGCACAGCCTTGAAACACCAGGAGTAGTATCAAGCCTGCCGCACCGCCGCGGGCCCTGGCCCCGTGGGCGGGGACAGCCGGCATGACCTGTTTATTCAAACCGAAGAGGTGCATATCGTGATATTCCTTTATGTAAGTGTATAACAACTATATAGCACCATTTTAATGGTCCTTGGCCGCGACAGCGAACTTCTTGTATTAAAATATTGTAAAGAAGTGCTGATCTCAACCGTGCGGCTGTCGCCTGGATATCAATGGCTCCATCAGCATTCGATCTGCCCTTGCCGTTATTACGGGATCACGAAGCCAGGTCAGTCCCAGGTCCATGGAACGATGGGGCTTTGAGGGCTGCGCGCAATAGGTGGCAAACAACCTGTCCCAGGCAGACAGGAAGAACCCATAATTATTATCGTGCTCTTCCCGCAGTACAGAATGATGTACCCGGTGCATATCCGGCGTGACAATGATCCAGCGCAACAGGCGATCAAGGGAAATGGGTAAGAATAAATTGGCATGGTTGAACATGGCGCCCGCTGCCAGCAGAAATTCGAGTATCACTACCGCAAGCGGCGAGGCGCCAAGCGCTGCAACAATGACGCATTTATACACCAGGGAAACCAGGATTTCTGCAGGGTGGAAACGAACCGCGGTCGTGACATCGAATTCAACGTCCAGGTGGTGAACCCGGTGCAGACGCCAGAACCAGGCCAGGCGGTGACTGAGAACGTGCTGAAACCAGATCGCCAGGTCCAGTACCAGTAAAGATACAAGGACTTCGACTGGCCCGGCGATGTCCAGGATGTTCCAGATGCCGATGTCATTCTGCCGGGCCCATACCGCGACACCGATCACCGATATCGGCGCGCCAAACCTGAGGATAAGCGTATTGATAAGGCCAAGGCCAATATTATTGGCCATGCGCAACCGGGTAACTGAACCCCGCTCTCGCCGCGGAAAGACCCGCTCAACAATAGCGATCAATATAAACCAGGCAACCAGGAACCCTGCGCTAGAAAGCCACATTGAGTACTACCGGATCTATTACCCTTACTTTCCCTCGAGCCAGTTGATCAGTGGTCGCCACTGTTCAAGGTCCTGGTTCACCATCGAAGGAATCATTTCGAAAATCCCGATCCCCTGATCAGCAGCGCGCACATAGTTCTGTGTTTCACGGAAGCTGGTGATAAACGGGATGTCCACCTTGTTCAGGAACCGTTCAAGCGCCATCGACGAAAGGTAGTTGGAATGCACTCGATTACCGACTATTGCCACCAGCGTCTTGCTTTCCCTGATCCTGTGCTTGATAAGCAACTCGCTGAGGAACCGTGCCGCGGAACGCATGTCAATCGCCGACGGCAGAACCGGGATAACCACCGCGTCCGTCACCTTGATCAGCTCGCCCACCTTGGCCGTATCGGTCGTGCAGGGGCATCATAGATGATCCGCACGGTGCTTCATGTGGCTGGATGACGCCGCTCTCACCACTCAGCCCCTGTATCGGCTGCGATCGGCCGGCCTGGCGTCCAGCCATTCCAGGCTGGATTTCTGCGGGTCAAAGTCCACCAGCGCCGTGGGCACATCCCAGATCGCATAGTAGCTGGCCAGGTTTGTCGCAATCGTTGTCTTTCCACACCCTCCCTTGGGGTTCACTACCAGGATGGAACGCATTTTTTTCTCCATATATTTAGCACCCGTTGCCGGCAGGGTCCATTACACCACACTCGTGTCGATCCATTAGGATACCTTCTAAATCAATGACGCGCCAATATCCCGACGACCATGACGGCGATCAAAGGTAGGCCAAAATGAAGCCGCCCCATACCAGGAAACCGAACCAGGCATTATTCAGGAACGCTTTAAAGCATTCGGCACGATCGCGACCCCGTATCAGGTACTGCTGGTAGACATATGTCAGTCCGGCAGTCGCCACGAGAGCAAAGTAATAATAATTCAGATCCAGCATACGACCAATGACGACCAGGCTCAGCAAGGAGAGCACCTGTAGCACGGCGACCCCGACCCTGTCCCGCTCGCCAAGCAGGATGGCGGTCGATTTCACACCTATCTGCAAGTCGTCTTCGCGATCGGCCATGGCGTACTCCGTGTCGTAGACCATTACCCAGAGGATATTCGCCACCACGATCAGCCATGCCACCGGGGGCACAGTGCCGGTCTGGGCGGCAAACGCCATGGGAACGCCAAATGAAAACGCCAGCCCAAGAACCACCTGCGGTGTATGCACAAAGCGTTTTACGAACGGGTAACAGAAGGTTACAACGACCGCCGCTATCGCATACTTAATTACTGCGCCGTTAAGCGTCAACAGCAACAGCAGTGCTATACCGCAAAGCGACAGGCATAGTGCGACAGCTTCCGCCACACCAACATGTCCGGCGGCAAGCGGCCTGTCCCGGGTTCGTTCTACATACGGATCAAAATTCCTGTCTGCCAGGTCATTCATAACGCATCCGGCTGATCGCATTACAAAGACACCCAGCACAAAAACGGACAAGAGGTGCGCGGTCGGCCGCCCTGCGGTTGCGACCCAGACGCCCCATAACGTTGGCGCCAGCAGCAATAAGCTGCCGATTGGCCGGTCAAGCCGCATCAGCCTGGCGTACTGCGAAATCCTGAAGATGATGCCTGTCCGTTTCTGCTCCCGTTGGACCCCGGAATGATTACTGCTCTTCACCTTATACACTCCCGTAGATCTCCCGGTCTCCGATCCAGCGCCGGATCAGGGGTTCGACGGCATCAGCATGTTCTTTCAACATCGATGTTCCCGCTTTTTCGATATGCGGTAACCAATGCTGGTCCCTGACAAGGTTGGCGATCCGCATATTCAGATCCCCGGTTTGCCGTGTCCCGAGCATGTCTCCGGGGCCACGCATCTCGAGATCAATTTCGGCAATCCGGAATCCGTCGCTGGTTTCCCGCAGGGTCGCGAGCCTGACCCGGGCCAGCTTGCCCAGGGGGGCCTTGTACATCAGGACACAGGCGGAACGTGTATTCCCGCGCCCCACCCTGCCCCTGAGCTGGTGGAGTTGTGACAGACCCAGGCGTTCGGCATTTTCAATGATCATCAGGCTTGCATTGGGTACATCGACCCCGACCTCGATTACCGTAGTAGCAACCAGCAAGTTCATCTTCGCCGCCCTGAAGTCCTGCATGACGGCATCTTTCTCGGCAGATTTCATCCGGCCATGCACCAGCCCGACACTTACATCGGCAAGGGTCTCACGTAAATATATCTGCGTTTCCGTAGCGGCCTGGGCCGCCAGCACATCCGACTCTTCTATAAGAGGGCATACCCAGTAGACCTGCTGCCCGTTCCGACAGGCCTCGTGCACACGTTTAATCACCTCCGGACGCCGACTGTCCGGGATAACAACCGTGTCGGCCGGCGTACGACCGGGTGGAAGTTCATCTATACTGGACACATCGATGTCAGCATAGAAACCCATGGCCAGCGTACGCGGTATGGGCGTGGCTGTCATAATCAACTGATGTGGAATACCACCGTCAGACCGCTTGT
>PVMK01189044.1_pt2 | contig 13940 bp, 15 predicted proteins | sample 1853481 | NCBI WGS metagenome assembly PVMK01 (sample SAMN08533507, study PRJNA380276) | Marine sediment metagenome, whole genome shotgun sequencing project. | reverse complement strand
CCGTCAAGCCTTCGATAAGGGGTATCAGCACTGGCCTGGTTCAAGCGGGAATTGACTTTGAACTTGAACTTGAACTGGGGAAGGACCGGTTACGGGGACGGGTTCATGGTGGCGAAGAGTTGAGCGAGCCATTGGCAGGCCGACCGGCCAAAGAGCTGGCAGGCATTGTTCAAAGTTTCCTGATTGAAAACGGTATTGACCCCGAACTCATTCCGGCTGATAAAGGCCGGGAACGTGATGCCCAGGCCACACCGGACTACTCGGTGAAAATCGCCGAAACCCTTGGCGTTGTACTGAGGTCAGTGAATGCTGCCATGTCGACATTTCAGGCCGGTATTCGCGAAGAGACCAGTCCTGTCCAGATCTGGCCGCATCATTTTGATCTGGGAATGTTATGGCTGCCAGGCGCAAAGGTTGCCGGCCAGGACCTGGAAGATGAGGAATACGCCGACAAGAGTATGAACTTCGGTTTCACCTTCGGTGACGAGGGCATACCCGAACCCTATTTCTACATCACGGCCTACCCATTGCCGGAAGTATTTCCGGGCCTTTCACTGCCGTCTGGCACAAAATGGCATACCGAAGGTTTTAGTGGCGCTGTATTGCCGTACCGTTCCCTGCTGGAAAATACAAACCCCGCTAATTACCTCGTTGACTTGTGGAATGGCCTGTTGACTGCCGGCCGGAAACATATTTAGTAAACCCTCAAGAGGACACCCGAATTGAATGCCAAGAGCAAACAACTGAACTGGTACAAAGTTGCTGAACTGCAAGAGTTACCCGAAGGACGCGTTAAGACAGTTACTGCCAGCATCCACTCAATGGCGTTGACCCATATCGATGACGAATACTACGCGATGGAAAACCGATGCCCACACCAGGGTGGTCCGCTGGGTGAGGGTTCCATTGAATCCGGCAAGGATGGCTCGTGCATGTTGCGCTGCCCCTGGCATGGTTGGGATTTTGACCCGAAAACCGGCTTGCCGCCAGGGGGGCATGAAGATACGGGACAGCAGATGTTTCCGGTGGAGGTGCGTAAAGACGGTATATACGTCGGCATTGCAGAAGATGCACCCCATGTGAGAACGGTCAGCGACGTGATGGTGGAAACCATGACCAACTGGGGTGTGAAGTCAGTGTTTGGTATTGTCGGACACTCCAACCTGGGCCTGTCGGATGCAATACGCCTGCAGGAGGAAAAAGGCCGTTTGACTTTTTTTGGTGTCCGTCACGAAGGCGCCGCAGCGTTTGCCTGCTCCGGCTACGCCAAGCTTACCGGTACACCTGCCGCCTGCCTGACCATTGCCGGGCCCGGTGCAACGAATTTAATGACCGGACTATGGGATGCCAAGGTTGACCGGGCGCCACTGCTGGCGTTGACCGGGCAGGTTCAGGTCCAGGTATTTGGACCCGGCGCTTTTCAGGATATTGATTTGAGTGCCGCCTTTGCACCGGTGGCCCGCTACAGTCAGACGGTATTGAACAGTTCAAAACATGCTGAGCTCATGACGCTTGCGTGCAAGACCGCCATCGTCGAACGGGATGTGGCGCACCTGATCTTTCCCGACAACGTACAAACCGTGGCTGCACCTGAGGCCACCGCTTCCGGGCCGCAAGGCAGGGTTTCGGTGACAAAAATGGCCCCCGATGAAGGAGTGCTGAAAGAAGCTCTGTCTCTGATCGGTAAATCAAAGCGCCCGATAGTGATCGTCGGTTACGGCGCACGGGATGCGATGGACCCGATCATTGAAATGGCAGAGCAACTCAATGCGCCGGTTCTTACAACCTTTAAAGCCAAGGGCCAGATCGCTGATAGCCACCCCCTGGCAGGCGGCGTGCTGGGCCGTTCCGGTACCATGCTGGCCAGTTGGTTCATGAATGAATGTGACTTGATCCTGGCCCTGGGCGCCTCGTTTTCCAATCATACCGGCATCACCGAGAAACGACCCATCATCCAGGTTGATTTTGACCGCATGCAGTTGGGTAAATTTCACCCTGTCACCATTCCTGTTTGGGGTGAGATCGGAGTGACAGCAAAACGTCTGGCCACCGAACTTTCGGGTACCAGCCACACTGTTGATCAACGACCGGAACTCGAAGAGCGCTGGGCGATCTGGCGCGAAGAGAAGAAAAGCCGTGCCACAGACGACCGGGGTAAAGGTGTCAATTCGGCCTCCATATTTGCCGCATTGACCAGTTGTGCTCCAGCCGATGCCGTTATCGCGGTTGACGTTGGCAACAACACTTACTCTTTTGGGCGCTATTTCGAAAGCCAGGGCCAGCGGATCCTGATGTCCGGGTATCTCGGCTCCATAGGGTTTGCTTTCTGCGCAGCGATGGGCGCCTGGGCGGCAACCCAGGACCAGGATGAATACCGGGGACGAAAAGTAATTTCAATCAGCGGTGACGGTGGCTTTGGCCAGTACATGGGCGATTTCAACACCGCCGTGAAATACAAGATGGACATCACACACATCCTGCTCAATAACTCGGAACTGGGCAAGATCTCCAAAGAGCAGCGTGCTGGAGAGTGGCCGGTTTGGGCGACGGATTTACACAACCCCAGTTTCGCTGCATTCGCCGATTTGTGCGGTGGCAAGGGCATCAAAGTCACCAGCGCGGATGAGCTTGAGGCCGCCATCAATAAAGCACTGGCATATGATGGCCCGGCACTCGTTGAAATCATCTGTGATGCACAATTGGTCTGATATTTTCTGAATCGGGAGTGCAGCAAATGCATCTGTTACATACTATATTTGAATGGGTTGAATTGCTCATCGATGTTTCGGCAGCGTTAGTCATGGTGTTGGCATTTGCCGGGGCCTTTTTCTCCTACGCTCAAATTACATTCCGTTCAAAGCGGGTCGACCGCATAATGAAGATGCAAATAGTGCGCTGCGACCTGGGTGTGAAACTGGTATTCGCCCTTGAATTGCTGATTATTTCCGATCTGTTGCACACGATCGTCAGTCGATCAATGGATGACATGATAATTGTCGGGGCCCTTGTTTTGATCCGCACAGTCATTGGGTATTTTCTTAACAAGGAAATAGAGGAGATTCGTGTCGAAGTTTCGCGCTAGCCGGAGTCGATAATGGCTGAAAAAAAACAGGTCAGAATTACGCATAAACCCAGCGGTGAACTCATCGCTGAAGGTCCGCTTGGCTGGGGTATCACATCATTTGAAGGTAATTATTACATTCAAAGCAAGTATTTGAAGACGACCGGGTTCAAGGTTAACTACCTACCCGGTTTGTGCATCTATAAGTTTCTCTATGTTTGGCTCAACTTCAATTGGCCTGACGGCATGTCACGCAGTCTCGGCTGGCTGTACTGGCTTCCTAACCCTTTATTTCCATTTATCTGGTTTCGCGTAGCAGTGCCCGGCAATCATCCGGAATTACACATTGAATTTCTTTAGCGTCATTAGGATGAATTCAGTCGATGGCTTTCCTGAGCTTTTCGATCAGGTCCAGCGGGAACACGATGGTCGAGGTCCTGTCGTTGGCGATTTCCGTCAGGGTCTGCATGTAACGCAACTGGATTGCATTGGGTTCGGTGGCCAGTGTCTTCGCGGCCTCCGCCAACTCCGCCGCTGCCTGTTTTTCGCCAGTGGCGTGGATTACCTTGGCGCGTCGCTGGCGTTCTGCCTCAGCCTGTGCGGCGATGGCGCGGATCATGCTCTCGTCCAGGTCCACGTGCTTGATTTCGACCATGGCCACCTTGATGCCCCAGGCGTCGGTCTGGCGATCCAGAATAGTCTGGATGTCTTTGTTCAGAGTATCGCGTTCGGACAGCATTTCGTCCAGTTCGTGCTGGCCCAGCACCGAGCGCAGCGTGGTCTGGGCCAACTGGCTCACGGCATCCAGGTATTTTTCAACCTGGATGATCGCTTTCTCCGGATCGATCACGCGGAAATAGACCACCGCGTTGACGCGCACCGACACGTTATCCCGCGAGATGACGTCCTGCGTGGGCACGTCCATCACGATGACACGCAAATCCACCCGTACTATCTGCTGGACCACCGGGATGACGATGATCAGCCCCGGTCCTTTGACTTTCCAGAAACGGCCGAGTTGGAAGATGACCCCGCGCTCGTATTCACGCAGGATTTTGATGGCATTGATAATAATGCCCAGCACGGCAAGTGCGATGATGCCATAGAAATATTCAAACATGATCCTGCTCCTTCATTAATGCATACACCGGAGGTTTACTCATCGGCGGGGCGTACTTCCAGCGTCAGACCGTCGATGCCGGTGACCACGATGGCCTGCCCCTCGCGCAATGGCGACACGGTAACTGCACTCCAGCGTTCGCTGTGTACGAATACGCTTCCCTGGTGCTCGAAATCCCCCAGCGCCGTGCCCGCGGCGCCGATGAGTTGTTCACGTCCGGCGACCACCGGTCTTTGCCTGGCTCTGATGGCAACGCCGATGATGGCCAGTAATCCGAGTGCACTGGCCAGCGCAATGGCGCCGATCAGGGGTCGCGATACTGCAAAGCCGGGCACGTCGGTATCGATCAGGATGATCGAGCCAATCACAATGGAAATGACGCCACCAATGCCCAGCGCACCAAAGCTGGGCGCCATCACCTCGCCGATCATCAGGATGATCCCGAGCAAGATCAGGGCGAAGCCCGCATAGTTCACCGGCAACATCTGGAATGCGTAAAGTGCAGTCAACAAACAAATAGCGCCGATTACGCCGGGCACGATGGCGCCGGGGTTGTAGCCTTCGAGGATGAGCCCGTAGACGCCGATCAGCAGCAGCAGGTAGGCGATCGTCGGACTGGTGATCACGGCCAGAAGTTCGCTTTTCCAGTCTGGTTCCAACTGCTCCACCAGCAGCGACGAAGTGTCCAGGACCCGCTCCCGGCCCTGCACCTCGACGGTCCTGCCGTTCACTTGCTCCAGCAGATCACCCACGTCTTTCGCGATCAGGTCGATCACGCCGATCTCCAGCGCCTCGTCCGAGGTAATGCTGGCCGCTTCGCGCACCGCCAACTCGGCCCAGTCCGCGTTGCGCCCGCGCTTGTTGGCCAGTCCGCGCACGTAGGCCACGGCGTCATTAATGGCCTTGCGGCTCATTGTATCCCCGGGTTCAGGCGCCGCCCCGGAGTCCTCTTCATCCCCACCGGAATCTCCCTTCTGGCCCGGTGCTTTACCGCCGATAATATTTACCGGCGTGGCCGCCCCGACATTGGTCGCGGGGCTCATAGCTGCGATGTGGCTGGCATAGAGAATGTACGTACCCGCGCTGGCTGCGCGAGCACCCTCAGGTGCGACGAAGGTCGCCACCGGCACCGGCGAGTTCAGGATGGCCTTGATGATTCCCCGGGTAGACGCGTCCAGGCCGCCCGGGGTATCCAGGCGGATGATCACCAACTCGGCATTGAGTGATGCGGCTTCATTCAGCGAGGAGACCAGGAATTCCATCGTGGCCGGCCCGATCGGGCCCTGCACATCCAACAGGATGGCGAGGCGGTCAGGGGACTCCACAGTGGTATCGGGCTTGGGGGCTGGTTGCTGTTCCTCTTGCGCTGTCGTGATCGCAGGCACGAAGGCTGCCATCAGGAAATAAATCCAGATATTTTGCATCACGACCGCACCACGGGACAACATGCCTATCTCCGACTGCTTCTTCTTTTGCCAGGGGCGTTGCGAAAGAATCAATACTACCTCTAATTCAAGCAGATCGGGCGTGAAAAAGCCATCAGTCTGCGAGACTGACGGGGCGAAAAAGATGCCTTTTATGACATGAATCAATGCCTCCTTTGTGTAAATCAGCCTTATTCATCCATTTGTCGTGCTACCTGTCGGCGCGCCAGTCCGAAGCAAGGGGGCTCCTTCCCAGTGCCTCTTTCATTTTTGGCCAGGCAATGGTTTACCGTGTGGAAGCGATATTGATTAATGTCAATTACGTATCAACTCAAGAGGTGTAACGTGATTTGCACAGCTTATAAAGGAGGTTCACGGTATGGGTGGAAAGTACAGGATCGCGTGGTTGCCTGGTGATGGTATCGGCATTGAAGTGATGGAAGCGGCGCGGATCGTTCTCGATCGTGTGGGCTTCGACGCGGATTACGTGCACGGTGACATTGGCTGGGAATTCTGGCGCAGCGAGGGCGATGCCTTCCCGGCCCGGACGATCGACCTGCTCAACAGTGTGGATGCCGCCATGTTCGGCGCCATCACCTCGAAGCCGGTAAAGGAGACGGAGAAGGAACTGGTCCCCGCGCTCCAGGGGAAAGGCCTGGCGTACCGCTCGCCCATTGTGCGTATGCGGCAGCTTTTCGACCTCTACGTGTGTCTGCGGCCCTGCAAGGCCTATCCGCAGAATTCGCTCAACTACCGCGAGGGTATCGATCTCGTCATCTTCCGCGAGAACACCGAAGACCTGTATTCCGGCGTTGAGTTCAACCCCGTCCCGGACAGGCTGCGTGATGTGCTGTCCGAGCTGGCGCCGGCGTTCAAGGCGTTCAATGACCTTCCCGGCGATCAGTATGCAATTTCCTGCAAAATCAACACGAAGAAGGGCTCCGAGCGGATCGTCCGAGCGGCCTTCGAGTTCGCCCGGAAGTTCAAGCGTAAGAAGGTCACCGTAGTGCACAAAGCCAATGTGGTGCGTGCTACCGACGGCTTGTTCCTGGAAGCGGCTCGTAAGGTGGCAAAAGATTTCCCGGACATCACCCTGGACGATGCCAACATCGACGCGATGACGATGTGGCTGATCAAGAACCCCTTCAACTACGACGTGCTGGTGGCGCCCAACCTTTACGGCGACATTGTTTCCGACCTGTGCGCCCAAATGGTCGGAGGGCTCGGTTTCGGCTGTTCCGGGAACATTGGCGAGAAGCTCGCTGTGTTCGAGCCGACGCACGGTTCGGCCCCCAAGTACGCGGGGCAATACAAAGTGAACCCGATTGCTACCATCCTGGCCGCCAAGATGATGCTCGACTGGCTGGGTGAGGTGGACGGGGCTCAGCGCATCGAGGATGCCGTCGCCGAGGTCGTGCGCGAGGGTAATGTGCGCACCTACGACATGGGTGGTTCAGCCACCACAATCGAGATGGCCGAGGCCATCGCCGATAAACTTTAGGCACGACGGGAGAAGTCCATGACGCGCATTGTCATCCACGAAGTAGGTCCTCGCGACGGCTTGCAGATGGAGAGTCAAGTCGTACCCCTCGAAACCAAGGAAAACTGGATTCGTCGTTCGATGGAATCTGGCGTGGATATTGTACAGGTGGGCTCGTTCGTCCACCCGAAAAGGGTCCCGCAAATGGCCGACACCGACGAATTGTTCCGGCGGCTCATGAGAGACAAGAATTCACCCGTGATCCTCTCCGGACTCGTGCTCAATGAGAGGGGCCTGGAGCGCGGACTGGAGTGCGGAGTCGAGATGTTCTGCCTGGGCGCCTCTGCCAGCGAGACCCACAGCATGAAGAACACGGGCATGGCGAGCGAAGAGGCGACGCGCCGTATCATCGGTTCGGCACTGCAAGCGGTGGCGGCAGGAAAGAAGGTGCAGGTCTCGGTGCAGTCGGCCTTCGGTTGCGGATTCGAGGGCCCGATCCCCGAGGAACGTGTGCTCGCCATGGTAGGCGCATACCTGGAGGCCGGTCTGCACAACATCAGCTTGGCCGATACGGCCGGCCACGCGCACCCGGTCCAGGTTGAGCGGCTGTTTGCTGCGCTGTTCCAACTCGACGCCAGCGTCGAAATCACCTGCCACTTTCACAACACCTACGGTCTCGGCATGGCCAATATCCTGGCCGCCCTGCGCTCGGGCGTGACCTCGTTCGAAACCGGATTCGCGGGACTGGGCGGTTGTCCATTCACCAAGGTGGCTGCGGGAAACGTGGCCACCGAGGATTTCGTGCATGCCTTGCAGTTGCAGGGGCTGCGTCAGGACGTGGACCTGGAACGGTTGATCAGCCTGGCCGGCGACGTGGCGGAATTTTTTGGGCGTGAGATGCCTGGTTGTGTCTACAAAGCCGGAACAATTCTGAACAGGGAGGCAGCATGAGCGAAGCGATCATGAAGGGCGTTCGGGTCCTCGACCTCACGAACGTGCTGGCGGGGCCTTTCGCCACGCTGCACCTCGCGTTGCTGGGAGCCGATGTCATCAAGATAGAGAGACCCGGGAGCGGCGACCTGGCGCGCAAGCTTGGCAACATGCCCGAGTTGAACGGGCAACTGATGGGGACCAGCTTCCTGGCGCAGAACTCAAACAAGAAGTCGGTGACTCTCAACACCAAGTCGGCCGAGGGCAAGGAGATATTCAAGAAGCTGGTGAAGACTGCGGATGTGCTGGTCGAGAACTTCCGGCCCGGCGTCATGGAACGCCTGGGGCCTTGACTACGATGTCCTCAAGGAGATCAATCCACGCTTGATCTACTGCGCCATCTCGGGCTTCGGACAGACCGGACCCGATGCACTCAAGCCTGCCTACGACCAGATCATCCAGGGATTGAGCGGCGAGATGGCGGTCAACGGTGATGAGCGGCTGAATCCGCTGCGAACGGGATTCCCTGTGTGCGACACGGTGGGCGGCCTGAACGGCGCCTTCGCGATCATGGCGGCTCTCTATCACCGCGAGCGAACGGGTGAGGGCCAGTTGATCGACATCGCCATGCTCGACTCCATCATGCCGCTCATGGGCTGGGTGGCGGCGAACCTGCTCATCGGGAAGCGTCAGCCGGTGCCCATGGGGAACGACAACTTCACGGCGGCGCCATCCGGGGTATTCAGTACCAGGGACGGCCATATCAACATCGCCGCCAACAAGCAGGAGCAGTGGGAGTCGGTTTGTGATTCGCTCGGTGTGCCGGGGCTCAAGACCGATCCACGTTTCCAGGAGCGAGACACCCGCAAGCAAAACCGCAAAGAACTGACACCGCTCCTGGAGCTGAAACTGGCGGAACGTGACACCAGGGATTGGGTGGATCTGCTCAATGCGAATAACGTGCCCTGTGGCGAAATTCTGAGCCTCGAGGACGCGCTGAAGCAACCACAGATCAAGCATCGGCAAGCCCTTAAAGACGTTAAGGTCGAGGGGATCGGCACCATCCCGTTGTTCACGCTGACCGCGAAGTTCGAACAGACACCGGGAGACATCACCTCCCCGCCACCAAGACTTTCGGCGCACACCGAGGAAGTGTTGGCGGGGATTGGCATCACGAAGGAAGAAGTAGCTGCTCTTAAGACAAAGCGTGTCGTTTGACGGCCGCTGGATGGAGGAATATGACATGGGCATGACATACGTACAGAAATTGCTCGCCCGGGCGTGCGGAAAGGACGAGGTGGCAGTGGGGGACATCCTCGAACTGCCTGTGCACCTGGCGATGTCGCACGAAAACGCCGCACTCGTCATCAACCAGTTCAACGAGATCTTCCGGGACACAGGGCAGGAGGCCCGCGTGTGGGATCCGGACTGCATCGCGATTATCTTCGACCACCGGGTGCCTGCCGAGTCGGCCAAAACGGCGACCAACCACAAAAAAACCCGCGAGTTCGTTGCCAAACAAGGGATCAGCAAGTTCCACGACATCCGCGGTGACGTGGGTGGTATTTGCCACCAGATCCTCCCCGAGAACGGCTACGTGCGGCCCGGCCAGATTCTGCTGGGCACCGACAGCCACACGACCACGCATGGCGCACTGGGCGCCTTCGCGTTTGGGATCGGGGCCACGGAGATGGCTGCGGTGTGGGCGCTGGGGAGTATCCTCAACGTTGAAGTACCCGGTACCATCAAGGTAGTGGTGAACGGAGAGTTCCCACGCAGTGTCTACGCCAAGGACCTGATCCTGCACCTGGTCGGTTTGCTCACAGCCGAAGGCGCCAACTACAAAGTGATCGAATTCCACGGCGACACGATCCGCGACCTGCCAACCTCGGGCCGCCTGGTGCTGTGCAACATGACGGTAGAGGCTGGCGCGACCGCCGGTGTGGTGCCGCCGGATGACGAGACCCGACGGTACTTGCGGGATGAGGCCGGCGTTCAGGACGAACTGGACCTGTTCTCACCGGATGTGGATGCAGTGTACGACCGGGTGGTAGAGATCGATGTCACGCAGCTTGAGCCGCAAATCGCCTGCCCCCACACGGTGGATAACGTCAAGCCCATCGGCGAAGTGAAGGGGAAGAAGGTCCACCAGATCGTGGTGGGCTCCTGCACCAATGGCCGCCTCGATGACCTCGAGGTTGCCGCGGGGATACTAAAAGGCAAGCACGTAGCGGCGGACACGCGCATGATCGTGTTTCCTGCCTCGTGGCGCATTTACTCGGACGCGTTGCGCCTGGGATATCTGAAGGATCTTATCGCGGCCGGTGCGGTGGTATGCAATCCCGGTTGCGGGCCTTGCCTGGGCATACACCAGGGAGCGCTTGGTGATAATGAGACCGCACTCGCCACGACCAATCGCAATTTTAAGGGCCGGATGGGAAATCCGGGTGCCGAAGTGTTCCTGAGTTCGACTGCCGTGGCAGCAGCGAGTGCGCTGACCGGTGTAATCACCGACCCGAGAGAGGAGGGCTGATATGTCTAAAGGCAAGGTTGTACAGAAGTTGGGCAACGATATTTCAACCGACATCATCTATCCGGGGCGGTTCATGGCGACGGTGCTGCCGACTGAGACACCACAATACGCCTTCGCAGATAACGCCGTGTTCAACCAGGCGCTCAATGCGAAGCAGATCCCCGCAGGGAGCTTCATTGTAGCGGGAGACAACTTCGGCTGCGGCTCTTCACGCGAGCAGGCCGCCTCGTGCATCAAGGGCTACGGCCTTACCGTGGTGGCCCGAAACTTTGCGAGAATCTTCTTGCAAAACTCGATCAACGTTGGACTTCAGATGGTCATCTGCCCCGGTATCGCGGCCGAAGAGGATCACGAGTTGGAGATCAGGGACGACAAGGTCTGGAATCTGACCACCGGCGAGTCCTTCGCGATCGAGTCACTGCCGCAGGCCCGCCAAGCCATCATCGATGCAGGTGGATTGATCCCCTACACGCGGCGACTGTTGCTGGAGCGCGCTGGTTAAGGCCAGGACAATAAGTGTGCGTTTCAAAGGAATATTGGAGCCTTGCCGGGGGATGCCCGGCGAGGCCCCAGAAGTTATTACAGATTGTTTAAAATGTCTTCCTTTTTAGCATTGTATTCGGCTTGCGTGATGTAACCACCCGCGAGAAGTTCATCCAGTTTTCTGATTTTCTCTTGAGGTGAGGACGCTTGTGAAGCAGCAGGCTGGGCCTGTGCGGCATAGGCCTGTTGTTGCGCATAGTAGGCTTGTTGCTGTTCAGCTTCAGTCCGGTCGCGCATGTTTTGTCCTACCCTGGCGACAGCAATGCCGCCGATAAAGGCGCCGGCATGACCGGCCTGGACCGGGACACTGGCGGTGATTGCGATGACGCTGACAATAAATGTACACAGCATCATGCTCATAGCATTTTTTCCATATCTTGACATGTTCATATTCCTCTAAATTTCCTTACAGACGCCAAACATTGCAAAGCTCATTTCTTCGCCGATAACGCCTATGCTCATCCTCCCACTATCCTGATGTATGGTCATGCTCCAGCCGTGACCGTTCTCAACGCCCTGAAGCACCAGTTGAGTCTCGCTTATTTCAGAATTTCTGATCGGTGAGTCCGCTTCGGTGGATCCGCCATCGTAAGTCACATGGATAATTTTCTTTTCAAAATCTATGGTCATAAATTCAGGTAGATCAAATGTCCTGGCCTCTCCTCTCTTACAGTTTGACCCGCTCACGCAAGCAACCACATCGATAGTTGCGCAAATGAGATTTGAAGAGCCATCAAATTTATCTTTGGCATTGGCAGCACCTGATGCAAACATCATGATGCAAACCAGTGCTGCAGTGCTTAGTCCACTAAATTTGTATTTCATAATCGATAGTTTCCTTCTTTTGTCTGGCTTTTTTGCATTACCAAAATGTGATAATTCGATCAAAGCCCAAACACACCTTGATCCCGGTAATTCGCACGTCTAGCGCAACGATATAAGGACCGTTGAGCCTGCTTATAGAATATCATATATATAAGCCATCAGGACGGGGAAACCTTCAATTCTATTGATGCCCGGTCGTGAGCAAGCTCACTCTTACATTTTGCCGGTTACTGACGTGATTTTCGAGCCTCGCTGGGTGATTGGCCCTCCCACCGGCGGTACGCGCGGGAAAAGGAACTGACCTCCGAAAACCCGAGCAGAAAGGAAATTTCTGTCAGGGTCAGGGTGGAGTCATTGATGTATTGTTCGGCCAGTTCGCGCCGGGTTTCCACCAGCAGGGTTTTGTAACTGGTTCCTTCATTGTTCAATTTACGATTGAGATTCCGGATCGAAGTATTCACGGTTTGCGCAATGGAGGATTCGGTGGCGGCGCCCTCACCGAGGCCATCGAGAATGGCGGCCTTGACCCGGTTGACTATGTCTTTGCGCGATAAATGAGCGAGATATTTGACGACGATATGGTCATGCAGTTGCGCCAGTTGTTTGCTGGCTCCGGTGAGTCGTTTATCGGCCTGTTTCAGATCAATATGAAGGCTGTTCTCTTCCGCTCCGAAATCGACCGGGCAACGGAACAGGGAATAAAAATAGGATTGATCCGGTGGTGCCGGGTGCGCCACTGTCACCCGCGAGGGATTCCATTGATTGCCATAATTGAAACGGCACATCCTGGTCATAATGGCCAGATGGCCAATGTCCCTGTGATATGCATTGACCGAGGGTGCGTCCAAATTAAACGAGACCACCAGTGCATCTTCACTATCGTGCATAGTGACCTGCATATTTTCATGGAGCACCTTGATATAACGCTGTACCCGTTGAAATGCGGAGCGCAGGCTGGTGCTCGCCAGCCAGGCAAACCCAAGCGGGCCGAGGTGGCTGGGCAGCAAATAGTCGGCTTCCTTGAGGCTGAAAAACGGGTCGCCGGATTGCTCGACGGCCTCGCCCATTACGCGGTCGAGTTTAAGGTATGAAATCCTCGAACCCGGGTCAAAGACAGCGGTTGATTCGATGCCGTGTTTCCTGAACAAGGGCGCCGGGTCGATGCCGATGTCCTCCATTTGTCGCCAAAAGCTGGAAATTGATGATGCAAAAATTGACAAGCGTGTAATACTCCTTTGCCCGGATTCCCAATCCTGCCATAAATCCGGTTTAATGGCACTGTGTTATCGGGTTTTGTGCTATTCAATGAGCCCAAGAGTACTAAGTCCTGGATCCACCTGAAAGGTACCGTCAGGTAGTCCAGCCACCACAGTGACCGGAACAGCACCAGTCAAGGCGCACCAAAAAAAACCCGGCTTGCGCCGGGTGTAATGTTACTGCTGATGTCCTGATTTCTATGCTTTACTTGCGTGCGGCACAACGGCCATCTTTGGTGATCAGCGCCGGTTCCCCCGAAGCGCATGATCGTTTTTATCAGCCCCCCAGGCATCTGGGTATTCAAGCTGTTCTGCGGCACAGCCCTGGCGTACCAGGAGGAGTGCCAACTGATCTATGTCAGTTTGCAGGTGGCGATAATTCTTGTGCTTTTGCCTTCGCGAATGCGAGAGAGGAATGTTTTTCCTTGAGTCATCCATGACAAAAGCTCCTTAATTCCGTTTTTACCAGGTCCGTTCCCGGTGGGGTTGGGAGAGTCGGGGCCCCGATTGGTCAAATAGGGCGCGGGGTGGGGCTCCGATTCTTCCCGCTAACTGTTACCAGTCAGCTTGTGTGTACACCTATAGCAATGCAAATAACGGGCCAAATTATAAAAATAGGGATAATATTAGTTAAAACAATAAGATAAGAGAATTAGCAAAAATGCATTTAGCCAAACATGCGTGGATACTGTCCATAACTGTCAATAAGAATGACAATTATTGTCATTCGCCAGACGCGGGTCTCATCCGCACCACGTCAACCAAATA
>PVMK01174712.1_pt1 | contig 13940 bp, 10 predicted proteins | sample 1853481 | NCBI WGS metagenome assembly PVMK01 (sample SAMN08533507, study PRJNA380276) | Marine sediment metagenome, whole genome shotgun sequencing project. | reverse complement strand
TGTTGATGCTCCAAATACTACTGATGCACTTAAAACTACCATTCCTGCTGTTAATAATAATTTTTTCATTTTCTTTTCCTCCTAAGGTTTTTTTAGTTTTTTACTGCCTTTTGTGTGTTTGTTTAAGACTACCGGTGTTTTTACTTCCCCTCTCCTTTCTTAATTTTTTATCCTTCAGAATATGAAGTTTTTTATTTGTTCTGATGTTCATGTCTCTTAGTATCGCAAGCACTATGCCAGCAAGTTAACATATTGTTTTTATTGTATTATCTGGCTTTTATGTCTGTTTTTAGAGTTCCGGATTCCGGTATTCAATTACTGTTTCCGGTATTGATGTAAATGGGAAAGGAGTTATTTATGTACTGGGTGATGTTTATATAGTACTCCCTGGATGCCGACTGAAAAATTGCCGGAATGACTTCTAGAAAACAGAATATCAGGCAAGGTGCAGGTTTACTGTACCGCAACTATTTTTACTCGTTCAATAAAAAGAAATGAAGGCAGTTAAGCTAACTTAACTGCCCTGTAGGTGGAAGGTATACTGGAGGTTATGAGATGAGCTTTGTTATAAATTCAAGCCATAAGTCATGCAGTCCTGTCTCTTTATAAACAGCCATCATTCCAATGAGGATTGATATCAGGCCTAAAGTCTCAAGACTTGCATATAGCATTTTCTTAATCATGATCTTACTCCTACTGTCTAATTTATTACCTGTTCGATTATCAATTTTCGTTATCATATTAAGTACTTCCTGCTGTTCCAGCTTTCCTCATGTAAAAACATGTAATCATGAGCATCCTGGACACATTTAGTACTATCCCGGTCCTCTATCATGAGAATGGAGTACACAAGGTGCGTGTCAAGGTCCATTACATACTCAGACAGACCGGATGGGGATTTATATACAGCCTCGAAAATTTCACGATCCCTTAAATAGCGAAATGTCATGTTCAATGCATAGTTCATGAATATGCTCTGACTCCCGTAATGGTCAACCAGCCTGCTTAAGTAAGCATCTACAGCTTCCATGCTGTATCCTGTATATTTCTTCAGTTGATGGTATGCGCTATTAAATTTGTAAATCAGTTCAAGCAGCATGCTTTCCGCCTCATCATCGGTTAATTCTGCACTTCTGATAAAGGGCTCCATAGCTGATAAAGTGGCGCAAAAGTCATCAGCCGTGTTTGTAAAGCCTTTAACTACTTTGTTTGGATCTATGTTTATATGTGTTGCCATTGTCTGTTTCTCCTTCAGGTTTTTTTAATGTTTGTTCTATCCTTCATGATTCCTTACCATTGCAACTCCTTTGCCAGCGCCATAACATGCTGTTAAATATCATCTTTATGTGTTTTCCCATAGTAAAAGCCTTACCGGTATCCGGTAACTCATAACTGTTTCCGGTATTAAGATTAAGGTTGGTTGATGAAAGAGAGGTAGGATTTATTTAAAAGAATCGAGTAATTTATAAGTCAAGTCACTCTTAAACAGTGTAATGATGGAATATGATGCTCTTTAGCCTCTAGGGTATGCAGACTGTCTTCAGAACTTATGGGCATCCATAGGAATACAAACGGAAATAACATCTTATAGAAATCATTATGTTAATATTAATCAGCTCTATGCAAACTCACCGAATTATTAAACTTCTATCTGTACTTATAGTCTTAACCATAATACTCATCAATACAACGAAAGTTGTGAGTGCAGTTGAAATGGCCGATGAAAAGACCGTACCGCTGCCTTCGATTGAACTCCGGTCCATCGTATCTCAATGGATGACAGGGAAAGGGTTTCACATCATCAGCTCGGTACAACAATTTAATAGGTGGGCATTCACAGCCAATAAGGATGATATTAGCATCCATGTAGCAATCAGACCCTATTCCCCTCTTGCATCTGTTATTTCAATCCAATACTCTAAAAACAGCAGATCTGCCAAGATTGAATCCAACAGGTTACTGGAACATATTAGAAAGTATTCTGACGACGTTGAAAATGTTCATGATCAAACAGGATCTGCTTTTCCGGATTCAGTCAACAAACATTTAATGTCAGTTGTTTGTATTAGAGGGAATACTAACCGTAACCCTATACAGTTTACCGGCTTTGTTCTTGATAATAAGAGATTAATACTTTCCACAGCCCATGATCTGGAAATGGTGAGGAACCTGACAGTTTCACTCCATAATGGTAAAGAAGTTTCAGGCACTGTTATAAAAACTGATTTTGAAAAAGATCTGTCACTTATCCAAATAAAGGATTCTGTTAATTCATCCATTTCATTGAAGCAAAGTCGCACTCTTATTGATAATAAGGAAAGAGTATTCACAATAGGATGTCCAAATAACTCAAGAGCTGAAATACAATCCGGTCTTATCGATGGATCTCTGAGAAAGATAAAAAGCTCCTATCTGTGGCAGGCACAGATTAAAACACTGCCGGGAAGCAGCGGCAGCCCGGCATTTGATGAGTATGGAAACCTCATCGGGATAGTAAAGGGAAGTTATCGCGGTTCAGAATCCATAGGTTTTATCATAACAATGAATACTATAATAGACTTTCTGCAGGGGTTGTAATCCTCTGAACAGATAAAGGAATAAATTAATTTATGTCATACGGACGATATCAAATCATCAATGAAATAGGAAAAGGTGCAATGGGAAAAGTTTACAAGGCCCATGATCCGAACCTGGACATGAATGTTGCACTGAAAGTGTTACATCCTGAGAGAGTCGATAGCGATTCTTTTGTAAAAAGATTTCTTCGAGAGGCGAAAGTTCTTGGCCGTCTTGATCGTGCCAACATCATACGTATTTATAATGTTGATGAAGACAGCGGCAACATCTATATTGCGATGGAACTTGTAGAAGGTGAGTCTCTCCGGGACAAGATGAAAAAAAAGAAATTCAGCCAAGCTGAAATTATACAGCTTGGAATTACTATTGCGAATGTTCTTGATTATGCTCATGATAAGGGAGTTGTTCACAGGGACATTAAGCCCAGCAATATTTTGATCAGATCAGATAATTTTATTAAAATTACAGATTTTGGGATAGCTCATATTCAGGACCCCGACGTTAATGAAAAGACCCAGGCCGGGGAAATCCTTGGTACACCGTCATATATGTCGCCGGAGCAGGTTAAGGGCATATCTGTCGACGGACGCTCTGATATCTTCTCTCTGGGAATCATACTATATGAATTATTAGCCGGGGAAAGGCCATTTAAAGGTAATAATATTTCCGCAATTTACCAGGCAATCCTGAATGATACACCACAGGCAGTTTCAGATAAAAACCCCACTGTAAATAAAGGGCTGTCCGATACCATTATGAAATGTCTTAATAAGAAACCTGAGGAACGTTTTCAGACAGGCACTGAAATGGCAGATGCACTGGGAACTTTTAAAGAGGACCTCGATGGTGAAACAGTTATTATGCAAGGTGCTGCCTCCAGCCCAAAATCAGGTAAAAGCCTTGTAATTGCTTTTATCATTATATTATCCCTTGCTGTCGCAGGAGGGTTAATATACTTTAAAGACAGCTCCATTTCTACTGAAAAGGAAATGGAATTATCTCATATAAACGTAAACACTACTCCTGTTCAGGCACAGATATATATTGACGGGCTATTTAAGGGCAACTCACCGTTGGGAATTGATCTGCCCGTAGGTAAACATGAGATCCGGATAACTGCTCCGTCCTATCATGACTGGGAAGCCCAGGTTACATTAAAGGAAGGTAAGGAGGTCCCTCTCAATATCAGGTTAATTCCAATGAAGGACCCTGGGACTTAACAAATGGCTTTGAGAGTTGTATGAAAATGAAATCTAGTATTCGTGCTTACCGAAATCCGGTATTTCAATATGTTTCACAAATTGTTATTTATTTTAATTTCAAGAGGTTATGCTTCTGGCAATATTATTGCATTGTAATCTTCAGAAGATAAAACTTTTTTTGAAATATAAATTAATAAAGAAGCAAGGAGAGTGAAAATGAAAACATATCAGAGACTATCAGGTTTAGCATCAGTTTTAATAACGTTATTTGTATTTATAAGCAGTGCTGCTTATGGACAGGCTATTGTCGGTCAAAAGGCAAAGACCTTTGCTCTTAATGGCCTGGATGGTAAAGAGTATAACCTGGCTACAATGAAGGAAAAGCAGATCATGCTTCTTTACTTCTTTGACGCTGAATCAAGGCCAAGCCAGGAAGGACTCATAAACCTGAATCATTTAACTAAAGAATATAAGGAGGCAGACTTAACAGTTTGGGCAATTTCCCTATCTGACAAAAAAAGCAGTTTGTCATTTACTAAAAATTCTGCAATTAACTTTCCTGTTCTATTAGGTAATTCCAAAACAAGCAGTTTATATGGTGCTGATATAATTCTGCCGACTGTATGCATAATCGGTCCTGGTCAGAAAGTCCTTGATTATTTTCAGGGAGGAGGGAAGACAACAGAAACAATGCTTGTTCGTGTTGCTGAAAGAGAGTTGCAGAGAAAGAACACTGTATTTGCAAAAGCAATCAGCTCAAGAGTAACAAAAAATAATCCTGACAATATAAAAGCAACAGCAATAGCGGGTTATGCTGCATTACAGGAAGGCAACCTGAATGAGGCAGAAGAATCATTTAACAATCTTTTACAGGGCAGTAAGCAGGGGCAGGTGCTGGGCAAAGAGGGTCTGGCTGCTGTTTATGCAAAAAAGAACCAGACTGCAAAGGCACTTCAGATGGTCAGGGAAGTAAAACAGGAGGCCCCTGAAAGGTCATACATTCATTTAGTCGAGGGCGATATTCTTTATGCACAGAAAAAAGAGAAAGAGGCAGAAGAAGCTTATATCAGGGCAGTGAATGCTAAAGAAGCTGCGCCATATCAGGATGCTGCCCGTTACAACCAGCGGGGCCGCATGTATGCATCTGCCGGGCAATATGAAAAAGCCCGCGAACTATATGACAAGGCAGTTTCCATTGATCCATATTATATTACAGGCACAACAAACAAGGGGCTTACATATGAAAAAGAGGGCAAACTGGATAAAGCTCTGGAGTCATATAAACAGGCCCTGTCTATTGATAAGAATGATACTTTTGCAAGAATACTGGCAAAGAAAGCTGAAGATCTTCTTAAACTTCAAAGCAATAGTGAAAAGAAGAAAAGAATGGACCGCCTGGTTAACAATCTTGCCGAAAGATTCAAAAATCAGCAGGCAGCTCCGAAAACTACCGTAGATGACTGGACATCTCCACCAATGATATTGTCCTTTATTGATTTTCAGGAAAAAGGCGGCCTTGCAGAAAGAGACGGCTTTGCTACTGTTTTATCAACCCAGCTGACCAATCATCTTAATGAATCCGGAAGAGTAAAGGTTGTAGAAAGAGCGCTTATGGAGAGTTTACTTGAGGAGTTAAATCTTGGTACATCTGACCTTGCCGACAAAGAAACAGCTCTTAAGCTCGGGAAGGTACTGGCAGCTAAAATAATTATAACAGGATCGATTTTCTACCTCCCACAGGAAACACTTTTAAGTCTCAGGATGATAGATACAGAAACTTCTGCCATACCACAGGTCACGACATGGAAAGTATCATATGATCACTCCTTAGATAAAGAGCTGTTTAAGTTGAACCGGGAAATTCTTAAGACAGTTATATTAAAATATCCTCTGCAGGGATACATTGTAACACAGTCAGGTGATCAGTTTATTATTAACCTTGGATCAAACCAGGGAGTCATGTCCGGTACCAAGTTTAATGTAATTGAGGAACAGGAACCTATTAAATATAAAGGGAAGCTTCTTAAGGCTTCACCAAAACTGGTAGGTTCATTTGAGGTAATTACTGTAGAGCCTGATATGAGTACGGTTAAGGTTATCAGTAAGGAAAGAGCTTTTAAATCAGACGATAAAATCACGGAAAAGATAGAGCAGACAGCACTATGAAAAACAATATAAACAATAAACATATATTAATATATTTAACATTGCTCAGTTTATCAATTTTCATATCATGCTCATCTGGAGTTAAGCAGACTAATCAATCTGTTGCAGTATGGGACCTTGATGATCTCAGTCCATCAGGCTCATCTCAGTCTGACCTTGGAGAACTCATTTCAATAGAAGTAATCAGAACATTTCAGGACTCTGGCAGTTATTCAGTCATTGAAAGAGAACGGTTGCACCTTGCACTTGGAGAGCTTGATATAGGCACCACAGCCATTGTTGATGAAACTACACGATTAAGACTTGGGAAAATGTCCAGTGCTCAGATAATGGTTTTTGGCAGTTACCAGGTAATAGGTAATTCAATGCGGTTGGATTTAAGGAAAGTAGAAGTCGAAACTGGTCATGTCCTCAAAGCTGTCAAGAAAGTAGTGTCATCTGACAATATTTCAGGCTGGCTTGAGATTGCAAGACTGGCTGCAGAAGAATTATTGTAGCTTTAACTTTCCGGTATTAACGCTCACATGCCTTTCAGAGTACTCTTAATTCATAGAACTAAGAGTTTTATTCAAGCAGTCTGCTAGTGTTCTCATTAACTAGCTTTATTAATATGACTATTCTTACACTCTTTAATTATTACTAGACCTTTTATGAAACAACTGGCTTTTGGAATTACAGATAGAGGAAGAAAAAGAAAGAATAATGAAGACAGCTTTCTTTTAAACAATACGAAAAAGCTCTTTATAGTTGCTGATGGTATGGGGGGACATTCTGCAGGAGAAGTTGCCAGTATGAATGCTGTAAAACTTGTTGATCAATACTTGACACCCGAGCTGGTTTCACAAATGCAGTCAAAACCCGAAATAATACAAAGTGAACTGATCAACTCAGTTCATGAGGCCCATAAGTTTATTCTCAAGACTGCAAAAAGCAATAAAGACTATCATGGCATGGGAACAACCATCGTAATCACTTTAATACTTAATAATACTCTTCATATATGTCATGTAGGAGATTCCAGGGCTTATGTAATGAATGCAGACAGCATTGAACAGCTAACCAATGATCATTCCCATGTAGGGGAGCTGGTAAGATCCGGAAAAATGACTCCTAAAGAGGCGAGGCAAAGCAATCTGAAAAATCAGATCACCCAGGCTCTGGGTTCTCCTTACAGCATTAAACCGGAATATAACAGCTACTCTATTGATGAAGACAGCATAATATTACTTTGCTCTGACGGGTTATGGGACATGATCTCAGATGAGGAAATTCAAGAAATCGTTATGACTGGTGAGTCACCTGAAGACATTTGCATCGACCTCATTGATAAAGCAAATCAGGCAGGCGGCAAAGATAATATTACTATCATATTAATTGATCAGTTTCGAGAAACTACAACCGGAACAATAATACTAAATAATCATTAAGAGCTGAAATCACATATTCAATTTACAGGTATGGCGAGTGCAACTCTTGATTAACAAAGTTTAGCGGGTATACTGATTAATTTTCTTTAGTGCCTTATTATAATAGGCACTGCCCTTTGGAACAACATAGAGTATATCATTCCAGCTTTGCAGTGCTGCATCTAAATTACTGCCTTCGGCAGCAATCCCCTGCTCATAGAGCTGTGCAGCAACACTTTCAAGTGTGGACATTGCATCCTTATGGTCTGGAGAGGACTCAAGAGCCTTTATCCAGTTTTCAATGGCTGTTGAAAGATCGCCATTATTGTAATATGCAAGCCCTTTTTTATAGAATTCATCAGCTGCAGCACCGGCTATCTGTGAAGCATAGAGACTTTTTCTTTTAAGTGGCAGCTCTTTTTCAAAAATAAGCGTTTTTTTCCATTCCTCCACAGCACCTTCTATATTGTTACTATTGTACATATTCGTACCCGCCCGGAAGCTCTGCTCAGCTTTTTTAATATAATCGCCATATTTTTTTGCAGTGTCTTTGCTTTTTGAATCATCGCTCATATTATTAAGCATTGATAATGCTTTTTCTGATTGACCTATCGCATACATATCAATTGCTTCATTCAGGCTGTAAATTTTCCGTTTAGGAGGAACTTTTCTCTTTTTGTTTCTCTTTGCCTGTCCAATCAGTTCATTAACCTTCCCGGCTTCATCAACAGCCTTGTTAAAATAGAAACTGTTTATTGGGATTTTCTCTAATATACCAAGAGCTGTATCGTACTTTTTTTCATTAATAGAAAGAAGTGCCAACTCCAGTTGTTCCTTATTTTTTAACTCTGTTTTAGCCAATGATCTAAGCTCTATGGCATTTGCATTATCTGAATCGACAGATATAACTTTATTTAGTTCCTCTACAGCCTTAGTCCAGGATCCTGCCTCAAGAAATGCTGAGGCATTAAAAAGGTGGGAAGTGACTGATATACTATTGTTAATTTCAACAGTTTCAATATTGTCTTTCTTATCAGACACCGATAAAAAAACTACTAAAATTAATATCAGGACCGGAAGAGCAATTAAAACAGGTTTTGGAATATTCTTCAGTACATTTTTCCGCTCAATGCCTATATCATCACTGCTAAAACTTTCTCCCCATTCAACATACCTCAGAATTGTTTCTCCAATCTGAATATCTTTAGATTTAGAAAGATTTACTTTTAGTACTTTTTTCCCCTTGATATAAATACCATTTGTACTGTTCAAGTCCTCAACTTTAACAGTATTGTCTTCATCTATAGTTAGCTTGGCATGATGTCCCCTGGAAACCTTTGTATCATTTATACGTATATCATTGTCTTCTGATCTTCCTATGAGCATTTCATTTTTATCAAGCAGATATTCTTTGCCTTTTTCGATGCCCTTTATTATTACCAACTTTGATAATTGATCCATACCCATAAGAACTGTTGCTTCCTCATCAGCTTCTGCATCTTCATCGATAACAACTGTTTGTTCATTTTCATTAATATTCTTTTCTTCAAACTGCAATTCAGCCTTTGTTTCCAGCTCGTCTTCCTCCAAAACAGACTCAGCCGGACTTAGCATTGTCATGTCATCACTTTCCGCCAGTTCCTGGAGGGTAAAATTATAAATGCCTATTTCAATCCGGTCGCCCGGAATAATGATCTTAGATTTTTTTGTTGAAATCTGCTCTCCATTTACCAGTACACCATTAGTACTTTTCAGGTCTCTGATATAAACCTTGTCCTGCCTCATCATGATTCTTGCATGGTTCTGAGATACACTGGGATCATTGAGCAATAAAGTACTCCCCTCACCTCTGCCAAGTATAATCGGCTTGGTTGAGATGGAGATTTCCATCTCTGCTTCACTCTCTCCATGCATTACTAGTTTCAACATTATTCTTTTAAAAAATATTCCAATCTTTAATTAGTTATTTATATAGAATAATCATTAATTTTGCAATAATAATGCCAGTAAACACCAATAGTATTTTACTTATAATTAAAGGACTTATGAATAACAATTCATATTCAGCATACTGCTTTTCGGTACCAGCAATAGCATATTCTAAATATATTACTATATTCATCAGAGAATGACATGTTAGGAAAATCTAATTATTTTCTAAATATCATTACAATGTACCCTATTATAAAGAGTTTTTTTCTTTCATTACTGATACAAATCAGATATAATTATATATTCTCTAGCGGCGACTATCAATAGAAAAACAAGGATGTATAAATTATGAAAGTTATAGAAGTCTTTTACAGAGATGAGTTGCATTCAGAACATCAGGTCTCGAAGAAAGAAATTAAAATCGGACGAGCGAAATTGAACGATATAATATTAAATGACCCGTCTGTTTCAAGAGTACATGCGGTTATCAAGTTTGAAAAAGGCAAACTGTCAATAATTGACAGCAGTTCAGGCGGAACATTTATTAATAACGACAAGGTAACCAGCAAAACTATCAATTTTAATGACAAAATCACCATAGGTCCTTATTCAATTTTTACAAAAGAATATGAAGACCACGATGGAGACCCTGAACTTCAAACCACTTATCATGAAGAAACACTTGCAGTGCCGCTACTTAATAAGCAAAATAACAGTTTCCTCCTTAACCATGCATCGTTAAATTTTATTAAAGGCCCTGATAGCGGTCGCAGCTTCCGGATAGAAAAAGAAAAAATCACCTTTGGTACTCATAATGATAATGATCTTATATTGAGTGATGAATTTATATCACGTCATCATGGTGAATTTTATTTCAGAAATGGAGAATTTTTTGTACGGGACCTGGGCAGCAGAAATGGGACATTTATTAACGGAAAACGCGTTCAGGGGTCCATACTGGCACCTGGATCCAGAATTGATATCGGTAAAACAGGATTAGATTTTCTGGTTTCGGAAGATTCAGATGTATTTAAGAAGGATAAAGAGGAGCAGCTTGGAGAGATTGTTGGAAAAAGCCAGAAAATAAAAACTCTGTATACATTATGCAAAAAAGCAGCATCCTGTGACGCAACAGTATTAATAAATGGTGAGACAGGAACAGGCAAGGAGCTGATAGCCAAAACCATTCATTCTCTTAGCAGTCGATCTGAGGGTTCTTTTGTAACTATCGATTGTGGATCTATCCCTAAAGAATTAATAGAAAGTGAACTTTTTGGTCACGAAAAAGGGGCTTTTACAGGAGCACAGACCCAGAGAAAAGGCGCCTTTGAGCGCGGACACAAAGGCACAGTGTTTCTGGATGAAATAGGAGAGCTGCCAAAAGAAATGCAGCCCAAACTGTTACGCATTCTGGAGGAGAGGGAGTTTAAAAGAGTTGGTGGTGACACGCACATATCTACAGATATCAGAGTCATCGCTGCAACAAACAGAGAATTGAATGTGGAAGTAGCCAAAGGAAATTTCAGGGAGGACCTGTTCTTTCGTCTTTATGTTATTCCTGTATCTCTTCCTGAACTTAGAGAACGGAAGAGTGATATACCCCTGTTAGCCGATTTTTTTATCGCTAACAACCCTTTCTTAAAGGAAAGTGGCTCAAAGGCAACCATTACTGATGGAGCCTTAAAAAAAATGTCGGACTATAAATGGCCCGGCAATGTAAGAGAATTAAGAAATGTCATTGACAGGGCTATTGTTAATACTGATAGTGACATTATTACTGAAGATGATATTCAGTTTATTCCTACAATGCAGAATGATAAAGGTCCTGCACCTGCCCTGTCCGGTTCTCTCGAGGATATAGAAAAGCAGACCATTATCAATGCATTGAAAGCACAGGGAGGAAACAAGAAAGCTACAGCCAAAGTGCTTGGTATTGCATACTCCACGATGTGTGAAAAGGTTAAGAAATATCAGATCGAAACCTGATAGCCCTGAATTAAAATTATCTCTAACTTCTTCTGACAGAGTCCGTCACTTTCATTGATCTGGGAATGTTCATAATAACAGGATAGGCTGATAGTGTGGAGGCATCCAGCAAAAGACACCCACCGTGATCTGACAATATTTTATGCGCTATGTTAAGAAAAAGACCAAGGCTGAAGGGTTTCTCCCGAACTTCCGGATCAAAAGGGCTAAACATGGGTTTTGAACTATCTGTTTCCCCAAATGCTATTTCCAGATTGTTCCCGCTATCATTAATTGATATATTTATAGTAGATCCTTGAGGTACACAGAATGATATTTCCCTGAATATCATGGCTACCGCTTTTCTTATAAGGACTGAATCCAGAGGGACAAGGACATTGGATGTGTTGACATGGAGTTCCGGTTTAAGAGATTTTTCATTAAAAATATCTCCATACTCATTAATCTCATCTCTGATTAGATCATCGATTCTGTTCAGCTTTTTCTCAGGACATTGGATCTTAGCAAAGCTGTCCGCTTCTTTAAGCACAGACTCCACCCTTAACACGGAATCCAATATTGCTTGATATGATTCTTCAGATATGTGCCTTGATTCATTTTTCCCAGCCTTCCTTATTAAACCACCAACAACCATCATAGGATTCCTTATCTCATGGGCCATTGCACGGGCTAATTTCACATACGCTGCTGTTCTCTCTGCTTCAATTAAATTCCCTTCTGTAACTTTCAATGTTTCAAGTGTGCTGTTATATTTATCTTGTAACTCTGCCCATAATCGTGCATTTTCAATTAAAGGAGACAGAATGGAAGCAATAGTTCGTAAAAAATTAAGATCCTTCTGATCATAAGCACCGGGAACGCCCTTGTCAATATAAATTACTCCCAGTATCTGATGGTTATATATCAATGGCACACACATGGCTGATCTTACTCTGAGTGACAGGATACTCTCTTCATCTTTTAACGCACTATCATCTATAGCATCTTCAAGGAGAAGGGATTCCCCGCTTTTTAATATTCTATTCACAATGCTTTTACTGAGAGGTACAGATCCATCGAAAGAATCGGAAAATACAGGCTTTAATTCCCCGTTCAGGGCAATTAAGGCTATATATCCTCGGTCCTGTTCAAAAATCTCTTTTAACCTGGAAAATATTTCTTCTCCTAAAATACTGATATCATTGTTTCCAGTTAGTTTAGCCGTGATTTCATAAATAACCTTTAACTTTGCCTGGTCGAGGTCTAACCGGGTTTCGGGACTAAGCTTATGGATAATTTGAGTTTCAAGTGATAAGTCACTATCTGTTTCTATAAGACTGGCCGATGTTTGGCCAAAACGAACATGATCTCCCGGTGATAACAGACTTTTGTCCTTGATCCTGGTATTGTTTATAAAAATACCATTGGTGCTTCCAAGGTCATGAATTTCGAGGATATCTTTGGTGAAAATTATTTTTGCGTGCTTTTTGGAAACGTTTTTATCGTTGATAACGATATCATTATCAACAGTTCTACCGATGTAAGTGGTAGGCTTGCTTAGGAAATGATCTTCCGTAATCCCCTTCCCCTTATTTATATTAAGGTACAGGTTCATGGATTTACCTTATGAAGTAGACTGTTTAAAAACTGTATGAATTAAAATGCCTTTGATCCGGTAATACTTGCTACTATGCCTTTATAGTCAGTCTTTCCTCGAGACTCAGGAAAATCTGTTTCGTCATCTTTGAGAATAAATCCTTTTAAATTAATTTCTCCTGTTAAACTCTCGTCAAAAGATCGAGAGGCTCCGACTCCGAGAGTAAATTTCTTTCTACTGCCTACAAATTCACCAGATCCTGAAACCTCATCATTTTCACCAATGTATATGCTTTGAAAGGTAGTTTTCAAAGTGGTCGTACTGCCTAATTCCCTGGTATAGTAGAGATCTCCTATCCATTCATTTCCAAGACCAATATCAGAAGGTCCTCCTGCTGATTCTCGCAACTTACTAATCTTGTCCCTGAACACTGCACTAACTGTCGCTCCAGCAACCCATTCGACTTTATCATAATTAACTCCAAATCCAAACATGTAACTATCTCCTTCCTGAGCAATTTCTGTTCCATCTTGTTTGTCTTTGAAGTAATGAACATAGTAACCGAATATACGGGTATCCCAGGAAGACAAAGAATAATAACGGGCTTCAGCACTTGCATTGATAATATCCCCGGGATTATATTTGGTCGTATTTTCACTAAAGTCATATTCCCCCCTATAAAGATATCCAACACCACAACCAGCAACCCAGTCATGCCATTTCTTGACTAAATTCACAGAAGGATTCACATTAAAACCTTGCCCAAAGCTAGTAATTGAAATTAAGTCAGGATCCATCTCCGCCACTAGTATTAATTCATCCTGTGAAAGATTTGTTTTACCTGTAGGGAGGTTAAAATCAAGGCCAATCAGAACATCAACTGGCAGGTTGGGGACTTCATATGAAAGATTTATTATTGTATCGAGAATTGTAGACAAAGATTCTTCAGTACCATCAGCCAGCTCAATGCTTGTGCGGGCAAAGCCTGCTAATAAGCTAAAAGAGTATTTCCCTTCTTTTCCTTCAAAGGTCAAAGGAACATTGACCTGAGTAGCCTTTCTATCATCATCACTGTTGGCAGTTGTAATGTTAGTA
>PVMK01176339.1_pt1 | contig 13941 bp, 14 predicted proteins | sample 1853481 | NCBI WGS metagenome assembly PVMK01 (sample SAMN08533507, study PRJNA380276) | Marine sediment metagenome, whole genome shotgun sequencing project. | reverse complement strand
TTTCTCAAACCAGACTTGAATTTTTGCCAGAAATTACGCATAAATATACTCCACTCGGGAAAGATATCAATATTATAAATGATAGTACAACGGGCCGGTCAGGCACCGGCCCGCATTGAGTTTCAATAAACGATATTCAGTTGGTTTTGATACCTACTCTGATGGAGTATGGTAATCAACAGCCTTATCGATCAGCTCTTCATCGGTCTTTTCTGAGGCCGTCACACCGTGGCAGTGGCGACAAGCGAAGTTGAGGCCGATCTCGGAGAGAGATGCAGAACCATCTTCGGTGAACTGCTCGATCTGGGTGGGGTTAATGCGCATCAAGTGGGTGCGGATGTCACCAGTGAAGTTTTCGGCGTTGCCGACCGCGGACTTGACGATGCGCGGCATGTGGCAGTCGATGCATTCAGTGGCGGCGGGGTGTATCAGGGAGTCCTCAAACTGGGTCTGTTTCAGGTGGCAATTCTCGCACTGGGTGCGGGTGTTGGGTAGCTCATCGTCCATGCGCAGCTGTACGACACCTTCGTGGGGATCATGACAAATCACGCAGTCAATTGTGATGTGCTTGCCCTGGAAGAGTTCCTCGTACTGTTCATGGTGGCGGATGAAACCGCCGCTGGCGTTAACCGATTCGATGTCGCCACGGCGATGGCACTGACCGCATAGTTCAGCGTCGCGGTCGATGTCCATCTGGACGCCCTGCGGGTTCTGAACGTGCAGCCCACCGGGTCCATGGCATTCCTCGCACATGATGCCGGGCTCGGCCCAGGTGCCTACCAAGCCTGGCAGGTCGTCCTGGTTGCCGTTGGGGCTGTAGCCTGTAGTATGGCAGCTGCCGCAGTCATAGGGTTTCTCTGCTTCGCCGGAGTGGTATTTAGCCCAACCGGCTTCAGTGCCGACAACTTCGTTAGCGAAGTTGTACTGGTTGAGATATTCCTCGTTTCCAGTTGCACCGGGTTCGTCGGTGATGATGTAGCCATCCTGATCGATGAAACGGGCTTTCCAGTTATAGCCGCCGATCACATAGGAAATATCATCCCAGGTGTAGCCTTCTGGGAGTTCGGTCACCTCGGTGAAAGGATACTCTGGTGGTTGGCCATCAACGACCGGGTTGAGTTTGTAGCCGTGACCGGACTGATTAAAAACATCTGCGATATCCTGATGGCACCCGGTACAGGTCTGGCTGCCAATATAAGCCGCGCCGACGCCACCGGTACCTTCTTCAGCCTCACCTGCTGGTCCAACAGGTCCTGCAGGCCCCTCCTCTCCTGGAGGTCCCATGGGACCTTCAGGTCCGGGGGGTCCGGCTGGACCTGAGGCTCCCTCGGGACCCTCCTGTCCTCCGCAAGCCGCAAGCCCGGCAACCAGCACCAGCAGGGCAGCGAAGATGATAGTGTACTTGACTAGTTTCATATTTCATGCTCCTCGGATGTTCAAACCCATCCCAGGGTCCGCAAGATCGAAATAACGACCAAAGGGGCCTGAGTTCCCTGTATATGGGTAAAATTACCCAGTTATTTTACCCTACATATTAATCGGAAATGAGTGCATACGTAATGCATGGTATGTGACAAATGTCACATATAAGCCAGGGGTAAAAAAGAAGGAATGCTGTACAATAGCTCTTAATCGAGATTCCAGGTAATACTGAAACTTTAGCGAGGTTAAATAGGCAAGCATGCAGTGGGATATCGTTCTAATCTTCTTCATTTACGGATTGGCATTTTTCAGCATGGGAGTGGCGCTTTCCCTGGAGAGTTTGCGAGCGCCCAGGCTGGCAGAACGGCGGGTGCTGCGCCCATTGGCAGTCTTCGGCCTGCTGCACGGGATGCATGAGTGGATCGAAATCCTGCTCATGCAGAGCGTGTGGCTGGGGGTGCCCTTCCCGGAGTATATCGGTTGGCTGCGCTTCGCGCTGCTGGTGATCTCCTTCATCCCTCTGATATATTTTGGGCTGCTGATGCTGGTCGATGCGCAGCGCGGGAAATGGCTGCCGGTAGTGATCCTGATCGGTATGTTAAGCGTCTATGTTTTTGTCTTGTTGATCGTCCGCCAGCAAAGGCCGGATCTGGAGTTCAGACCAGCGGATACACTGGCGCGCTATTTCCTGGCTGTCCCGGGAGGCATCCTGGCTGGGCTGGGGCTGCGAAAACGCGCCCGGCAGGTTGAAGCAGAAGGGCGTCCAACGATCGCACGGCGTTTTCGATGGGCAGCCCTGGGATTTGTCCTGTACGGCATTACACAGATATTCGTGGGCCCGATCGACCTGTTCCCGGCGGATGTGATCAATGGCGCAGTATTTGTGGATGTGTTGGGTTTCCCGGTGCAGCTGCTGAGAGCAGGGATGGCGATCCTGGTGACGGTAAACCTGATCCAGGCCATCCAGGTGGTCGATCGGGAACGTGAGCAACAGCTGCTGTCCGCCCAACAGGAACGCCTGGAAGCGCTGGAGCAGGTGCGCACAGACCTGGAGGAGCGCGAAGCCCTGCGCCGCGAACTGCTGCGCCACACGGTTATCGCACAGGAAGAGGAACGTGGGCGGATCGCCAGAGAGCTGCACGATGAGACTGCCCAGTTCTTAACTGCATTAAGCCTGAACCTGGCGACTTTAAAGAACCTGGTTCCTAAAGAAATCAAAATCCAAGAGCTGATCGAGAACCTGCAATCCCAGACGCGGGAGATGTCGCGGGGTATTTACCGATTGGTGCACGATTTGAGGCCAGCCCAGCTGGATGACCTGGGATTGGTGCCGGCCCTGCAGTATTTGGCCGAGGAAGAAAATAAGCGCACCGGATTGCAGGTCGAGTTAAAAATTTCCGGTGATCGCCAACGCCTGGACCCGCTGGTGGAAACAGTGCTGTTCCGCGTAGCCCAGGAGGGTTTGACCAATATTGTGCGGCATGCGCAGTGTGAAGAAGCTGAGATTGAATTGGTTTTTTATCCAGAGCGGGTGGTGCTGAATGTGCGCGATCAGGGGGTGGGCATCCGGGAGATGCCAACAGAAGGGCTGCCGCGAGGCTGGGGCCTGGAGGGGATGCGCGAGAGGGTCGAATCAGTAGAGGGTGATTTGCAGATCAGCAGCCGGATGAGCGGGGGAACGATAGTAACTGTGCAAGTGCCGCTGCACGAGATACAAGAAACTGAGTTTGAGGAGATGACAGATGGATCTAATCCGCCTGATGTTAGTTGACGATCACGACATTGTGCGCACAGGTTTGAAATCGTTCCTGGATACCCAGGAAGGGCTGCTGGTGGTAGCTGAAGCCAGCAGCGGGGAGCAGGCGATCGAAAAAGCCCAGGAAACAAAACCGGACGTGATCGTGATGGATATCACCATGCCGGAGATGGATGGCCTGGAAGCGACGCGCCGATTGAAGGCGCTGGACGAAAATTATTATGTGCTGGCCCTGACGGTACACGAAGATAAACAGTACCTGTTCGAGATGCTCTCTGCGGGTGCCTCGGGATATGTTACCAAGCAGGTGGCAGCGGAGGAACTGGTGACGGCGATCCGCTGCGTGGCATTGGGGAATGTGTACCTGCAGCCGGCACTGGCCAGCTGGCTGCTGGATGATTACCGGCGCCTGCTGAGTCAAGCGCCTCCCAACACCCGACGATTTGGAAAACAAGAAGAGGCTGAGAAAGGACTGGATGTTTTAAGCAAGAGGGAGCTCGAGGTGCTGGAGGCAGTAGCGGAGGGGAATACCAACAACCAGATCGGGGAACAGTTGGGTATCAGTCCAAAAACAGTGGCCAGGCACCGCGAACGGATCATGCACAAATTGAATTTGCACTCTTCTACCGAGTTGGTAAAATTTGCTATTCGTACCGGGCTGATCGAATTGAAGTGAAACTAATTCCATTCTCATACTTTATTGCACGTTATCTCAGGTTACGTTAATCTTGTTGTGACAAAATTAACGGTTGAGAGGAGAATTGAAATTATCCTTGAGTGAGGTATTCAATGACAGATCAAGATTTTGATGGTTCCGTTCAGAACCAATCGGGTTCGGGTGGGCGTGCCAAGTTTATCGTCGGTGGGCTGCTGATCTTTGCAGCGGTGGTATACCTGATCGTGACGTCGACACAGGCCAGCGCGCAGTATTTTCTTACTGTTGACGAGTTAGCCGAGCGTGCAGGCAGCGAAATCGGGCGCGAGATACGCATCTCCGGAGCGGTGATCGGTGACACGGTCGCCTTTGAACCCGAGACACTGACCCTGAAATTCACGGTGGCACATGTCCCCGGTGATAACAGTGAAATTGAGGCGCAGGGCGGCCTGGGGAAGGTGCTCTATGATGCGGTCAACGATCCCAGCCGTACGCGCATGCCGGTGGTCTACGTGGGTCCCAAACCTGATTTGCTGCGCCATGAAGCACAAGCAATCATGACTGGCGAGTTGGGTGAGGATGGGGTCTTCTATGCAGACGAACTGCTGCTGAAATGCCCCACCAAGTACGAAGAGGCAGTCCCGGAACAAAGTGAAGGTTAGGGTGCCTGACTAAATTTATTCGAGTACTTATTATGCGTGAAACGTGGATCAACCTGCGTTTCACGCATTGCATGTAAGGTAGTTGGAGAACTTCATGGTTGCTAATCTAGGTTATGGGGCGCTCGTCATCACACTACTGGTTTCTCTGTACGGGATCGGCGCAGCTTACTATGGCGCCAGGAGAAACAAGCATGCCTGGGTCGCCAGCGCGCGCAACGCGACCCTGCTGACTTTCCCCCTGATCACAGTATCTGCATTAAGCATCATATACCTACTGGTGACCAACGATTACCAGGTGGATTACGTGGCCAGTGTGACCAGCAACAGCATGCCTGCCTATTTAAAGGTAACAGCTCTATGGGGTGGGCAGCCGGGATCGCTGGTTTTCTGGTCCTGGTTGATGGCAGCCTTTGCGTCTGCAGTCACACTGCGCAATTGGGATCGAGACCAGGAGTTTTTACCCTGGGTGGTGATCGTTATCCTGGGAACGCTGGGATTTTTCGTAGCATTGAACGTCTTCTTCGAAAATCCATTTTTGCGCTTGTGGCAAACCACTGCCGGAGGGATCACCTCGGCGATGCTGCAGCCCGCGGGCTCTGCGCCATACGTGCCGCTGGATGGGAGCGGGCTGAACCCCCTGCTGCGGCACCCGGGGATGATCATCCATCCACCGATGCTGTACCTGGGTTTCGTATCTTTTGTGATCCCCTACGCGTTTGCCATCGCAGCCCTGGTCACCGGGCGCACGGATGATCGCTGGATCCGCATCACCCGTCGCTGGACGCTGGTAGCCTGGCTGTTCCTGTCCCTGGGATTGCTCCTGGGCGGACGCTGGGCTTATGACGTGCTGGGTTGGGGCGGCTATTGGGGATGGGACCCAGTCGAGATCGCGGCTTTCATGCCCTGGCTGACCGGCACGGCTTTCCTGCACTCGGTGATGATCCAGGAAAAGCGCGGCATGCTGAAACACTGGAATATGATCCTGATCATCCTGACCTACGAATTGGTGATCTTCGGCACCTTCCTGACCCGTTCGGGCGTGCTCTCCTCGGTGCATGCATTTGCACAGAGCGCGATCGGACCGGCGTTCTTCGCTTTCATGGGATTGACTTTTATCGTCTCTCTATCCCTGCTGCTGAAACGCTGGAACGACCTGAAATCCAAGAACCAGATGCATTCGATGCTCTCACGAGAAGCGCTATTCCTTTTAAACAACCTGCTGTTCATGGGCATCCTGGTGGTTTGCTTCTGGGGGGTGATCTTCCCGTTGATCTCTGAAATTTTCACGGGACAGAAAGTCACCGTTGGACCACCATTTTACGAACGGGCGACCGGACCGCTGTTTGCCGGTCTGCTGCTCTTGATGGGGATAGCACCCCTGGCAGCCTGGCGCTATTCCTCGGCCAAAACCCTCGGCCGGGCGATCTGGAAGCCTTTCATTGCATCGCTGGTGGTGCTGGTGATCGTCCTGATTGGCGGCACCCGTCACTGGGCCGCGCTGCTGGGATTCTGGCTGAGCGCGTTTGTAGTTTCTGTTACGCTGTATGAATTCTGGCGGGGCGCCATGGCGCGCAGGCGCAGGTCGGGTGAGAGTTTGCCGGTAGCCCTGTGGCGCTTATTAGGCCGCAACCGGCGCCGATATGGGGGTTATATCATCCACCTGGGTGTGGTGCTGATGGCGATCGGCATCATCGGGATCGAAATTTTCCAAACCGAAACCCAGGGCACCATCGCGCGTGGAGAACAAATCTCGCTGGGTGGCTATACTGTTTCTTTTGATTCGCTATCCGTTTTTGATACACCGGATGGGCGCAACGTGGCCCGGGCGGTGATGAGTGTGGAGCGCAATGGGCGCAAAGTTGGCGAGCTCTACCCGCGGCGGGATTATTACTATGAATCACAGCAACCGATGACAATTCCGGGTGTACGCAGCACCTGGGAGGATGATTTCTATATCCTGCTGGTCGACTGGCAGCCGATCTCATCCGCTGGAGCGACGTTCAAGATTTATCACAACCCGCTGGTCAACTGGCTGTGGTTGGGCGGGTTTGTATTCATCCTCGGCACCCTGGTGGCAGCCTGGCCGGATCGCGATCCTCAAAAACATAAAATCTCGGCTAGCAGTAAAAGCTACGCGACTGCGAAGGCATGATGTCTGCAAATCGTCGATCTGAGATCATCCCTATTGTCATACTATTAATCGGCCTGTTTGCATCCTTTCTTATAGCGGACGCGGCCCAGGCGCAGGGACCAGAGCCTCAAGGCCCGACCGATGATGAAGTTAATGCGATCGCCAAACAGCTCTACTGCCCGGTGTGTGAGAACATCCCCCTGGATGTTTGTCCCACCCAGGCCTGTGCTCAATGGCGGGAGTTAATTCGCGAGAAGCTGACCGAAGGTTGGTCTGAGGACGAGATCAAAACCTATTTCGTGGCCCAGTACGGCGATCGGGTTTTAGCGCAACCACCTGCCAGCGGTTTGAACTGGTTGGTATATATCATTCCTCCCCTGGCGATCATCGGCGGCATCTACATCCTCTACCGCGCCTGGCGTGGCTGGAAACAGCCCCCGGAAGATGAAATTGATGAAGGGCAGCCAGTTGAAGCAGCAGCGGATGATTATGTGGCTCGCATAGAGGATGAACTTCGCAAGCGGTAGGATGAATTCTGCTGCAGCGTAATTGGAGTTAATTAATGTCAGATCAGCAGGAAAAGCTTCCAGACCCTGTAAGCGAAGAATCTCCACCAGCACAAAAGAAAAGCGTGGAGATCGGCGGCAGGAGCATCTCGATCGGCGCATTAGCAGCCTGGATCGGTATATTTGCGTTGTTGGCCCTGCTGGCATTCGGGCTGCTGCGCAACCAGGAAGGACCGGTAACAGTTGGTGAAACGGTGCCAAATTTCACCCTGACCACCTTTGATGGAGAGCAAATCAGCCTGGAAGAATTAGAAAATAAAGTCGTTGTGCTGAACTTCTGGGCATCGTGGTGCAAACCGTGCGAGGAGGAGGCGGCGGAACTGGAAGCTGCCTGGCGGATTTACGAACCGCGCGGCGACGTGGTATTCCTGGGCGTAGATTATGTGGATACGGAAACAGAGGCCATGGTGTACATGGAGAAGTTTGATATCACTTATCCAAACGGGCCGGACCTGCGAACGAAGATCTCACAGACCTTCCGCATCCGCGGGGTACCTGAAACTTATATCATTGGAAAAGATGGAAAACTGGCAGACTTCAAGATATCTCCTTTCATTTCCCTGGCGGAAATTCAAGGCATGATCGACCCGCTGCTGGAATCATAGTAAGAAAATATTAGAACTTCGTACCTGAAGAATGCCAGGTACGGAAGAGAATTTATCATCATGGAAATTGGCTCATTTTTTCTCATACTGGCACTGCTGATCCCGGTGTCCTTATTCATTGCACGCCCATTGCTGGACAAAGAGGCAGCTGCGATGACACCTGAAGAAGATCTTTACGAACATGAATTATCCGCCTTATTGGCGGAGCGTGATCGCATCCTGACCGCAATCGAAGAACTGGATTTCGATAACGCCCTAGGAAAAATTCCAGAGGGGAATTACGAACCAACACGGGAGCGACTGCTTATGCAGGGGGCGGAGGTGTTAAGGAAGTTAGACACCATCGATCCCAGCTCAGCTGACCCAGATATGGAACAGCGCATCGAAGCTGCCATAGCCGAACGCAGGGTGGCAGCTGCCCGGGTTGACGAATCCCCAGCGGTGATGGTGGTGGATGCGGACGATGAAGTTGAACTGCAGCTGGCAGCCCGGCGACGAGGCAGGGAAGGAAAGTCAGCTGGCTTCTGCCCACAATGCGGTCGCCCGATCCAGGAAGCCGATCGTTTCTGCCCGAACTGCGGCAACGCCCTGGCGTAATCCAAATTATTGTAAGAGTGCATCGCATGAATTCAAACATAAACGATAGCATTGATAGCCGCAAGTGGAGCATGATATTCAGCGGGCTGGTCCTGATGGCCTTGCTGCTCTCGGCCTGCTCCTTTTCGCTGGCAGAGGATATCACCCCTCCGCCCGGTGCAGAAGTCCCATTCGAGGAACCAACCCAACCACCGTTAAGGGGACCGCTTTACCCGCTGGTCAGACCCGATCCTGCAGCAGCCAGCGCTACTTATGCAGAGAAGTGCGCTCCCTGCCATGGGGAAACGGGCCTGGGTGATGGATCGATGGCCGGGCAGCTGCCGGTACCAGCACCCGCGCTGGGCACGAACCCAATCTCGCGCAAAGCCTTACCGAGCGAGTGGTACGCGATCGTAACGCAGGGCAACCTTGAACGACGCATGCCGCCTTTCAACAGTTTGAGCGACCGGGAGCGTTGGGACGTGGTGGCATACCTGTATTCCTTGAGCACGGATGATGATTTCATCGCCGAGGGAGAAGGACTGTTCCAGACTAATTGTGCTGCCTGCCATGGTGCAGATGGCGATGGCAAAGGTCCTGATGCTGCTGGACTTCCAGTAGCCGCGACCAACTTTACCGACCTGGAAATGATGGCCGGGCTGTCTGATGACCTGCTTTATGAGGCGATCAGTGAGGGCAAGGGTTCCGCCATGCCAGCTTTTACTGAGCAGCTATCTTCCCCGGAAATGTGGGCCCTGACTGACTATCTTCGCTCGCTGACCTTCATGTCTCAGGCAGCTGCCATCGATCCAGTCGAAACACCCGCTCTTGAGGCAACTGAATCCAGTGAGGCTGCAGCTGCAGAAACCCCGACAGTTGAAACCGTAAGCGGATTGGGCCAGGTTGAAGGCCAGGTGGTGAGCGCCTCAGGAGGGGAGGTTCCCGCCGGCCTGACAGTCACCCTGTATGGATTCGACCAGATGCAGCAGGCATTCAGCGCCGAAGCCGAAGTTGACGATGATGGTGTTTATTTATTCGAGGAAGTACCCATGCCGGTTGGGCGAGCGTTTCTAACCAGCCTGGAGGTGGATGGTGTGACGTACAGCTCCGATATTGGGGTGGCAGATGCTGAGACCACCAACATGGTCCTGATACTGCCCTATTATGAAACCACAACCGATGCATCCCAGTTGACTGTCGACAGGCTGCACCTGCTGTTTGAATATATCGAACCCGAGACACTGCGGGTGGTCGAGATGTACATCATTTCCAACCCAGGGGACCAGATCGTGGTCGCAGATGAAGAAGGACAGGCGGTATTACAGTATGCTCTCCCTGATGGAGCGATCAACGTGCAGTTCCAGGATGGCGTGGTTGGAGAGCGGTATGTCGAGCAGGAGGGTGGTTTCGGTGATCTGGCTGTGATCAGGCCGGGAGCAAGCCAGCACCAGGTAATTTATTCATATGATCTACCTTATCAAGGCGAGTTTGATTTCGATCACGCTTTAGATTTACCGGTCGATGCGCTGATCGTTATGATCCCTGAGGATGGGATCAAGCTGGCAGGTGCACAGCTGACAGATATGGGGACGCGCGATGTGCAGGGTATCCCTTACCACACCTATTCCAGCAACTTCATTGAAGCGGGTTCCGACTTGGCGATCGACATAAGCGGTAAACCGTCCTCGAGAGGGCCGTTGGTTTCGCTGGGTTCAAACTCTACCCTGACGATCGGCCTGCTGGCGTTCGGTGTGGCTTTGATCGCAGCTGGCGGCTGGTTCTACCTGCGCTCACGCAATGGGAGAGCAGATCACCAGGATGATGACATCGAAGCGAGTTCCCCAACGATAGATGGTGGGGAAAATGTAGACACGCTGCTGGACGCTATTCTGGCGCTTGACGACCAGTACAAGGCGGGTGAAATACCCCAGGATGCTTATCTCAAACGCCGGGAAGAACTGAAAGCCAGCATCAAAGACGTGCTAAAAGAAGAAGAATAGTGATACTCGATCACTTATTTTCACATCGGGAAGTACTTACCCGCCGTGGGTCTGAGCAGATATGATTAAAGTTCGCAAATTAATCAAACGCTTTGGTTTGAAAACTGTATTACGCGGCCTGGATTTTGACGTTGAGCAGGGGGAATTCGTCGCCCTGCTGGGACCAAACGGTGCAGGCAAGACAACTTTCCTGCGCATCCTGGCTTCCCTATCGCGACCTTCGATGGGAGGCGTGAATATCGCCGGGTACCGGCTGCCGGACCAGGCAGCTGCGGTGCGCAGGAGGCTGGGTGTGGTTTCACACTTGCCGCTCTTATATGGTGACCTGACCGCCGAGGAGAACCTGCGCTTTTACGGGCGTATGTATGGGGTCGCAAACCTTCGAGAAAGGGTGAAGGAAGTATTGGCTCTGGTGGGGCTGACCACACGACGGAGAGACCTGGTGCGTACCTTCTCGCGGGGTATGCAGCAGCGTCTGGCGATTGGGCGGGCTGTGCTGCATGACCCGGACGTGGTGCTGTTTGATGAGCCGCACACAGGGCTGGACCAGGATGCGAGCGCCATGCTGGACACCGTGCTGCGGGAAGTCGCAGCAAGAGGACGCACGGTGGTGATGACCTCGCATGACCTGGCAAAAACTGCAGATCTGGCCTCGCGCTTCGATGTGATCTCACGCGGTGTGATCAGCGCATCCGTGAAACGTGAAGATATTGACCCGAACGATCTGCTGGCATTTTACCGGGGAGCGCTGGAAGGATCATGACCATTAAACAGCAATCAGCCCCTCTACCTGGGGAAGGCACTGGCGAAAAAGCAGGCAGCTTCCTGCGTGCCATGGGCGCCGTGGTATGGAAGGACCTGTCCGCAGAGCTGCGCAGCAGGGAGCTGCTCTCAGCCATGCTGGTGTTTGCCCTGCTGGTGATCCTGATTTTTAATTTCGCATTGGATTTGGATCCTGCGACAAGGAGGGAGCCGACGATCACGGCGGGTATACTGTGGGTGATCTTCGTCTTCTCCGGTACGCTGGGTCTGAACCGGTCGATGGCAGTTGAAAGGGATCGCGGCTGCATGGATGGTTTGCTGCTGGCACCGGTTGACCGCAGCGCGATCTATTTTGGCAAGGTGCTGGGCAACCTGGTCTTTATGCTGATGGTAGAGATCATCGTGCTGCCGATCTACAGCCTGCTGTACAATGTCAACCTGTTCAACCCCGGGCTGCTGCTGGTGATCCTGCTGGGTTCGATCGGCTATGTGGCAGTGGGAACATTGCTGGCGGCCATGGCCGTGCAGGCGAGGACGCGCGATATCCTGCTGCCAATCCTGCTCTTCCCCGTTGTGCTGCCGGTAATCCTGGCGGCCGTAAAAGCCAGCACGGGCTTCCTGGATGGTAGCGAAATGGAAATGATCCGCCCCTGGCTCAACTTGCTGATCGCATACGATATAATATTTACTGCAGTTGCATTCATGGTCTTCGATTACGTTGTTGAGGAATAAGCAGATTCCTGGGATTATAAATTTTATTTTTTGGAGTTGATTTATGGAATCAAAACCCCGTTTGCTTACGATTTTGGACGTTGTCACTGTGGTCATGCTGCTCATCGCTACCTACATGGTATTTTTCTATGCGCCGCAAGAGGCGGTCATGGGTGATGTCCAGCGAGTTTTCTATTTCCATGTGGCTGCTGGTTGGGTGGGTATGCTGAGTTTCATTGGCGCTGCCGTGGCAGGTATCGTCTACCTGATCAAAAAAGATCGCCAGTGGGACATTGTGGGATTAGCGGCAGTCGAAATCGGGATTGTATTTCTACTCATTAATGTTGTGACCGGTTCGATCTGGGCACGCCCGATCTGGAACACCTGGTGGACCTGGGACCCGCGGCTGACGACGGCCACGGTCATGCTGCTGATCTACCTGGCTTATTTGATGCTGCGCCAGGGAATTGAAGATCCGGATCGCCGGGCGCGCTTTGGCGCAGTCTATGCAATCATTGGATCTTTGAGTGTTCCGCTGACCTACTTCTCTGCCAGGATCTTCCGCACGATCCACCCTATCGTGATCGGTAGTGGTGACCCAAGTGCCACTGGATCTTTCGATATGATCCCTATGATGACCCAGACCTTTATGTTCAGCCTGCTTACCTTTACGTTTATTTTCGCTGACCTGTTCTGGCATCGCATCCGCCTGGGAAAGAAGGCTGACCAGGTCGAGCAGCTGCGTTTGAAAACCATGGAATGAAGGATATTGATATGTTATTTTCATTACTCTTACAAGAAGGTCCCGCAAACACGACCAACTTCATGATCGCAGGTTATGCAGTCATCTTTGGAGTGATGCTGCTGTATTTGATCAGTTTGTTGGTACGCCAGCGAAATTTACAGAAAGATCTGGAAGTATTAGCAGAGATCCAAGAGGATCAAGGATGAGTTTGGCAATAGACCCTCAACTGCCGGAGATCGGCCAGACAGTAAAAACAACCTGCGGTACCGAGGAAGAGTTCATATTAAATACGCCCCGCGCGCTGCATGAGGGGAGATGGTTGTTCTTCTGCATCCCCGCCTGCCAGCAGGAGTTTATCCAGGATCCAGCAAATTCCTCGTGCATGACCGGCCACTCAAGCGAGGATATCTAGATTTTGGGAATCTAAATATCCTTCAAGGGAAGAAGGTAATTCGCGCCTGTGGAGCTGAGAAGTTCCACAGGCGTTTTTGATTGGAGGAATTCAAAAAACGGGGGAGTTGTTTGTTTAAAGTTATCCAGATCACTGGGAAAAAATCTTCATAATTTCTACACAACTTGCTAACAGCTTGTTTATATTGATTTCTTATACTGGCTGGCGTAGAACACTGAAATTTGGCGCTCAATATCCGCGTTCGAGTCATAATAAGCACTGCTTCAGGAGCAAGCACATGAAAACCGGCAGTTTCGAAAAACACGCTGAGCAACCCCCGGGTTGGAGCCACCTTTTGCGGAAGAAGTCCTTGTGGTTATCGCTGGGGGTGATCCTGTTAATCGTGGTGGGTGGTTATTTTTTGTATGATTATTTTTCGAAAGAAGATGAGCAAGTTAGTGAAACTCCCCAGGTTCAAACCGCGGTAGCTCGCAGCGGAGATTTGACCGTATTCGCGACTGGTGCGGGACAGGTCGTCCCAACCAGCGAGGTGAACCTCGGTTTTGATGAGGCGGGGACACTCTCCGAACTGCTGGTCAAAGTTGGGGGCCAGGTGCAGGCAGGTGAGGTGCTGGCGCGATTAGAAACAAACCAGACAGAGGATGAAATAGCACTTGCGTTGGCTGAGGCTGAGCTGAACGTTCTCAGCGCCCAGCAAGGCCTGGATGACATCTATGACTCGGTCCAAATCGACACCGCGCAGGCCTTGCTGGATGTTGAAGCAGCTGAACAATCTCTTGAAGATTTACTGAACGGCGACCTGCGCCTGGCGCAAGCCCTGCAGGCGATAGCAGAAGCCGAAGAAGATGTAAACCAAGCTGAGCGTACTTATAATGCTGTGCGATCCACATCTTCCAGCTCCACGATCGATGCAGCTTATGCGGAGCTGGTTTTGGCCG
>PVMK01117549.1_pt1 | contig 13945 bp, 13 predicted proteins | sample 1853481 | NCBI WGS metagenome assembly PVMK01 (sample SAMN08533507, study PRJNA380276) | Marine sediment metagenome, whole genome shotgun sequencing project. | reverse complement strand
ACCCCATTGGAGGCCCGAGAACCGTACAAAGCAGCAGCGTTGGCTCCTTTAAGTACAGTCATGGTTTCAATGTCATCCGGATTAATACTGGACATACCGTCACCCTCATCATAACCACCCCAAAGGCCGGCTTGACCATAAGAAGTATTGTCAATAGGTACACCATCAACCACATAGAGCGGCTGGTTGTTTCCACCCAAAGAAGTATTTCCACGGATGATCACCCGGGTAGATCCCTGGGGACCGGTGGAAATATTACTCACGTTTACCCAGCCACTTTTCCGGCAAGAGAGTTAGCAATATTTATTTCCCTGGCTTCCGTGAAACTTGCTCCCTCTACCTCTGTTACTGAATAACTCAGTGCCTCCTTGGAACGTTCAATGCCTAATGCTGTCACCACAATTTCTCCAAGTTCTTGTACATCTGCATCCATGGCCAGGTTGACCACGCTTCGCGTGCCAACTTCCAGGCGCTGGTCCAGAAAACCAATAAAGGAGTAAGTTAATGATCCTCCTTCAGGTACTTCGATACTGTAATTTCCGTCAAAATCGGAAACAGTACCCTGCTGGGTACCGGTAACCAAGATATTAACGCCGGAAGTCCTTCTCCCTGATCGTCCGTCACCTTACCGGTCACTGTGCTCTGGGCCCACAAATGAGCGGCTCCAAAGAACATTACCAATAATAATAGTAATTGTTTGTTCATCATAGATTGATTTGGTTAGTATTAAATAGTTTAGTAAAACTTGCATAACTTTTATGTATTTCAAGTAATGAACACTGAAACAATGTCAAATAATGAAGCTAATGCTTAAGAAAGGTATAAAATTAATGGCTAAATGTAAACAAATTCAGTCATAGTTGTATGACAGACAATTATGTACATATCAAACGATTGCGAAATTAACTAATGACTGAACCATACCAAAACAAAGCCCACGTACCGGTAGTCCTGAATTGTATCATATTTGGATTTGACCAAAATGAGCTGAAACTGTTATTGATTAAAAGAGGTTTCGAGCCTAAAAAGGGAAAATGGTAGTTGATGGGCGGCTTTTTAAGAAAAGATGAGAATTTGGAAGATGCTGCGGAAAGGGTCCTCCAGCAGCTAACTGGTTTGAAGAAGGTCTATATGGACCAATTACAGGTGTTTAGTGAAATTAAGAAGGATCCGGCAGAAAGAACAATATCCGTTGCCTACTATGGGCGTATTGGTTAAACTTCAGGAAAAATAAAAAGGGTTCTCCAGAAAGGGTGCATTTTATTACCAATTTGATCAACTTAAATATGCGAAATCAATAAATAATGGTCTGAGTTTTGTGATAAAACCGTAGGGAATAGGGCCAATAGAATTTATTATGTAAGAGTGCCATTCACTGTTTCCTAAAAAATGACCGATCTCCACTGGATAATTGAGTTAAAACTTTTAAACTTGATGTTTGAAAGTTAAATATTTGAGGTATCGAGGCATGTATAGGAAGAAACTTTCCGCATTAATTCTGGCGTTATCAATATGCCCTGTATGTCTTTGGGCCCAGCACAACCAGCCATTATTTACTTTATTGAAAAGTGAAACTACCGGTATCACATTTGAAAACACCCTTGTAGATACCAAGGAACATAATATTTTAATATACTCCAATTATTACGGGGGCGCAGGCGTAGGAGTTGGGGATTTTGATAACGATGGTCTTCAGGACATCTTTTTTGCCGGCAACTTAGTGGATGACCGACTGTACCGCAACCTGGGGAATATGAAATTTGAAGAGGTCACTGAAAAGGCCGGGATCAGTGAACATGACGGATGGTCTTCAGGGGTAATTATTGCCGATGTAAATAATGACGGTTGGCTGGATATTTACGTCACACGGGAATTGTACGACAACCAACCGGAACGCAGAAGAAACAAGCTGTATATTAATAATGGATCTTCCAATAGCAACAAATTCCCCACCTTTACTGAAAGCGCCGAAGCATATGGTCTGGCAGACAGTGCAAGATCGCGCCATGCCACCTTCCTTGATTTTGATAAGGATGGCGATCTTGACCTGTTTGTATTGAACCAGCCCCCTAATCCCGGCAACTATTCAGATCTGTATGGCACTAAAACAGGTCCGAAATATGCACCCAAACTTTATAGCAATAATGGGGACCAGACTTTCACTGATGTAACCGGGAAGGCGGGCGTGGGAAAAGCCGGTTATCCCAACAGTATAACTGCCAGTGATCTGAATAACGACGGATGGACTGACCTTTACGTGGCCAACGATTTCGCGTCGCCCGATTTTTTCTACATAAACAATGGCGACGGCACCTTCAGCAACCGGCTGGAAAGCTCGATGAGGCATATTTCCTATTTCAGTATGGGGGTGGATGCCTCCGATATAAACAATGATGGCTGGTTGGATTTGATGGTTTTGGATATGGTAGCTGAGGACAACTATAGAATCAAGTCCAACATGAGCGGTATGGACCCAAAATCATTTTGGAAAGTAGTGAATGACGGCGGGTATTATCAATATATGTTCAATTCGCTGCAACTGAACCATGGAAAGGTACGGGAGGAGCCCGTATTCAGTGACATCGCGCAACTGGCCAGAGTCTCCAGCACGGATTGGAGTTGGTCCAATCTAATTGCCGATTTCGACAACGATGGACTGAAGGATATCCACGTAACCAATGGTTTGTTAAGAGATATTAGAAATACCGATGCGGATAAAAAGTTTTCCAACTATATTGAGGAGGTGGTCTATGGTTGGATCGATAACCATCCTAATGCAGGAGAAGTAAGTATTTGGGATATTTTGGATCTGGAGGAAGCCCTGAAAATTACCCCCTCACAGAAGCTGCCAAACTATGCATTCAAAAATAATGGAGATCTGAGCTTTTCCAAGGTGACCACAGACTGGGGTCTGGATCAAGCTACCTTTTCCCACGGATCTGCTTATGCCGATCTCGACAATGACGGCGACCTGGATCTGGTTATCAACAATATAAATGAAAGAGCCTATGTGTATCGCAACAACGCGGAAATTACCAGCGATCACAATTACTTCAGGGTCAAACTGGCAGATAAAAAAACCCACCGACCGGTGTTTGGCGCAAAGGTCAGGCTCACTGAGCAAGGTAAGTCACAATGGTATGAATTTACCAACGTCCGAGGTATGTATTCAACCAGTGAAAGTGTGGCCCACTTTGGCTGGGCGAAGCGAAAACAGTTGATGAACTGGTAGTTACCTGGCCGGACGGCAAAACTACCAAACTTCTGAACCTTGAAGCCGGTCAACAAATAACCATTGATTACAGTGATTCAAAGTCGGGGTCTCAAAAACTAAAAATTGAATCCGCCTACTTGAGTAAAGTTGACCTCATTTTGTTGGATCATGTTGAAAACGAGTTTGACGATTTTGAAAAACAGGTACTGCTTCCCCACAAAATGTCCCAATTCGGACCAGCTTTGGCAGTGGCCGATGTTAACGGGACGGAAATGCTGATTTTTACTATGGAGGCGCCAAAGACAGCCCGGGGAAGTTAATACTACAGGATCGACAAGGAAATCTCACCACCATAGAATCGAAGGCGTTTATTGCGGATGCTAAATCCGAAGACCTTGACGCTGCATTTTTCGATGTCGATGGAGATGGAGATATGGACTTGTATGTGGTAAGTGGTGGCAATGAATGGGCACCAAACGCCGCAGAGTACCAGGACCGGTTGTATTTGAATGATGGTAAGGGTGGGTTTGAAAGATCTGAATTTATCCCTGAAATCACGGAAAGTGGTTCATGTGTCAGATCGTTTGATTACGATCAGGACGGTGACCTGGACCTTTTTATCGGAGGCAGGCATGTTCCCTGGTCCTACCCCTCCCCTGCTACCAGTCATTTGTTAAGGAATGACCATGGCAAATTCACGGATGTTACCAAAAGCATGGCTAAAGATCTGATCAATATTGGCATGGTCACGGATGCGGTTTGGACTGACTTTGATGGAGACGGCTTCACGGATTTGGTAGTGGTGGGAGAATGGATGCCCATAACTTTCATCCGATATAATGGAAAAAAATTCACCAATGAAACCAGGAAATTTGGGGTCCAGGACTCTGAGGGCTGGTGGTACAGCATTACCGCCAATGATACCGACAATGATGGCGATGAGGACCTGATAGCAGGCAACTTGGGATTGAATTATAAATATCAGGCTTCACCACAAGAACCGTTCGAAGTCTTTTACAATGATTTCGATGACAATGGTCATAATGATATCGTACTGAGCTATTACAACTTCGGCGATCGATATCCATTGCGTGGACGGTCCTGTTCCGCCCAGCAGGTACCGGACATTAAATACGATTTCCCTACCTACAATCAATTCGCCTCCGCCAATCTTCTGGACGTTTATGGTCTTGACAAACTAAACCCGGCTTTGCACTATGAGGCAAAAACATTTGCCAGTGCGTTCCTGGAAAATAAGGGACAGGGGCATTTCGACATGAAGGCCTTACCCAATGAGGCCCAGGTGTCATCCGTTAATGATATTTTAATAATGGATCTCAATCAGGATGGCCATAAAGACCTGGTACTGGCCGGCAACCTTTTCCCTGCAGAAGTGGAAACCCCCAGGAACGACGCGGGAATTGGCTGGTACTGTTGGGTGACGGGAAAAACAATTTCGAACCGGTACCTGCCATAAAAAGTGGCTTGGTGGTTCCCTATGATGTAAAATGTATGGCGCTGCTTCCATCGAAAAAGCCCAACCGGATTATCTTTGGGGTGAATGATGGGCCGGTGCAGATCTTTGAGCAGGGGAATAGTAGAACAATAGAATAATAGAACAATAGAGCAAGAGAACATTTGAACAAAGGAACAGTAGAGCAATATAGCAACAGCATACCGCTCAATTGTGATTTACGATATGGATTTACGATTTTTGAGCTGCGCACTCGGTTGCTCACACTTTAAACTAACAACATGGACAATTCTCAAGATCGCCGCTCTTTCATTAAAAAATCGAGCCTGGCCGCAGGAGCAGTGATAATGGCCGGCAACAACGCCTTTTCCACACCTGCCAAACCCCAAAACAAACTGCCACAATGGAAGGGGTTTAACCTGCTTGACTTCTTTTCACCTGATCCCGCCAAACCCAGACCCGCAACCGAAGAAGAGCAGTTAAAATGGATGTCTGACTGGGGCTTTGATTACGTGCGCATACCTATGGCTTATCCTTCGTATGTGAAGTTTCGACCGGGAAAAAGACATCACCACCAAACGGATACGTAAGATCGACCGCAAAGCCGTGGAACGCATTGAAAATCTGGTCCACATGGCCCATAAGTACAACCTCCACGTTAGCCTGAATTTGCACCGGGCCCCCGGCTTTTGTGTCAATGCCGGATTCAATGAACCTTACAACCTGTGGAAAGACCCAGAGGCTCTAGACGATTTTTGCTACCACTGGAAATTCTGGGCCAAACGTTTCAAGAACGTCTCAAGAGAAAAAATCAGCTTTGACCTGCTCAACGAACCGTGTTTACGTGAAGATATGAATGACCAACATTCTAAACGAAGTGCAGTTCCCGGTGAATTGTATCGCGGACTGGTAGAGCGAGCAGCCAATACCATACGAGGCGTGAACCCGGATCATCTTATAATAGCAGATGGAAACAACATCGGCGGGACGTGATACCTGAGATTATTGACCTGGACATTGCCCAAAGTTGCCGGGGCTATAACCCTGCAATTATTTCTCATTACAAAGCGCCCTGGGTGTATAAGGATTCCAGTAACCTCCCTGAACCTAAATGGCCGGGACAGGTGGGCGATCAATATTTGAGTAGAGCCATGCTCGAGGAGATGTATGCGCCATGGATTGATCTGGTGAAACAGGGAGTAGGCGTTCACTGTGGGGAATGTGGATGTTGGAATAAAACGCCACATGAAGTTTTCCTGGCCTGGTTTGACGATGTACTGGACATACTGGGCTCAAACGGAATTGGATTTGCGCTTTGGGAATTCAGGGCAGCTTTGGTGTACTCGACTCAGGCCGGGACGACGTGGACTATGAGGACTGGTACGGACATAAATTAGACCGGAAACTGTTGAGCTTGTTGCAGGAACAATAGCAGTTGCAGAAATTATGAATGATAAATGATGAGTGATGAATTATGGGTTTGGACCTTGGACGTATTCATATATTTCTCATTTCTCATTTGTAATATCTCATCATAAGACCAGGTTCCGATTTGCAGGTTGCGGGTTCCCAAAATCAACTTACCCAGAATTTGTTGGTAACTGATTTACCATTAACCTTTTCCATTGGTGATTTACGCTGGTCAAACCGGATTTCCGAATCTGGAATCCTCAGCATGCCACTTGAGATCATTAAAATTATCTTCGGGTTAGTGGAGCCCACGCCAAAGGCGTGGAAGCGGATAATTTTCCAGAGCGAAAGGGCATGCTGAGAATTCCAATCAGGGATAGTTTTCTCCAGTGAAATGGCATGCGTGGTTAACGAGGACGAGGCTGGCCAATTGTGCGCCTGTTGAGGACTTCTGGTTGACTCTTATCACTTTTGGCTTATCCCCATTTATGGCGAATAAATGCACCTGCTTCCATCGGCCAGGTCTATAAACGAACTTTTCTTAACATCTCCTTTTACGTACAATCCTGATTTTGAAGGACTAACACTTTTAAAATTGCCCATGCCATCTCCCTTCAGGTACAGCCCATAACTTGCATCATTTCTTGGGGTTTCAACCTCGGTTTCATACATATTACCAGCCAGCACAATATCAAGATTACCATCTTCGTCATAGTCCTCAGTTAAAAAACATTTGACAGATGAAATCTGAGCCATATTTTCCAAAGGCTTTGCTTCAAATTGTAAATCACCTTTGTTTTCAAAATAAGTTGTGGCAAAAGTACTGACCTGATAACTTAAAGCATTTGATAGATTTTCTAAGCCATATACATCATACAAGGTGGCTTTTCCAAATGCTTCGTAGCTGGTAAATTTATTTTTGACAAAAGGCATCTGGTTGGAGGTACACTCTCTTCCTCTTAAAGGAAACAATTGACCTTCATTGTAATAGCCAAGCACAATATCATAACTGCCATTATTGTCAAAATCTGTGGTATATATTTGAAATGGTTCCGCCTCTGAAGTTTTGTATTTGTTGTTTAAACCGTGATTGCCCACAATCAGGTCCTTATCTCCGTCATTATCAAAATCTCCGGTGGCTATTGAATACCACCATCCGGTAAATTGGTCAAGGCCTGAATTGGTGCTGATGTTTTCGAAATTGGTCGAATTATTCTTATAGACCTTTACACTCATCCACTCTCCGCAGATTACTAATTCAGGTAATCCATCTCCGTCCAAGTCCGTCCATGCAGCATCTGTGACCATGCCAATATTATCGAGTTCCGGTATTAGATCATTGGTTACATCAGTAAATTTAATTGCTCCCGGCTCGCTGTCATTTCTCAACAAAAAGCTGCTGGTTGGTATGGGTACATACCTGGTTTTTGTCTGCCACCAATGAATAAATCTGAATCTCCATCATTGTCAAAATCAGCTTCCCGCACAATTGACCCGCTTACAGTAGGCAAATTGTTCAGGTCGCTTGCGCGTTTGAAGACCCCATTTCCGGTGTTTATATATAACCTGCTTCTATAATAGTCCGAGCCTTCAGGGTATTCGTTTCCTCCACTTACCACTAAAAGATCCATGTCATCATCTTGGTCTACATCAAAGAAAAGAGCATCCACATCTTCATAGTTTTTTTCATCTTCCCAGATTTTTTGATTGGAAGAGGAAAATTTCCCATTTTGGTGCTGGATAAATAACCCTCCGGGATAACCTTTGGCGCCACCAACGTAAAAATCTTCTAATCCATCGCCGTTTACATCTGACACGTCCAACGCGGGACCCAACTGAGACATTTTGTGAGGTAAGAGACTTTCTCTTTTAAAATCGTCAAACGCATTTTCCTGGTGATTATAGCCTATACCAACTGCCCTTGAAACATCCTCGAAAAGCCTGTCTTCAGCAGTGGTATTAATAGAAGCCAATATGGGTTTAGTTGCATCCTGATAATCAATAGTCAGCTGCTGATTGGCCTCAATATTTTTAAGGACTTGTTGTTTTCCATCAGACCAGGTTATTTGCACATTATTTGGCAGGTCCCACTCACCCAGTCCAAAATGTAGTTTAAAGGATACCGAAGACAGATATCCCCTGGTTGGATATTGTTCAAGAACCTGAGTATGGTCTCCACTGGTAACCGATACTTTGGCCCCGATTCCGGCAATATTATTTGGAGGTCCTTTGAGTTCTACTGACAAATAGTGCTGGTCACCATTCATCTGAGCCATGTTTTCGTAAATGAAAGCCGGTATATCTACATTATTAACTATAAGATCCAGGTCTCCATCATTATCCAGATCAGCATAGGCCGCCCCATTTGATAAAGAAATTTCTGTAATACCCCATTCTTCTCCAATGTTGGTAAAGGTTAAATCACCTTCATTCCTGTAGATGTAATTTACTTTTTTACGAGTTGGAGCAAGTTGAGTCAATTGGGCAAAATGATCCAGAGGATCTTCTTGTTGGTCCTTAATTTTCTGAATTTCTTTATTTAGAAAAATATTGTAATCGTTACTTATAAAATTCCTTTTTACTCCATTGGTAATAAACAAGTCTTTATAGCTGTCATTATCGAAATCCGCCAGTAGTGGCGCCCAACTCCAGTCTGTACTAGAAACACCTGCCAGCTGCCCTATCTCTGAGAACAGCGGCGGTCCATCTCCACTACTGCCATTGTTCAGTTGTAATGAATTGTACATGTATTGTCTGTGCAAACCCGCCTCCACATGGCCATAAAACAATTTTGGATCATACCGCTCATGCTGGTTTTGATACCATAATTGTCTGCAGCGGCCATGTCCAGGCTGATGATATCCAGCAAGCCATCATTATTGATATCAGCAATATCCGTCCCCATAGAGGAGTTTGGCATATGACCCATCGACTGGCCTGTTACGTTTTTAAAAGTCCCATTTCCATTGTTGAGATATAAATAATCAGGTTCAGAATAATCATTGGCAACATAAATATCCGGCCAGTTGTCATTGTTTATGTCGCTGATGGAAATTCCCAGGGTATAATTCAACATATTTGAATGAATACCGGCTTCAGCAGTAACGTCTTCAAAGGTATTGCCATTATTTTTATATAGCTTATTTCCTCCAAATGGGCTTTCGGTATTGTGCAAATCAATAACTTTTTCAATAGCACGAGGTGGGGCTTCAAGATTGTGATTGGTCAAGAACATATCCAGATCACCATCAAGATCATAATCGAAAAATGCTGATTGTGTACTATATGAAGGGTCATCAAGTCCATAGGCCGCCGCTGACTCCTTGAATACTGGAGTACCTTTGTTATCCAGCCCAAGGTTTACAAAAAGCTCATTTCTTCGAAAATCTATATCGGTAAATACACCTGAACGGCTGACATAAATGTCCAGCAAGCCGTCTTGATTGATGTCGACTATAGACACTCCGGTGGCCCAACCAGTTTTACCTGCCACCTTCGCCGCATCGGTAATATCTTCAAACACAAGTTCTCCCTTATTGAGATACAACTTGTTGTCATTCAAGTTAGAAATGAAATAAATATCTTCTAACCCGTCGTTATTGAAATCACCAATAGCAACACCTCCCCCATTATAAAAATACTCATAGAGAAAGCCATTCATGTAATCGGTTTCAGGAAGCGCGTTAGTGAAATCAACGCCTGAATCTTCAACTGACACCAGTCTAAATAGCACTGAATTATTATCTCCCCCATCTTGCTTTAATTCCAGGCCCTGATTACAGGAGATAATTATTGAAGGAATAAAAATATACAACCAATATATTTTATTGATCACCGGTTAAATTTTTTAGTGTTTTTTGCAGATTTTCATTTACAAATATACGCGAATAATGGTTTAAATGATACCCCTGGGTTTCACATTTTATACGGATCAATACTATTTAAACATCTTCATTGATTCGGTCCTTGCCCGCCTAGCCGTGAAGATTTGAGATTTGAGATATTTGAGATATTTGAGATTTGTTTATAGTGAATTGGATCAAAATTGAATTAACTTTTGTTCCCAATATCATGGAAGTATTAAAATTGAAATATCGCAGTCTAAGAAGAGGAGGTTTCTTTTTGGAACCTGTTACTGAAAGTCTTGAACCTTACCTAAAAAAACAAGGTTGGCTGCAACCAGAGGATAGTATTAAGAAAATAGAGAAACCAGGCGAGGGGAATATGAATCTGGTACTGCGAATAGTACCCTATATAGCGAGCTCGTTTATTGTGAAGCAAGCACGCCCCTGGGTTGAGAAATATCCACATTTGGACGCCCCAGTCGAACGTATACAGGTAGAAAACGAATATTACAGATACATCAATTACCATCCAATGCTAGTGGACTTTTCGCCAGAGATAATTGGGTTTGATGCTGAAAATTCTTTGTTGGCCATGGAAGACCTGGGCAAAGCCACTGATTTTAGTTTTGTCTATAAACACAGTTCGGGCTTCACTCAACAGTATCTGGCAGCATCAATTGATTATCTGAATTACCTGAAGCAAATTCCAGTACCATTAGAATATCCAGCCAACCTGAGTTTACGAGAGTTAAACCATCAACACATATTTTATCTCCCCTTCTCAACAGATAACCAATTTCAATTGGATGAAATCCAACCGGGCTTGCAGAAGCTATCTGAATCATGTAAAAAAGATAAACTATTGGTTAAAAGAATTGACCAACTGGGTAAGAGCTACCTGGAGACCGGCAAATTTTTAGTACACGGGGATTTTTATCCAGGCAGCCTACTCAATTCCGCTGATGGCTTAAAAGTGATTGATCCGGAGTTCTCCTTTGTTGGACCGGAAGAATGGGATATTGCCATTTTTTCGGCTCATCTATTCTTATCCAACACCCCGATAGAATTAATTCGTAGTGCTCTTGATCTGTTCCACAAAACCGGTGATTTTAATGATAATAAGTTTGCAGGGTATTTAGGCACGGAAATATTGAGGAGATTACTTGGCCTGGCCCAAGTACCTGTGGAAATGGACCTGGGTCAAAAAGCTCAATTAATAGAGCAGTCCATAAATTGGATTAAGACCGGAAAAATCGATGTACTAACTGATTATGAGGGCTAATACTCAGCTCCATAACCGGTCCCATGACCGATCCTTGTCCCACTCAGGTGTAGGTTTAAAGAAATTCTTATTTTCAGAGTCCAAATGTTCTTTTACCACATCCTCATTTAATTCAATTCCCAGTCCCGGACTATCGGGAACATTAGCAAATCCTTTTTCGATCAGTGTATGTTGGGTTTTAACAAGATCTTCCCAGTAATCAGTATCTACTGAATGATGTTCCAATGCCATGAAATTTTGAGTTGCTGCCGCACAATGTACATTAGCCATGAAAGAAACTGGTGTTCCCGCGAAATGCATGGCCATGGCCACGCCTTTTTCTTCAGCATAATCTCCGATCTTCTTAGTCTCTAAAAGTCCCCCGGCAGTTGCTAAATCGGGATGTACAATATCAATGGCTTGTTGATCTATTAACTTAATAAACTCTTCCTTTAGATAGATGTCTTCGCCAGTGGTAGTAGGGGTTTCAATTGCATCACTAATTAGCTTCCAGTGATCAGTGAATTTCCAGGGAATTAGGTCCTCAAGCCATGCCAGCCGATACGGCTCAACTGCTCTACCCAGACGAATAGCATTGTTGTGGTCGAAATGACCATAGTGATCAGACGCTAAGGGAACCTTATACCCGATTTTTTCCCGGACCTTAGCAACTCTTTCCATCAATATATCGAGGCCCTTATCGGTTATTTGTACCTGTGTAAATTGATGTTCTGTAGCACCATAGGTCATTGGTTCGTTAGTCCACTGCCTTCCAATATCCCAAAAATTACTATTTACCGTAGTCCCGGGAATATCCTTTAACAACCCAATTCCAAAATCCATTTTCAAAAAAGTAAAACCCTCTTCGTCCATTCTTTTATTTACTCTTGCAGTAAAGTCCGCCTCGTCCTGACCCATCGGTGTATCGGCATACAGCCTGACTTTGTCTCTATACTTTCCTCCCAATAATTGATAGGCAGGCACGTTATAGGCCTTACCTGCAATATCCCATAGAGCCATTTCAACTGCACTTACTCCCCCCCCTTGTCTGGCATGGAAACCAAATTGCTTAATGCGCTTAAAAATCATTTCTACGCTACAGGGATTCATGCCCAAAATGCGGCTTTTTAAAAACATAGCGTAGCGCCAGGAAGCGCCATCACGAACTTCACCTAGTCCATAAATACCCTGATTAGTATCAATACGTATCACTGGGCATCGACCATGGCCATTCATTACCACTGCATAACGCATATCAGTGATCTTAAGGTCAGAGGGGGCCGAGTTTCGGTTCACTTTGGAAGTTGCATGAGCCATGGTTTCCTCCAGTGGGCTAAACATAAATGCACCCAACATCAAACCGCTGGCTCCGGCTTTCTTAAGAGTCACGGCGATCACTGTTACTCACTGGTACTGGAGATTGCCTCAACAATAGCGGGCGCAGTCAAACCGAATTTTCTCAAGTAATTTTCCGAGGAGTTATCATAGTTATGCGCTGTAGAATCTATAATAAATGCAAATAGCAAAAATGCTTACTGCCCAACTGTACTCTCCTGACTAGGATCTCATTATTAGTTTAGAACCGGTATAAGACTTATGAATATTCATAAATGAAACATTTTTCTAGCATGTAGTTGTATAACTAAAGTGTCAGATGGTAACACACTTGCTTTCCTAGCCAAGTCGCCAACCGATTTTTACGCAAATTAGTTCTGCTACTCATGGTAGTTTATGGAACCTGGGGCTGCGATTCCGGAACCGAGGATCCAGGTGTGAGCCCGATTCCACCGGCTTGTTAGACTGGTCGGTACAATTCACTGAAACCAGGAATCATTGACAGATGTACATTTTGTAAATACCAGTTTGGATGGGCAGTGGGTCAGACAGGTGGTGCTGGCTACAGCAACCGGAGGTACCTCATGGCCTGCAGCACCCCTGGATTCCTCTAATCTCCCGTGCCTAATAACCAGTGTGTGCTTTATCAACGAGCAGCAGGTTGGATGGCGCTAGAATCGATAGTGAAGTGAGGGTGGAGAAATTTTCATTTCCCAGCAAGGCGGGCCTATCCCACCTTGCAAGAATCGTTTCACAACTCTTTGAACTCCATTTTTTTTATTGACGATCTAATGGGCTGGGCCGCCGGAGCAGAAGGTGATATCGTTAATACTGTTAACGGCGGACTAGAATGGAACATTTAGCCAACCTTCGAACGGAAGTGTTTGACATATATTTTACTACCAATAGCAAGGGCTGGGCGGCGGTGAAAATGGATCTGTATTCCAGACAACCGATGGATAAACTTCCAATTACAGGATATCGGTATTAGCACCAGGCTAAACGCGGTTCATTTTACAGATACTCTTCACGGATGGGTTTGTGGAGAGAACAACGAGATTTATAGAAGGCACATGTCCTCTGACAATCAACCCATATGGACTGGAGTTTCGGTCTCAGGAATATCCGGCATTACCGAATGGAACGACGTTCATTTTGTAGATCGATTGAATGGATGGGTAGTAGGCACAGAAGGACAAATCTATAAAACAACAGATGGTGGTATCACCTGGAGTAGAGAAATATCAGCGACCTTCGCAAATCTCAATGCTATTTATATGTTATCAAAGACAAAGGGATGGATAGTCGGTGACAATGGTTTAATTTTGACCTATACCCCTTGAGTACTGAAATTCTGAGAAGATTACTTGGCCTGGCACAGTTGCCCCTTGAATTGACTCTTAACG
>PVMK01122247.1_pt1:0-10000 | contig 13946 bp, 8 predicted proteins | sample 1853481 | NCBI WGS metagenome assembly PVMK01 (sample SAMN08533507, study PRJNA380276) | Marine sediment metagenome, whole genome shotgun sequencing project. | reverse complement strand
TCAAGTGGTGGCTCCGGCTCGTCGGTGGCAGCGAATTTGGTCACCTGCGCTATTGCCGAGGAGACCGGTGGATCGATCCTTCACCCCGCCAGAAATGCCAACGCTGTCGGGATAGCACCGACACAGGAACTGGTGAGCCAGGACGGTATGTTTGGAGAGGGGTTTAATCACCGAACCGGAACCATATGTCGCACAGTAGAGGACGCTGCCCGTGTGATTGATGTCATCGCCGGATATGACCCCAGGGATGAGAGGACTGTCTTTAGCATTGGCCGTACCCCGGAAGAACCCTATCAAAACTTTGTAGTCGCTGAAAAAGATGTCAACAAGGAAACCCTGAAAGGTATGCGCATCGGAGTGGTCCGCGAGTTCATGGATAAAGACCTTTTCAATGAGGCTTCGTTCCAGAGCATCGATATTGTAGACAGAGCCATTGACGATCTGCGCGACCTTGGCGCTACCATCATTGATCCAGGAGAGCATGGCGCCCTGTTCCAGGAATGTGTCGATAAGTATGTTCCAATATATCGCAACCAGCGATTCATCAACCAGTTCCCGGAGCAATTCCCACCAGGAGAAGACCCCATCCAACGCTTGCTGGATATGTACTTCGATCCATCGCTAGTCCCGCATACGGTAAGTGGAGTTCCGACTATCAGGAACCTGGGGCCGAGGTTCAACCTCGGAGAAAGTAAATACTTCCTGAACCGTTATCTCCGAGAGCGCGGCGATGCGAATATCCAAAGCGTCACGGATATGATTAACAAGGCGCGTTTCTTTACGGATCTTCGTCCAGGCACCGATTTCACGAGTTATAAAGTACAGCTGGAGAGGACTAATGCTGCCACGACTCTGGATCTGGCCAGCCTTTTCCAGGACAGGCTTGCCTATAAGACCATCTTCCTGCAATGCATGACAATGCTCGACCTTCACGCTGTGACCTATGCGTCCAGTATCCATGTCGCCCATGTGCTTGGGAATCCTTCAGAGCCTTCAAGGTACAATAGTCCGAACCACCATAGCATTTGGGGAGTAATGGGTAGAGATGGCGGCTTCCCCACGATGAACGTCCCGGCAGGATTCACGTCCCATGTGTTTGACCGTGATGCAGAGGGGAAACTGGTGGGACCTGTTCCTGCAAGGCTACCCGTGTCCATTACCTTCGCCGGCCCCCATTTTGGTGAGCCAACACTCATCAAGATAGCTTCTGCCTATGAAGCATCAACGAAACACCGCACACCACCACCTGACTTTGGACCGCTTCCGTGAGTAAAAAAAGAGGGTTAACCGTCGGCGGTTAGCCCGGATGATGCATAGGTTCTCGTCACGAAGCGACGAAAGCGGCATAAAAGTACTGTCTTGTAAGAAGTCGTCCTGTGGTGGTCCAGCGATATCTGCACGCCCGATTCCGCAGTCGTAGCGTGGTGTACGGGGTCGGTACCTGCCGGGGTCGGTGCCATTCGGTACCAGACTCCTCTCAACCTGTTGATGAACAGGAGTCCGTTTGGCAATGACGAGCGTGTCACCGATTCTTCCGATTCTCCACCGAATCTTTCTACCCAGCTTCGTCATTCCCGGGCGAGATCCGCGGGGGCGGCCTCATGCTATAATCACGAAGCTTCGGGAGTCAAAACCATGAGAAGCAAGGCATTTCACTCTGCGATCATCGTTTTACTTTTTCTCTCCGCTTCCCTGGGAGCCAGCCTTCCCGGCTGGCCTTTCGATGTCACCGATCTAAGGGACCGGAATGAACTGGTCATCCTGGTCTTTGGCGATAGCGGAACCGGCAAGGCGGGCCAATACCGGGTAGGTCACGCCATGTACGAGGTTTGTCGGCAGAGAGGCTGTGACTTCGCGCTCATGCTGGGTGACAACATCTATGACGATGGCATCGAGGTTCGCCAGCGCTCCAACGCTAATGCCAGCTATCAAGAAATCCTGGAACAGTTCGACCGAAAGTTCGAGGCTCCCTACCGGAGCTTCGGTGAGTTCACTGGATTTCACTTCTGGGCGGGTGGGCTGGTAACCATGACTATCGTAAGAATGCACTGGGATCAATGCTCACCTACTCGGAGTTCAGCAAGCTCTGGCGGATGCCGGCCCTCCACTACGAGGTGCCGCTGCTTCCGGATTGGATGCAGGTTTATGGGTTGCACACCGACACCGACGCGCGAAGGGACTTGACTGGTCTTCAGATCGCCTCGGCAAAGAGAGTGTTGTGCGATGGCGACACTCCCAACCGATGGAAAATTGTCTTCGGGCATCAGCCCGTCTACAACAGCGGACATCATCGGGGGGACGCCAACGAGCAGCGCACCCGGGCGCTTGTCGAAGGACCGCTCCTTCGCGAGTGCGGCGTCCATGTCTATCTTGCCGGCCACGCCCATCACCAGGAACACCTGACGGGCCGAGGGTTCGAGCAGGTGGTACAGGGAGCCGCCGGCAAAAGCAAAGGCAGCAACCGGCCCCCCAAAGGTCCCTCCCTCCGCCAACGGCACTTTTCCAGACACTTCGGCTTTTCCGTCCTGGAGGTGAATCCGGAGCGAATACGCCTGGACTTTTATGATGTGTTAAACACCCGGGAAAACGGTCAGGATTTTACCCCTCCGGAAGAAGGGGAGATCGTGTTGGGTCATTCCTGGTGTGGTACTCGCGAGCAGATCGGGAGGCCGGAATTTGATGTTCCCCCTTGCCCATAGGCCTTCCTCTAGCCGGGATTCTTCAAAGATTCTCTGTAGCACTGCCGGTGCGACCCGCAAGCGGGTGCCACCGGCTCGCCCCTACGGCGCTTTGTGACGAGAACCTATGCATATAAACGGCGTAGGAGCGTGAACCTTAACTGGGGTCAGAGTGGATAGGGGCGTGCGGGTGCCAGCTATTGCGGATCATCTCGATATTTTCGATATTCAACGTCTTTATCAACAACGAGTGCATAGAGGATCTCGCTCCTATCGTTGATGATCACAGAATTCAGATCTCCGTAGAACTGAGCCTTCGCTTGTTCGCTGAAGCCTTTGACGATATAGGTTCGAGAAGTCTCCCCCGATTCATCGAGTAAAGAGATATAAAAATCATACCTGTCTTCATCTTGGGTTCTGGTGATGGATACTCCTGCTGACGGGGCTCTTTGAACAGAAATTCTTTCCAGAGGATCACCCAGTGAGCCTAGGTTCTTTGTCGCCGAAGAGCAACCCACATTGAGAATTAGGAACCCATTAAGAAGTAGGACAATGCCCAATGAATTCTTAGCCAGCATTACTTCTATCCTACCACTGCGGGGACACAGATTTCAGGAATTTTCTGTGACGGATCGGGTCAGCGGGGACGTTCAACCAGAGACAACCGATCGCCTCCCTCTCTCTTAGCCTGATGAAGGGCCCACTTGGTTGCTGCGATCAAGGATACGGGCGTATCCTCCTGGCTCATCTGAGCCAGACCACCGGAGAGAGTAACGGGGGGGAGAGGACGTCGGTCTGCTCGATATATTTTGGCCTCGCAGGCCTTCCCACGCAGGCGGTCACCGGTCTCCCTGGCAGTACGGGAATCCGTGTCCGGCATCAGGATGAGGAACTGGTCCCCGCCGTAGCGTGCGATCAGTCCCTTCTCACCCATTACCTCTCGTAGAGTGCGTGCGATTGTATAAAGGACACGGTCACCCCCTCGATGGCCATAGGAGTCGTTGTAGCTGTCGAAATTATCGATATCAAAGAGCAGGGAAGAAAGAGCCAAGCCGCCCTGTTTGCTGTGTCTCATCTCCTGTGTCAACAGAGTGTCCAGCCCATGACGGTTATGGAGACCGGTAAGAACATCGATCACCGCGTAGCTCTCGACCGGCTGTAACTGTTGAGCTGTCCAGATGAGAGCATTTCCATGGCGCAAACGCTGAGCCAGGACAAATAAGAGATTGCGAGCGACGGCGTGGCAGGAAACAACCAGAGACCACAGTGCCTTTTCGCCCAGTACGAGCAAGCGACAGTCCTCATCGGCAACAACGTTGGCTGAGGTCAGCTGGCCGTCGATGAGAGAGAGTTCGCCGACGATCTCCCCGGGCTCCAGTATGACAATCGGATTCAACTCAAGCTCAAGGTGAATGCGTAGACGACCCGATAGGATCATGTAAAGAAAGTGATTGGGTTGTCCGGCATGTATGAGCACATCACCTTTCTCTAAGCATCGAACCGAACAGGATTCCAAAATACCTTGAATGGATTCAAGCTCAACACCTCTCAGCAAGAGCATGTTTGCCAGTTCGCCGGGATCCAGAGCTTCATTTCGATGAATCATCATGAGGTGTGTCTGTCTTCGCATCTACTCAGCTTCTGTTACACCAGCGACTGGACCCTTAGGGGCTTGGGAGCCCAGACTGAAGTTGAACCTATCGAGAAAGTCCAAAGACTCGACTATTCTGTCGAAATGTCTGAGGTGGAGGAGGCCTGTCTGGCTCCCTCCCTCCTGTGCCGCTAGCCTGGACTATGCATCATCCCGGCTAGGTTAGCCCATGCGTCCGCTCCATCGACTGGCCGCGGTCGGCTCCGGTACTCGATCGATCAGGAGAAGGGATAGGAAATGGTCTCGAGGCCCCAAGGTATGTTTTCCGCACTTCCCGCCATGCATCTCTTTTGGTTATAGCCATCATGAAATGACAGCCTCCTTCTTGGACACAAATCTCTCTAAACATGTCCTCTTTATTATCGTTGAAATGGAAGGATAATAGAAGTGATAAATCACCATTCGATGGAGGTTTAGGACAGTTCTTGGCAGGATTGCGACAGATTTTTGACTCATCTGCCCCGTAACACTTCATTTCATCAATACGGCAACGTTTGTCGGGCCCGTCCCGCCCCATCCGCAAACATGACCGTATTGATGAAAGGGAGTCCTTAAGAAGGGCGAACCTTGTTTCTGAATTGTGAAGGTGTCAGATTTGTGAGTTTCTTGAATGCCCTTTGGAAGGTCCGGAGATTAGAGAATCCCACTTCGTGGGTGATCTCACTGATCGTTGCATTGTTCTTCTTCATCAAATCCATCGCTTTGGAGATCCGTACTTGGGTGAGCCATTGAGTGAACGAGATTCCTACTTTGTTGCCAAAAAAGCGAGAAAAGGAAGTTCGTTCCATGCAGGCCAGGCTGGCAGCTCTTTGAAGGGGGATCTTTTCTGAGTAATGTTCCTCGACAAGGTGCTTGACCTTTTGCAGGCGAGCATAATAGCGAAATGCTTCGTTGTTCATCGGACAAGTAGAAAGCACGTACTATGCCACTTCCCGGCCTTTTTGGAGGAGTGTGAGTGGTTTAGTTAACCTTATATTTTTCAATAAGTTAAGCTAATCCTTTGGAGAGTTAGCTCACCCATGTACTCTGATTTTGAGGGTCCGAGGGCACAGATGGGCAAAAGCTGTAAACTGGGGTTGACGTTTTCGGATTGGCTAACCGGGAACAGAGGGGTTTTGGCCGTTCACGATCTCATGGGCAGTCTGTCGAATGCGCCAGTCGCTGTCTTTCAGGTGGGGCGTGAGTACCTCAGCCACTCGAGGATCAGGTATTTGGGCTAGAGCGAAGGCGGCGGTGGCACGGACCAGGGGATCTATCGGTTTTTGGAACGAGAAAAAGCCTGTCGGAGCGATGACCTTGGCCAGCGAGTCAACACTGGCCGGGTCAGCAATCTGCCCTAGAGCTCGGCAGGCAGCCACCAACCGGTCCGTTTCCTTTGAAGAACTGAGCAGGGCAACAAGCACACCTGCTGCACCGGCAGGTTGGATTTTTCCCAATGACTTGATCGCCGCAATGGCGATCGTCGAATCTCTGTGATTTGCATAATCGACCAGTAAGGGCGTCAGGCGCTCGTCGTTTAAACGTTCCAAGAGAAGAAATCCGGCTCGTCGTACCCTGGAACTTTCGTCCTCCAGGACAAAGGCCAGCTCTATTCTGAGATCCTTGGTGATCACGTCGATCACCTCCAGGATTCGCACGCGCTGTTGGGCGAAGCCCTCAAGTACCAATTCACGTTTGAGAAGCGCGGCTGTCTCTTCTCCTCGTTCGCTCAGCAGATGGCAAGCAATCTGTCGTACTCTGGGATCATCTTCCTTCTTGATGATCTCGATGAGCATGGAGAAAGCAAGGGGACCCAAACCATCGAGCAACTGGGTCGCTTCCTGCATACGATTGGATTCCTGGGATTTTAAATCCTCCAAAAGAAGTTGCTGGGTTTTCGAATCTAGCTCCTGGAAAAACACCAATTCCTTTGCTCCTGCCTCTTGAATTCCTTTTTCCTGCAGCTGTTCTTGGCACTTGCGCAGGTAGGTCAGGACTCGACCCGCCCGCCTATAGTCGCCAAACTGGATGTGGTTGCTGGCGGTTCGGGAGAGCAATGCGCCTATTGCTCCAAGAAGCCCGAGATCTTCCTCTTCCATGAGAACGCCCAGAAGTGGATCTGTCAGCAGTTCCACTAACTGAGGTTGAGAGGCAAGACTCGGATCCTGCAACAAACGATCACAGATCTGGATGACCTTGCTCCGGATCTCGTTGCTTCGATGTACGAATCCCTGGAAAAACTGGGTGACGATTTGGCCCGCTTCCTCCTCGTCACCTTTCAGAAAGAGGTCGCTCAATTTCTCTTCTGCAGACTCTAGAAACTCGTCTGTCAGTTCCATACCATCGGCTGCAATCTTTAGATTTGCAACATCGATAGGCCGGGTTCTGCCTGGTTCCGGACCGTTCTGAGAACTAGGTTCCCGGCCCGATTCTGGAGGATCCTGCCCATCCGATGTGGGAGCCGCAGCGACTGACGAGCCACTTGGGGGTTGAGGTGTGACTGTCCCATCGTCCGGCTGCGTTGCCGGTCCTGGGCCCATTGGGCCTGAGCTGTCTGAGCTCACACCCGCCGGGCTTGGATGGCCTAGACTTCCCGGGCCGGTGCTCCCCGGACCTTTGCCCTCAGGACCTGTAACCCCTGTGCCCCCGGCTGCCATGCCCACTGGGCCCAATCCCTCTGGGCCGATGCCCCCCAGACCGAAGCTTCCGACGCCCGTTGACGCTTCACCCGGCTCTGCAGAAGCCGTGTAGCTGTGGCGTATCTGTTTGAATTCAATATGCGAAAGGTCCTGTTTTTTGGCAAGACGTTTCCAGAACCCTCGGTCAATGGATTTGCCGCTCATCTGAGCAATGGCCTCCAGCATCAGGGTGAGCTCCTGCTCGGTGAGACCTTCAAAGAAAGCAACACCTCGCAGCTGTATACGATTCATGCGCTTGGCAAAGGCCTCGGCAGTGGATGTATACCCATCGGTATCCACTCGCTGGCCGTTCACCAGAAGAGACTGTTTCGCCAGTGAGATATGGAGGTCCACGTTGTCCTCCAGAACTTTGTCGATGGTGTCCTTGAGCTTCCGGGTAGCGCCGAGGATGGCCTGGCTGTTAGGTGGGTCGAGTTCCATCTCGCCGATGGCATCCAGCAATGCACGAATAATCTCTGGGACCTGGTCTACGGCGCTACGATCCAGGGAATCAAGAATACGAAGTGTTTTGGTGGAGAGGGCACCATCGGACTCATCACCCGTGTAATCGGCTGCTTCCTCAGCGTCAAATAGCTTCTCGTCATTGGCCTCGGTCAACTTGCGGTATTCTTCGGCCTTTTCCTCATTGGCCGATAGCTGGTAATGGTAAGCAAGAGGAGCAGCCGAAGGGAGCAGATGTTGATCATAGAGGGTTTCCTGGTAGTCGCCGATACGCTCATGCAGTTCCTGTTTCCGATCTTCCTGGATGGCACCGTAGGTCAGGTTCAAAATACGTTTGCTCAAGAAGCGAATGTTCTCGTCGTTGCTCTGGTATTCTGAGCTGATCAGTCCTTGAGCCACAGCTTGATCGATAAATTCCAGGACTTTGCTTTCCTCGAGTTTCGAACTCCCGGTGAGCATACTCAGGGAGACATTTTCACCAAAAGTGGAGGCCTGATCGAGCAGCTGTCGACTTTCCTCATCAAGAACGGCGACCTTCTGGCTGACAATTTCCTCCAATGATTTGGGCAGGTAGTCTTCTTCCACACGTTCGAGAATCCATTGTTCACCGGTAAGGGTGATTTTTCGATCCGAGACCAGCTTGCGCAGGATCTCGCTGATAAAGAGAGGATTTCCCCGAGTGAGCTGGGCTAGGCGCATATCAAAGTTCTCGGGCAAATGGACCTGAGGAAAAATTCGCTGAAAATGCTTGGCGATGTCGGTGGCGGTAAGCGGAGTAAGCATCACTCGGACGATGTTCAGTTCCTGATGATTTTGGGCAAAGAAGCTTTCAAGCGGGGCGGGCTGTCTTTGGATGTCTCCCGGCTGGAGATGGGAGGAAGTCCCACAGACTAACAGTGGGATGTCGTCGCGCAACAGTATCCGCCGGAGCAGTAGAAGTGAGGCCTCATCACAGAAATTCATGTCGTCAATGAGCAACATGAGAGGGCCGGAATCAAGGAGCCGAGGAATAAAACCGACAAGTGTCGCAAAAAGTTGGTCCCGCGAAATCCCTTCCTCTTTCTGCTCAGGGGAGTCTTTGGCTTGGCTCAGTTGGGGCAGGATGTAGCTCCAATAAGTGGTTTCCTCAGGAGTCAGATCGTTGAGGATTTCTGCGCCGTTATCGGGCAGCGCATTCAAGATGCCAACCACGATGTTGGTGGTCATGTAGTAGGGGTGAAAATTCTCCTGAAGGCTACCCTTCACCTCAACTTGCAAGATGTCGCTGTCGGCTATGTTCAGACGGATGGTTTTCAAGAACTCGCTCTTACCCATGCCGTCGACCCCTTCGATGATGACGAACTGGTTTTCGCCCTGATTGAAGTCCTGCAGAGCCTTGCTCACCTGCTTAAATTGACTCTCTCGGCCGGAGACGGTGCCCTTCTCCAACTGGTGCAGGCTGGTCTTGGAGAAAACTTCCTGGGGAGGAACCTCTCCCGACTCGGAAAGGCAATCCCGCCCCGACTCTTTGGCAAAATACAGCGCGGTGTCCGCCTTATGGATGAGGTCCTTGCCGTCCTGAGCATCTTCAGGAGCGGAAGCGGCCCCGACGCTGAGGGTAATGGCAAGCTCAACGTCCATCTCCTTCAGCCAGGGTTTTTCATGGGCCAGCTTGATCAGCTTTTCTCCCACTTCGAGGGCCTTTTTCTTAGGAGTACCTGGCAGGAGAATGATGAACTCATCACCGGCATAACGTACAGGTAAGCCATCCTCTCCTGCCGCCTTTTTCATGATCTTGGCCACCCAGATGAGCGCCTGATCGCCGATGTCATGACCGTGGGTGTCGTTGATCTGCTTGAAACGATCCACGTCCAGCATGAGCAGGGAAACCGGCTCGGCTTCCAGAGAGTCCCAGTTCAATTTGTGTTCGAAGTAGTTCAGGAGGAAGCGACGGTTGTAGAGGCCAGTAAGCTCGTCTTCAAAGATAAGGCGAGAGGGATCTGTGCCAATATGCTGGAGAAAATATTGGATGTCTTCCATAGTCATTCCCGACCTAGCCTTTGATGAACCTAGCCTTATTCATCGTAACATTAATCCGAGCTGATCCGGGGTGATGGCGGCCACCATTTCTTGAAGGTATCGAAAATCTTTTCGTGCGGAGAAATCTCAAATTGTCGAGCCGTTCAAGAAGCCTCTGGTTGAGCTTCCGAAGGCAATCTTAAGGACATCCTGACGACGGGTCTGGCCTTGCTTTTAGGGCTATCCGGGGGTCCGCCAGGGGGCCAGAATTGTCTGACGGTAGATTCATGCTCTATCATGGGAAGGTACTTACGCGAGCGCAGCGTCTTCATTTCTCCTCCTCCAAGAGAAATGAAGCTGCTGGTCCCTCCCTGTCCTGAATCGTTGGGAGGTATCTTGGCCGGTAGGATGCATCCTACCGGCTGGGTTAACGCAGCGCGGTCGCTGCCAGCTCATTTTCAGAAAGAATGATTTCCACCCGCCGGTTTTGCCTGCGGCCTACGGCTGTGGAGTTGTCCGAGACAGGACGGTTGAACCCGTAGCCTGTCGCCCTC
>PVMK01148026.1_pt1 | contig 13947 bp, 12 predicted proteins | sample 1853481 | NCBI WGS metagenome assembly PVMK01 (sample SAMN08533507, study PRJNA380276) | Marine sediment metagenome, whole genome shotgun sequencing project. | reverse complement strand
TTTCAGTAGTCTCTCAAACTCAGTTTCTGGATTGCCCGATCGAGTCGGGCAATGACAGGTACGGTAGAAGTCGGGCAAGCTTCTCTTTCGATCCACGGATTAAGGACTTATACCTGTTTATGCCGCCGTTTTATAAGCCAGATTCCCAGTATTAATGCTATTAACGAAATGATCGCTACCCATATCCCGATCCAGGTTCCCGTGCCTATACCGGCTTCTGGAGTAGGCGTCGATGTTGCTGTCGGGGTTGGCGTTACCGTGGGCGTTAGATTAGGTGTGGGCGTAGTCGACTCGCCACTTGGGATGTATGTTAGTGAACCCATCATAACCGGTTCTTGAGGAACGTAATCGATGATATTTTGCCACCACCACAATATCTTTACTTCAACGCTAACAAAATCCCCGATGACATTGTAATCGCCTGATTCACTTCCGTCGGGGAACTGCAAATAAATGACCTTGGCTATTTCAGCGGTTTCACCTGCCCTGTCAGGAAAGGGCTTTATATTTATGGAATAACTGGAGTTTAGCATTACCCAGGTGCCACTTACCGTATGTTCGGCTATGACACGGCCAGTAATCCTCGCCTCATTTACTGATAGGGGCAAGTCCCTGATGCAGGTAGCGTGAGCCTGGACCGTGGTAAAGAAAACCTCGCCATCATAGATATCCGTCTTACTGAAGCTCGAACGGTTCATAGCTTATCTGGAAATAATCATCTGCACTTTGGGCTGCTGCCGGGGGAGAGCCGATGAGGCAAAGGGGTACTACCGTAACCAGGGCAATTACAAGACACCATATAACCCCAGCTTAAAGGAATTCTGTTTCATTCATAATTCTCTATACCGGGTCTTAACGGGTGACTATTTCATGGAGACCAGAGTAATCGTCTAAGTTCGAAAAGGGCTTGGTAGGTAGCGCGGCGCTTCACCTGGTGACGCAATGGGGGGTATTGTCCAAGAATAGGCCGTATCTCCCTCCCATCGTCGATAGCGATGTGTACTGTGCCGACAGACTTTCCCTCATCCTCGGCAGGGCCGGCTACGCCGGTGATGCTAACCCCGATATCTGCTTCCAGGTGTTCCCGTGCCACCCGGGCCATGTCCGCTGCGACCTCGGAGCTGACAGCGCCGTGCCGCTCTATAAGCGATGAGCTTACCCCGTAGGAGATCTTGGCCCGTGGTATAGGCGACCAGCCCCCCCTTTGAAGTATTTGGAGCTTCCAGGAACATCGGTTATGGTGCTGGCGAGAAGCCCCCCGGTACACGATTCCATAGTGGCGATGGTTAGTCCCTTTTCGAGAAGGAGCGCGCCTATCAGGCCCTCCAGGGTTTCCTCATCGCTGCCCCAGATGATATCGCCGAGAAGGGAGCGGATTTCGCTTTCCCTTTGGGCGATTACTTTATCAGCCTCCTCACCTGACCTCGCTTTGGCGGTAAGGCGCAGGTGGATGCCGTCTGTCTTGGCATAGACGGCAAGCGTTGGATTGTTCGATGCGAGAAGGGGTTTTACCACCTCGGCGGCGCCCCGATTCGGTCATGCCCAGGGTCTTTATAGTCCGTGATATTATAACTTCGCCCTGTAGAATCTCCCTCAGCTGCCCCACTACGTCCGTCTCCCACATGTGGCGCATCTCCGATGGCGGGCCGGGCATGACGATTAAAATTCTTCGTTCTCCCCGTTTCCCTCGTCCTTTTTCCACCCACCAGCCCGGCGCGGTGCCCGACATGTTGGGGATCGCCTTTGCTGAGGGGATGAGTGCGGCCTGCTTGATATTGCTCTCGGGCATATGGAAGCCGAGGCGAGAGAAAAGCTCCCTGCAGCCTCCGCTCCAGCTCGGCGTCCACGCTAACTTCTCGCCAAGCATCGCTGCGATGGCCTCGCGGGTAATGTCGTCCTCGGTGGGACCCAGACCCCCCGGTAGTGAGCACTATGTCGGAGCGGCCCCAGGCCTGCTCCAGGCACTCCCTCAACCTCTCGAGGTTATCGCCTACCTGCGTGACCCAGAGGAGATCGATCCCCAACAGTGGCAATTGTGAGGCGAGGTAGGAGGCATTCGTGTCGGTAATCTCTCCCAGGAGGAGCTCGGTGCCTATGGAGACTATTTCGGCCTTCATCTATTACTCTATGACGCTGTATCCTTCCACACGATTTGCGCAGCAATATCCGCTGCTTTCTTCCCCGAGAGGAGCATTCCACCGAATATAGCTCCCATCCTGGGAGAGCCGAAAACGGCGTTAGCCGCCATGCCGGCGACCATTAAACCCGGATACACCTCTTTCGTGTTCTCTATTAACATTTTCTCCCCAACCTCCGCCCACATCGATTTTTCTCCCATTACTCCGCCGGTCTTTGTTCTTAATACTTGCCCTATCTTCCTCTCTACTATACGGCAGATATCGCTTTCATGTCCCGTAGCATCTATCACCATCTTTGATCTTATAGACAACGGGTCTACATGCAATTTTGCTAATGAAGCGGCACTCCAGTTCAGCACCAGGCCAGCAATCCTATCGTCTTGCCTGATCATCACGTCTTCTACACCGATTAAGTTAAAAATCTTTGCTCCTGCCTTTATTGCTTTTGAACAAATGGTGGAAACGGTCTCCAGAGAATCTGCAATATAGTAGCCTTTCTGGTATTCCGTCGTTTGGACTTCGAACTCATCCAGTATATTCTTACCCTCATCTTGTACCACTATGCGATTGAACATCATCCCCCCACCGGGCATGCCACCACCAACCCTCAAATTCTTTTCAAATATCGCTGTCTTAACCCCCATCTTGGCCAAATAGTAAGCGGCCGTCATGCCGGATGGACCTGCTCCGGCGATAGCCACGTCCACCTCCATTGCGTCGATGAAGCTTTTCATAAAGCTTTCGGTTATCGCCTTGGAAATAGTTATATCATCAATCTGCACATTCTCCTCCTTAAGCCCCCCTTTTTCTACTTGAAGTTAGCACTTCTCCGGCTTAGCGCCGAGGAAATCTGTTACCAGTTGCAGGGCGCAGAGCTCGCCGCACATGCTGCAGGCTTTCCCTGACGAGGCGTGCTGCCCGTGCACATGGCGCGCCTTTTTAGGGGTCCAGGCATAGCCTTACCTGCTCCTCCCAGTCCAGGTTCTTGCGTGCCTGAGACATCGTCCGATCCCATTCCCACGCGCCCTTTACCCCCCTGGCGATATCGGCGGCATGGCCTGCGATTCGCGAGGCGATAACGCCCTCTTTCACATCATCCAGGTCGGGAAGGCCGAGGTGCTCTGAGGGAGTCACATAGCACAGGAAATCGGCGCCTGCCAGAGCAGCGATGGCGCCGCCGATTGCACCGGAGATATGATCGTATCCGGCGGCGATATCGGTGACCAGCGGTCCCAGCACATAGAATGGGGCCCCTTTACACAGGCTCTTTTGCAGTTGAACATTGGCGGCAATCTGATCCAGCGGGATATGCCCCGGCCCCTCCACCATCACCTGTACCCCGGCGTCCCAGGCGCGCTCCACCAGCTCCCCGAGAATGAGGAGCTCCTCCACCTGCGCCCTATCGGTAGCATCGGCCAGGCTGCCCGGGCGAAGTCCATCGCCCAAACTCAGCGTTACATCGAATTTTCGAGCGATCTCCAACAGGCGGTCATACTGCTCGTATAGCGGGTTCTCCTGATCGTTGTGGAGTATCCAACCGAGCAGGAGGGCTCCCCCCCGCGAGACGATATCGGTTACCCTTCCCTGTCGTTTGAGTCGCTCGATCGATACGCGGGTAACCCCGCAGTGCACAGTCACAAAATCTACGCCGTCAGCAGCATGCTCTTCGATCACGCGGAAGAGGTCGTCGGGGGTCATTTTTAAAATCGCCCCCCTCCTTTCGATTGTCTCGATACCCGCCTGATAGATCGGAACGGTGCCCAGCGGGATAGTGCTTTCGTCTAGGATGGCGCGTCGGATTGCGCCGAGGTCACCTCCTGTGCTCAGGTCCATCACTGTATCTGCCTTATACTCGATAGCAACCCTCAGCTTCTCCAGCTCGTTATTAATATCGCCGTAGTCGGATGAGGTACCGATATTGGCATTAACCTTTACCCTCAGCCCCTTCCCTATACCATAGTATCGACTGAGCTTATGGTTCTGGTTTGCCGGGATAACAATATTGCCCTGGGCAATCCCCTGCTGAATAAACTCCGGAGCCACCCCTTCTGCGTCTGCAACAAGTTTCATCTCCAGAGAGGCAATTCCTTTCCTGGCTAGCTCTAATTGTGTCACCTCATCCTCCTTCTCCGTCTCATCGGAATTTTTCGAAATAGCTATTTACAAGTCCGGCAGACCCCCCTTGATCCGTCTCCTACCATACCTGTCATTGCCCGACTTGATCGGGCAATCCAGAAACCAAGTATGAAGCAGCTACCCGCTATCGAATTACATTCACCATTGGTGCCATTAAAACAAAATAACCAAGAGCCTAGGTACTCGGTTCCAGACCCTTGGTCTAAAAATTCCCGCTTCCCTACGCTCGCATTACCGAGGTCAGGTTCGAGGGGTTGTCCGATTCCTCGGATTCTCAGCCATCAGGCTCCCCCGCGGCGCCATATAATAATACTACAAAACGCATGAATTGCAACGTGATGCTTCGGTATGACCCCAAAGATGCCTAAGGGCACCAAAGAGGCGTGACGCTCGAAATTGACCCCAATCAGGGCAAAGAGGGCGGTGCCAGCGGTTCGGGGAGACCTGCTCAGCCCTGCCACGTCGTTCCGTGCTTGCCACCCCCTCGCCGTCGGTGTGCGCTGCCGATGTGACCCGGCCTGCATCCTACCAACCCGTATAATTGAGACCGACAGCCTGTTCCAGCACCCCGCTACCTTGTGAGATTCATACTAAGAACAGCCTCCCCACACAGAGTTATATAATCTCCCCACACAAAGAGTCAAAATTTCCCTACAGACAAATGAAGATTCATAAGGTATTATTCGCCCTAGAATAGATTGCTTACTGCACGCTTGTGCATAACTGGATTGATCGGCTGTTCTTATAGGAGTATCACCGCACAAATAAAAGAATAGGATAGCAACATGCCTGAAGATATTAAATGTCCTGAATGTAGCTCTGAAACATTTATACGGACATCAAAAAAAGGCCCAAATGTTGGCCGTTCATTCTATGTGTGTGATCGCTATCCAGAATGTAAAGGCAAAGTGGCTATAGAAACTGTAGACGGAGATCACAGTGTCTACTGTAATAGATGCGGATTCAATAACATTGACCAGGCACGATTCTGCAAGCATTGTGGAATAAGTCTCAAGCCTACCACTCAAAGAACAGGTTTACAGAAAACCATAGTTACAAAAACTAGGGCAAGGACAACCATAGCGGCTAGAGTAAGGGCTAAACCAAGAGCATGAGCTAGGGAAATGAAAAAGCAACCACGTATGAGGTATGGCGGTGCGTTAAGTTAAGCAGCACTGTTAAACGAATTATAGGGGGCTACCCGATAATGGGTGGCCCCTCTGTTATAGACCACAACATTGACAGCCTGGCCTCACAGTAGTATCCACATCCTGCTATCTAAAGAAAGAGACCGCTGAAAAAGAGGTGCAGGATACTTCCTGCCGGGGGTCTGGGGGTGTCCCCCAGCTTTAAAAAAAAAGTTCCCCAAGATTGGGGGATATAGGGGGTTGATAGAGACTATTTCAGCAGTCTCAGAACTTTGCCTCTCAGTGTCATCAACTTCAACCGAACAGAACCGTATAGAGAATTTGCTTGCCGATAGATACAAGATATGATATATTTGTTCGAATAAGATACATGAGTTTATGTAATGAAACGCCAGGTACTTATATACCTCCTGATAGGTGCTGCTGCGGGGATGCTGGCCGGGCTTACCGGCGTGGGTGGTGGGGTGTTCCTGGTGCCTCTAATGGTCGGGTTTCTGGCTATGGCGCAGCATCAGGCTCATGGCACCTCGCTTGCCGTGATGTTTCCCATTGCCCTCGTTGGCGCAATTACCTATGCAGTCTATGGTCATATTCTGGGGAGTATAGAGTGGGAGATCATCCTGGGGTTAGCTTTAGGAGGCATAGTGGGGGTAGTTTTGGGGGCAGTGTTGATGGTAAGGGTGCCGGCGAGGCACCTCAAGTGGATGTTCGGTCTCTTTTTGATGGCCGTAGGCTCTGTTATGATCATAAACACTTAATTGGAGTGCTTGGGGATGGAAATCGCTATCGGGATTGGGCTTCTTGCAGGAGTGCTTGGTGGGATGCTGGGTGTCGGTGGTGGGGTGATCTTGATTCCGGGCATGGTTCTCTTACTGGATGTGGAGCACATACAGCTCAAGGGGTATCCCTGGCGGTGATCAGCCTGATGGCGCTGGCAGGCACGGTCACGCATTATCGCCATCAGAATGTCAGGATCAAGACGGCACTGTTGATCATTCCTGCCGCAGTCGTCTTCAGTTTTGTGGGTGCTATGGCGGCGGACATGCTGAACGCTTCAATTCTACGTAATATCGTCGGTGGCATTATCATCCTTGTCGGCTTTTTCATGGTGATAAAAGGTTGGCGTACGGGGGTTAGCGTTGTGAGTGCACTGAGCGAGCTTAACAAAGAAATGGAACATTGTGAGGATTGTGAGCTCTCCAGGCAGCGTAACCGGGTGGTGCCCGGCGAGGGATCTGAGGTTGCCGACCTCCTCTTTATCGGCGAGGCCCCGGGTTGGCATGAGGATCAGCAGGGCGTCCCTTCGTCGGGCCGGCGGGGCACTTCCTCGATGAGCTGCTCCACTCCATCGGGTTGCGGCGCGAGGATGTGTATATAGCCAATATTATTAAGTGCCGCCCGCCCTCGAATCGCGACCCCCTGCCCACCGAGGTGACGGCTTGCCGCAGGTGGCTCGACCGCCAGACGGAACTTATTAACCCCAGATGATCGTTACGCTGGGGCGCTATTCGCTGGCTCAATTCTTCCCCGGCGATGCCATCGGCAAAGCCCACGGCAAGGCGCGAACAAAGGACGGTATTATCTACTTTAGCATGTATCACCCCGCTGCGGCGCTTCACCAGGGGAACTTGCGCAAGGTCATCACAGAGGATATGCTCAAGATTCCTCCACTGCTGGCTCAAGCAGGAGAAGTCGTAGTAGAGGGGCAGAAACCTGAGCAGTTATCCATGTTTTAAAAAAAGAGACCGCTGAAAAGGAGGTGCAGGATATTTCCTGCAGGGGGTCTGGGGGTGTACTGAATTGTCGGTCTCGCTTATAACTACCTCCTAGGGCGGCTAAGGGGTAAAGGGAGTGCAGAGGGAATTCCCTCTGGCGGGGGTCTGGGGGTGCCCCCCAGCAATACCCCCCCCTCTCCTTGAGGAGAGGGGGACAGGGGGTGAGGTGAATAAAAGATGGGGGTTCATTGAGACTATTTCAGCAGTCTCTTATTGTTGAGAATTATCGCATCTATGTTTTAGGGAAAGAGCATGGCAAAGGGTAAAAATTCAAAAGGGGCAGCAATGGGGGGGCCTTCCCGCGCCAGGCGCCAGGTGCTCTCGCGCCTGTTAATATTGCTTCTGATTCTGATCGTCACCGCGGCGCTGCTTTTTACTTTCCGTTCCCAGGTACTCTCGGGGCTGAACACTGCCTGGGATGCTGTCTTCGGTGCGTTGGGTTATGGGGTTATTCTGGTCGCTGTGATGGTGGTCCTGCTTATGTTCTGGATATTATGGCGGCGGCAGATTACCGGGTTTCTGGAACGGGGTAATCGTGCGTTGAGGAGCACCTCCTCTTCTCTCTCCCTGCATAGGTGGAACCTGTGGCTGGGATTCATCGTGTTTGGTGTCGCCGTTTTCGGAATTCTTGCATTCTTCGATCTGGGCGGCGGGTTTGGTCTTGCGGTTGTCGGCGCAGCCGATGCCCTCGGCGCACTGAGGCTTGTAGGCATAATTCTTGCGGGCGTAGTTCTAATAGCGCCGCGGGGGAGCTGGCGCCTCGTGTCGCGCGCCGGGGTTGCTCTGGCTGATTCCTACCGGCGCTATCCGCTCCATATATACCTGTGGCGGGCTGTATGCTGGCCTCGGGATTTCTATCAAACGGCATCCCATACGTTACCACCGGATCTCCCGGCCCCGGCGTCCTGCCAGGCCTGCCATCGCGCCGGTAGCGAGGGTGGATTATGAAGTTCCCGGGGTGTTTGAGCCCGTGGCGACGTCCGAGCTGGTTGGTGAACCAGCGGATGCTATGGTAGCCAAAGCCATTACTCCTGCAGTTAAGGAAACGGACGAAAAAGTGGAAATAATTGCGGAAGCGCATGGGAACTGGCAGTTACCCTCCCTCAGTCTCCTCGACAGAACCGCGGAGAGCGAGCCGGTTCAGGTGGACACGGAGCGGGGTTCGCGAATTATTGAGGATGCCCTGGCGAGCTACGGTGTTGAGGCCAAGGTAGTCCAGGTGAATGTCGGTCAGCCGTTACCCAGTATGGTGTCGAGCCCGGCTGGGATCGAAAATTTAAAGAAAAAAAGGAAAAGGACAGGGATGGCAATATCCAGGTTCGTATCGAGGAGGTCTCTAAGACCAGGGTCAAGGTGGAGCGCATCGCCTCCCTGGCCAATGACCTGGCATTAGCCCTTGCCGCACCCTCGATTAAGGTCGAGGCCCCGGTGCCGGGGAAGGCAATGGTAGGGATCGAGGTGCCCAATTCGGTAGCAGGTATCGCCGGCCTAAGAAGCATTATAGAGAGCGCCTCATTCCAAAAGCTCAGGTCCAAGACCAGGCTTCCCCTCGCTCTGGGCAAGGGGGTCTCCGGGGAGAACGTAGTAGCCGATCTTGCCAGGATGCCACATCTCCTGATCGCCGGTGCTACCGGAAGCGGCAAGAGCGTGTGCATAACGTCGATTATCATGACCGTTCTACTTTTTGCCAGCCCGGATGAGGTACGCCTCATCCTCATCGATCCAAAGAGAGTGGAGCTGGTGTCGTTTAACAATGTTCCCCACTTGTTTACCCCGGTGATTGTGGACTCGGAGAAAGCGGTGGCAACATTGAAGTGGCTCAATCGTGAAATGGACCATCGCTACAATATGCTGGCTAAGGTTGGGGCAAGAGACATTGTATCCTACAACAAGAATCCCAGGATCGAGACGCCATTCCCCTATATTGTACTCGTCGTCGATGAGCTTGCTGACCTGATGGCTACTGCAGCCGATGAGGTGGAGCGCATCCTGTGCCGCTTGGCCCAGCTGGCGCGCGCCACTGGCATTCATCTCATCGTCGCCACCCAGCGTCCCTCGGTGGATGTAGTTACCGGCCTGATCAAGGCCAACTTCCCGGCACGAATTAGCTTTGCCGTCGTTTCCCAGGTAGATTCACGCACCATCCTTGATGTGGCCGGCGCGGAGAAACTTCTGGGTCGGGGGGATATGCTGTTTCTGCCTCCCGATGCCCCCAAGCCGAAGCGCCTCCAGGGAAGCTTTGTTTCCGAGGCCGAGATGGAAAGGCTGGTAAGCTTCTGGATCAGCCAGCATCGTCAGGAGGTCAACGTCTCACAGCTGGCCCAGGAACTGGATAAGGAATCTTCGGTTGTCTCCAATGAGGATCCGTTATTGGAGAAGGCGAGGCGTCTCGCCATGGATCACCGCAGTATTTCCACGTCTTTCCTGCAACGGCGATTGGGTGTCGGCTATCCCCGTGCGGCGAAGCTCATGGATCAATTGGAGGAGCAGGGCATAGTCGCTACCGGGGAGCCAGGTAAGTCCCGGCAGGTGCTGGGAGGGATGACGGAAGAGGGTTGAGGTAAAATGATGAAGGGATTTTTTGAATGGATTGCCGGCCGACGTGGTGAAACGGGGGAGAGAGCGAGCCTTGATGAAATGGAGAATTGCCTCTATTGTGGTGTGGATCTTACTTCGGCCGAGATTTTTGAGCGCTATCGTATTTGTCCCCGGTGCGGATTTCATTATCTTCTCCCCGCCTACGAGCGGATAGAGCTTCTTGCGGATAGCGGCAGCTTCATAGAGATAAACCGCTCCCTGGCATCTCTTGATCCCCTTTCCTTCTCCGGTGGGGGCTCATATAAGAAGCGAGTGCTGGACGCTCAGAAGAGGACCGGGCTCTCCGAGGCGGTGGTTACCGGCGTTTGCCAGATCGAAGGCACCCTTACCGTCATCGTGGTACTGGACTTCGGCTTTCTGGGTGGGGGGATGGGTTGCGTTGTCGGGGAAAAGGTAACCCTTGCCTTTGAGCATGCCCTCAAGAAGAAGCTTCCGCTGGTGGCGGTAATATCCAGTAGCGGAGCCCGCGTGCAGGAGGGGGTGCTTGCCCTGATGCAGATGGCAAAAACCGCGGCAGCAGCCAAGCAACTTGATGCTGCCGGCCTTCCGTTCATATCCGTGCTTACAAATCCTACCTCGGGGGAGGTGTATTCCAGTTTTGCCAACCTTGCCGATATCATCCTCGCCGAGCCCAATGCCGTTATCGGCTTTGCCCCTTTGAAAGTAGTGATGGAGACCGAGGGCACAGAGCTTCCTCAGGGTGCCCACACCGCTGAGTCCCACCTTAAGCATGGAATGATCGATTCTGTGGTGGAGCGCACCAGGCTGCGTGATCTCCTGTCAATCCTCCTCGATCTGCTCTCTTCGCAGTATCGCGTGACCCTGAAGAGGAAGTATGGACCCTATCCGCCAATAGTGCCTCAGCGGGAGTCGGCGTGGCAGAGCGTTCAATTAGCCCGCCACGCGGAGCGCCCCACCTCCCTGGACTACATTGGCAGGATTACTACAAGCTTTTTCGAGCTTCACGGCGACCGCTATTACGGCGATGATGAATCCGTTGTATGTGGCCTGGGGGATATCGGTGGGCAGGCGGTGGTAATGGTCGCTCAGGAGCGGGGCCATGGGGAGCACGGGAATTCGGGGCGGATTTACCCCGAGGGCTTCCGCAAGGCGCAGCGGGCGATGAACCTGGCGGGGAAGTTTATGATCCCGCTCATCACCCTTATCGATACACCGGGGGCTTATCCCGGGCTGGAGTCTGAGGAGAGGGGAGTAGGGAACGCTATAGCCCAATGCCTGGCTCTGATGTCTGACCTGCCGACACCGATAATCTCTGCGATCATTGGTGAGGGGGGCAGCGAGGGGGCGCTGGCTTTCGGGGTTGCCGACCGCATCCTCATGATGGAGAATGCCATTTTCTCAGTGATCCCTCCGGAAAGGGCTGCCGTTTTGCTCTATAGAGACGCGAGCAGGGCGGAAGAGGTGGCACCTGCCTTGAGGCTAACCGCTGCGGATTGCATGGAGCTGGGGGTAGTGGACGTGCTGGTGCCTGAGCCCAGGGGCGGGGCCCATGTCGCCCCCGATGAGGCGGCGCGCCAGCTAAAGAAGTTTCTGTTAAATGAGCTGATTCAGGTGCAAGGGGTTTCTGCGTCCAGGCTGATCAAGGGCTCGCTATGCAAAGTTTCGCGCGATGGGGCGCTACAGCTCTCGCATAAGCGTTGCTATCTCCAAGGAGCGCTCTGAGCTTCAAGAACTCGTCTCTCAGGGCCTGGAGGAATTCAGGGATTATCTGCCGTCGAGAGCAGAAGAGATTCCCCTGTTAGAGGAGAAGGAGCCGTCATCAGAGGATTGATAGCTTCAGCTACTTTGGCTTGCCCCTGAGGCGCTTGAGGACAGCATCCCGATACACTCTCGCAAGGCTCCTGCCGTGCTTGGGCATCTTTTCCCGCTTTTTCCGTAGACGCTCTTCGCGCCGCTCCTGCCTCGTCTTTTTATCCATTGGCAAACCTGGTTACCCTTAATCTATGAGACCGCTGAAAAAGAGATGCAGGATACTTCCTGCCGGGGGTCTGGGGGTGTCCCCCAGCTTTTTAAAGTCCCCCAAGATTGGGGGATATAGGGGGTTGATTGAGACTATTTCAGCGTTCTCACTCCATATCTCTTCTCAGGTCGACGATGCGGTCCCTCAGCAGCGCCGCCTTCTCAAACTCCAGGTTCTTAGCAGCCGTTTTCATCTGCGATTCCAGGTCCTTGATAAGGCGCATCATCTCATCCCTGGGCATGGGGGCAATGGTGTAAGGGGTGCGGGTCTCGGCCACCACACGCACCCGGTCGGTGATGTCCTTAACCGCCTTCTTGATCCCCTGTGGGGTGATGCCATGCGACTGGTTGTATGCAAGTTGGACATCGCGGCGGCGGTGGATTTCATCCATGGCCGCCTTCATGGAGCCGGTGATGGTATCGGCATACATAATGACATGTCCCTCGATGTGGCGGGCGGCGCGCCCCATGGTCTGGATCAGCGAGTCGCGTGCCCTGAGGAATCCTTCCTTATCGGCATCGAATATGGCCACCAGGCTCACCTCGGGAAGGTCGAGCCCCTCTCGAAGCAGGTTGATCCCCACTATAACATCGTAGACGCCAAGCCTCAGGTCGCGCAGGATCTCCACCCGCTCCAGGGTATCGATCTCCGAATGCAGGTGATGGGTCTTGACCCCCATCTCCTTCAGGTAATCGGCGAGCTGTTCCGCCATTCTCTTGGTCATGGTGGTTACCAGGCAGCGCTCCCCTTGCGTAACCCGAATCTGTATCTGCTCCATGAGGTCATCGACCTGCCCCTTTGTCGGTTTGACCTCGATGCTGGGTTCGAGCAGGCCGGTGGGTCGGACCAACTGCTCCGCAATCTGCTCGCTGTGCTCATATTCATAAGGGCCGGGCGTCGCTGAGACGTAGATTGCATGGTTGATGTGCTCCTCGAACTCGGAGAAGTTCAGCGGGCGGTTATCCAGAGCCGACGGAAGGCGAAAGCCGAATTCCACCAGCGTCTCCTTCCGCGAGCGGTCGCCGTGATACATGCCGCGCACCTGGGGCAGGGCCATGTGCGACTCGTCGACGAAGAGGAGGAAGTCATCGGGGAAGTAGTCGAGCAGCGTCGACGGGGGGCTACCCGCGGCCCGTCGCGCCAGGTGCCGCGAGTAGTTCTCCACAGAGTTACAATAGCCCGCCTCCTGGAGCATCTCCATATCGTAGTTGGTTCTCGCCTCCAGCCTGGCCGCCTCAAGCAGCTTCCCCTGCTCCTGTAGCTCCTGGAGCCTCTCCTCGAGCTCAACCTTAATATCCTCGATAGCCGCCATCATATTATCGTGGGAGGTTACAAAGTGCTTGGCCGGGTATATCTCTATGGAGTCCCGCTCTGCCAGGATCTCTCCGGTCAGAGGGTCGACCTCCACGATACGCTCGATATCAGCACCGAAGAACTGCACTCTAATCGCCAGCACCTCATACGAGGGTTGGATTTCCAGCGAATCGGCGCGGGTGCGGAGTCGGCCGCGGGTGAAGTCGGTGTCGTTGCTTTGGTACTGCATATTAACTAACTGACGGACAATGAGGTCTCGATTCCTTTTTTCGCCTTTGGTGAGGTTCAATACGAAGCTGCGGTATTCTTCGGGGGAGCCCAGGCCGTAGATGCAGGAGACCGAGGCCACGATGATGACATCGCTCCTGGTGAAGAGCGCCCTGGTCGAGGCGTGGCGCAGCTTATCGATCTCCTCGTTGATATCGATCTCCTTCTCGATATAGGTATCGGTTCTGGGGATATAGGCCTCTGGCTGGTAGTAGTCGTAGTAGCTGACGAAGTATTCCACTGCGTTATCGGGGAAGTACTCCTTGAACTCCGAAGCGAGCTGGGCGGCGAGGGTCTTGTTGTGGGACATCACCAGGGTAGGGCGCTGCACCCGCTCGATGATGTTGGCCATGGTGAAGGTCTTGCCGCTGCCGGTCACGCCGAGCAGCGTCTGGTGCTTATAGCCGCGCTCCAGCCCCTCCACGAGCCTGTCCACGGCCTGGGGCTGGTCTCCGGTAGGCCCGAAAGTCTGAGACGATCTTGAAGGGTGGCATTTTCTCGCTCTCTTACAGGTACGACTTGTTAGAGTGCAACATATATTAAACCTATATTCTATTACCTTTAGCACGGTTACATTTAGGACAAATAGT
>PVMK01115537.1_pt1 | contig 13948 bp, 13 predicted proteins | sample 1853481 | NCBI WGS metagenome assembly PVMK01 (sample SAMN08533507, study PRJNA380276) | Marine sediment metagenome, whole genome shotgun sequencing project. | reverse complement strand
GCTTGGGCTTCCGAAATCCACTTACCATCATTTCCAACACGTCCGGCCAGGATCACGCCGCCGAGTGCCACACTGCTGCGAAACAACATTTGTCGCCTTGTCAGTGAAGCTGCCATGATTGACCTCCCGACTATTTGTTTAGTTTATTCACTCGGGGTTATTGACTCTTGTTGCTATCAGATCTCGAGTCTTCACAAGATCCGCTAGGGCACCATTAAACTACAACTATATATTGCGTTTAGTAATTGTACCCTAGAAAGACTCACCGAAAGTTCTCCGCGGAAGAGAAGATCCGGATCGTGCTCGAAGGCCCGCAGGGCGAGGAGAGCATGGCTTCTCTCTGCCGCCGTGAAGGGCATCGTGGCGAACCTCTACTACCGATGGAGCAACGAGTTTCTCGAAGCCGGGAAAAAGTGCCTGATGGGGGATACCCGGCGCGAAGCCACCTCGACCGAAGTTACGGACCTTCGCAAGGATGTTTCTCGTCAGAGGAAGTCGTCGCAGAGACGGTTCTTGAAAACCGTCTGCTCAAAAAAAGCGTGATGGGCTCCGGTTCGCCCAAGGGCGAGGCATGAGACTGAATGGTAGCGGTGGCTGGACTTGAACCAGCGACCTACGGCTTATGAAGCCGCGCAGGCGTGTTTTGCTGAGTTCGGCTGAGTTTCTAACTGTTTGTATCAGTTATGAAATCTCGCATTCTGCAAAACTTGGAGTTGTGTCCAATTCGGTTGAGTTTGGCTGAGTTCGCACACAAATCCGCACACAAAAGCACGCTGCCTCGCTCGACGCTCAATCCGGTCGGGCCTCGCGATGAAGGAGTTGCACGGTTGCGCGGTTGCAGGGGTATAGAGGGCGTGCCCGCCCGCCTCGGCCCCGGCCCTCACTACCGGGTTTTCCCTCGCAAACGGACTGGCCACGAATCGAAGTCCCCCACAGGCCCTCGATTGCTGAACACCCGGTGCTCTCGCGGGAGAGAGTCGGCGGGAGGGTGGCTCAGATGTGTGTCACATCTAGCCGGCTCAGGTGAGAACGCCCAGGGCCTTCAGCCCGGGAGAACTGTCACTTCGTTAGGGCCACAAGAGGGTGGCAGGTCAGGTTGGCTGGAAGGTGACCGAAGCGATGTTCTCTATGGAGAACCAAATATTGAAATGGCAATCATCAGGACGAAGGCCTGAACTACAAATCCGATCATGCAAACGCCGATTGCTCGCCAAGTGCTCTTGTAGTCAAGCGCTTGTCTGACCGCGATCACCATCGCTACCAACATCCAGCCGCCCGCGACAGCAAACACGAAGGTGGTTAGGCCCGGAATGATCCCAAAGACTCGAATCAATCCGGGTGCGCTGGAAAATCCGATGGTGCGCAGCAACTCCCCATGGTCTGCTTTGGTATCTGGCTCCGGCAGCAATCTCGTTCCGATGAAATAGGTGAGAAAGGCCCAGATATACCACCCAACAAGAGCGCCGATCGTGCCGCTGATGATTCCAAGCAGGCCTCCGTTTGCGAGGTTTCCTATCCCAGCTGCGACCGCGGACAACACGACGACGGTCATGGCTTCACGCATCGCCCCTCGATCGGCCTCGACCTCCTCGTACAGCTGGGCGTCCAACTTTGCGGCGCGGATCATACGGTCCTGGATACGAGCCACGGTTTCTTTCCCCGTAAGATTGGCTTTGCGGACGTTGCACGGAATGAATGAGATACGGAAACGCTTCAACGGTACCCTAGACTGAACTATGTCCGAAAGGGGTAGTGTAAATCGAAGTGTGTGAAATCTGGGAGGACTCGATAACCGAGATCTGAATGAAGAAACGGAGCGTTGTCCTCTGCGTTGGAAAACAACCACGCGGCCCCTCGGTTACCGCCAAGGGGGAGGAGAACACTCCGACTCACGGAAGATAGCCTTCCCTCCGACTCAGTACTGAGAGGTGTGTCAGGGAGTCTCAAAATCCCGCTGAAATGCCCCCATCCAACGGAAGCGCCACGCCGGTGATGAATCTTGCGTCGTGGGAGGCGAGGTAGGCGATCGCAACGGCAATTTCTTCGGGGGTTGCCACCCGCTTTAGCGGCGCTTCGTCCATAGCCTCGCGTTCGGCTGCAGCGGGATCGGCGGCGAGGTCGACGTAGTCCCGACGGAGCATGTCGGTGTCCACCCAACCCGGGCAGACACAATTGACTCGAATGTCGGGTGCCAGCTCCATCGCCAGGGCGCGGGTTAGATTCACGACACCGCCCTTTGACGCGGAATACACCGCGCCCTCTACCGACCCCTGCAGCCCCGCCACTGAGGCCAAATTGACGATTGCACCCCCATTCTCGCGAAGCGCCGGGAGCGCCGCGCGAGCGCAGAAAAAGGTGCCCTTCAAATTGATATCGAGGGTTTCGTCCCAGATCGCCTCGTCCGATTTTTCGATTGTCGAGTCGATAGAGACACCGGCGTTATTGACGAGCACGTCGAGGCCGCCGAGGCCTGCGATGGCAGCTCTCACAGCCGACTCGCAACCGTCTACGGCTCCGATGTTTCCGGGTGCGGCGACCAGGCGGTCACCGCCACCCAGTTCCGTGATCGCGGCGGCGACTGACTGCTCGGTTCGACCATTTATCGCGACACGAGCGCCTCGTGCCAAAAACTCCTTGGCGGCCGCGAAGCCAATTCCACGCGATGCACCCGTAATTAAAACCTGCTTGCCGGCGAAGTCCATCCAGAGCTCCTTTGTATTCGGCTCGGTCTGGTTTGGGCTGACGTTAGCAGCGCCAGATGGGCAAACGAGTGCTCGCTCGCAGAAGAGCACCCTCCTGTCTTCTGACGCAGTACTGAAAGGTGTGTCAGGAGATGGGAGCGGGGATAGGAAAAACAGGCTGCGTTTTGGCAATCATCGCTAATACGCATTCGGTTAAGTTGATCTGAGAGTGGGGAAAGGCTCCCCCGCACTGACCCATCCGTCAGGGCTGTGCGCTGCCTGCGGGGCCTTCGCCCACCGGCGCCAGCTCGGCGTCTGCTTCGCCGCCGATCGCCTCCGTGTAGACGAAGGTGTCCGTGGCCAGCACTTGGCCGCCGGAGTCGACGATCGACACGGTCCACTCACCGACCCACTCCGGCAACAGGTTCTTCGACGAGTGCACCCGCCAGCGCGGCGCGCCCACCGCGAAGGGGATCTCCGCGATCACCGATCCGCCGAATTCCCAGCGGTGGGTGACCGTCTCGCCCGCCAGGTTGCGCAGGTCGCTGAAGTAGAACACCTGTGTGTGGTCGTTGGTCAGCTCACGGACCTCGTCCTGGGGCTCGCGATCGACCACGTTGGTGGTGATCACCGATCGCTCGACGTAGCCCTCCTGCGCAGCCGGATCTACGGCTGCAGAAACGGCCGGTGCGGAGGGCGAGTCTGCCGCGTCTGCGCGCTCGAAGTCGCTCGCCAGTGCGGGCAGGGTGAACGTCGCGGTGGCGACAAGGGCGATCAGTCGTGTTGCACTCATGACAGGTCCTCCCGTCTATCGAGGCTATCACGGATCCGCGAGCGAGCCGTGTGGGCTCGCGACCCCATTGTCCTCTTCCGCGACCGTTACCTGGCTGTCCGCCAGGCGCGTTGCGGTGCACCGAAGCCAGCTGGATCCCTCGTGGAAGAGAGCCGGTGGGAGGGTGACTCAGATGTGGGTCAATTCAACTGCTCAGGTAATAGGCGTTCGGTTACGTAATGTTGAAGAGTGGGGGAAAAATCATCCGCATTGGCAATCTGTTGGACTGCCGAAAGGGTGTCACGCCAAGAAACAATCGCGTCGATGCTCACCGCCCGGGCTGGCTCCGCGTCCAATGGTCTGCCCGGATTACTTCTCAAGAGCATTGCTTGGGCGGACGATCTCGTTGTGTGGTTTGAACCCGTTGGGGAAGAGCGACGTGGAAAAGCGACAATATCCGCGCATAAGCTGTCGGATCGATTGCAAACTTCGCATTGGACAGCAGGATGTCGCGGCGGTCGTTCGGAATGTCTCGGAGGGAGGCCTCTCGGTCTACGCCGAAGTGGAGCCTCCGGAGCAGGGCGAGGTGGCCTACCTCACGCTGCAGCCGAGAAGAGGCCCCGAGATCGAGTTGGAGACGCTCGTCTGGCACGCCGAGCGGCGTCGCAGAGTCTCGACCGGCGAGGCGGCGACACGGCTCGGGATGGTCCTCGCCAGCGGATCGGAGCCGTTCTTCGACTTCCTGCAATCTCTTCGAAAGAAGACCGATGCCCCGAGTGCACGCGAGTCAGACCCGGCCGCGCCGCTGCGAGTCCAGCCCGTCGAACTCGCGCCTCCGCCGGAGCCGGAGGAGGTCTCCGCAGTGGAGCTGGAGGTGACCTCGGCAGAGGAGTCGACGCTGATTCATCAGTACGCGATCCGCATCAAGCAGAATGGGGGGCCCCGCTCCTGCAACGTGGTGGTCGGCGGAGAATCGGTCGAGGACGCCAAAGAGAAGGCCCTAGCGGAAATCGGCGCAGGCTGGACGGTGCTCAAAATCAAGATGCTCTGAAGCGCCCAGATCGAGCGCGATGATCGCGACCGCAGCGGAAGGCCGTCGCGCTTCGCTGGGGTTCTACCCCGTCTCCACGGACGGTTGCCTTTACGCTTGACCGATATGTGCACGTGCTTTCCGGGATGCAAGAGTCGGCATCCGAACACTTGGAGCGGATTCTTTACGGCGACCGCTAGGGAGGCGGGTCGGTGCGCCCGCTCCCATCAGCGAGCTGACACGCAGGTTTCACTCAATGGATCTAGTGGACTCCGAACTTGTCCACGGATGCATCCGCCTTGGTTCGCACACTATTCGCACACAAACCCGCTTGCTGCTGACGAATCTCATCGGAAGAGGATCCAAAATTCGCTTTGAATTCAAAGTGCTGAATGGTAGCGGTGGCTGGACTTGAACCAGCGACCTACGGCTTATGAAGCCAGGCCCTGAGATCCAAGAAGGCGTCTCGTGGCGTCCCAGGCGCTAATCAAGATAAATTATCCCCTATTTTGTCTCGTTGTGACCCTATTGACGGGACTCGAGTCCCGTCACCTGGGAGCATCGAACGAGTGAGGGGGGGGGCACGGTGCGAAGCAATGGAAGCAACCTTCTGGCTGGCGGGTCACCCGAGCCCAATGCCAGCGATCAGGGACAATCATCCCGGGGCGGTTTATCCCGGGGCGGTTCATCCCGGGGCGGTTCACACGCTCCCAGTGTGTCTCCGTGCGCCAGGTGAGCGGGCACGGCATTCGCTGACACGCCGATCGAGTTTTTGCCTTTGTGACACAAGGTCGCCTTTTCCGACAGTGTCGGTGTGCGTGTTGCAGTCGGAATTAAAATGCCGTCCAGATTGCCGTCGCCGTCGATGTCTTCTGCAGGACGACCCAGACCGCCGTCATCATAGACGCCACAAAAGGGAGTCGGTGTCGCCGTGGCCGTCGGAATCGGCGTGGCTGTCGGAATCGGCGTGGCTGAATGGTAGCGGTGGCTGGACTTGAACCAGCGACCTACGGCTTATGAAGCCGCCGCTCTAACCGGCTGAGCTACACCGCCCCAATCGTTCGAACCGCTAGCAGCGGCACGGCATCTTAGCGCACGCAAACTGGACCTGGTGGCTCGGCCCACCTACTCGGATTCGGCGGTCTCCGAAGCCGGCGGAGGCGCGAAGAGCACGCGCTCGATTGCCTCGATGCGCAGTTCGAGGTCCACCAGCGAGGCTGTATCCGGCGCGCTTGGCGCGGGCGAATCCGCGGCAGCCCGCGGCGCAGCGGGCGTTCCGGCCTCCGCCAGATAGCGGCTGACGTTTTGCGATAGAACGCCGAGCTTGGGGATGATCTCGCTGGCGCTGCCGGCTTGAACGAAGACCCGGCGCGGCTCGTCGGCTTCTCCGCCAACGACCGGCGCGCAACGAAGATCCAGGCTCGCGCCATCTCCAAATTGGGTGTAGGAGCCGAACAAGACGTAATCTACGCCGGCCTTTTTCCCCGCCTCGATGGCTTCTTCTCGGCTGGTTACCGTGGCGTCGAGTCGGGTGATCACGACCTGCCCACTCTGTTCCAGGCGGGCCGCAATCATGTCGCCAAGGCCCGCGCTGAGGTGGTCGGTCTCGGGCAGCGAACTATTGACCGCCACGGGAAACATCGCGACCCGGACAATCTCCGCGTGGGCCGCGCGCGGTTGGCCGAACCAGATCGCCCCCATTACGAGAGCAGCAAGCAGCCCAAATCGCACAAGTCGCATCATTCGCACAGAAATTCGCTCCCGATCCCAAAGCCCACCTAGCTGGGCGGGTAGGTTCGGGGGGAGAATTACCGATCGCGGATCGCTGGGTCAAGCGACTCGGATCTGGCGGGTTCACTGCTCGCTGGAACGCTGTCAGCTCCGCCTGAGACGCCGCTGGAGCCGCGCTCCCAGCGAGTCGCCGTTCCTAGCCAGACTGGCTGGCCGGTATTCGAACGAGGAAGGTCGATCCGACGCCCGGCGTGCTGGCAACCTCGATTTCGCCCTGATGGTCGGTTACGAGCCGGTGGCAGATCATCAGCCCCCATCCGGTTCCCTGGTCGGGCCCCTTCGTGGTGAAGAACGGATCGAAGATCCGCTCGAGATCTGCGTCCGAAATTCCAGATCCCCGATCGACCACCTCGAAGCACACGGCGTCGGCCTCGTGGTCGCAGAAAACACGCGAGCGTACTTCCGCGCCCTGCGGCGACGCGTGGATGGCGTTGACCAGGATATTCATGAAGATCTGCTGGATGTGGTCGCGGATCGCGACGATCTTGGGGAGGTCGGGAGCCGCATCGACCGTGAGAGTGACCTGTGCCTTGCTCGCCTCGCGATCGAGTAGCCGCACGACTTCGTGCAGCAGAGATCCGAAATCCACTGTCACTCGGGGGTCACTCTTGCCATCGGCGGAACCGCTGCCTCGGCCAAGCCGCCGCATCGTTTCGACCAGGCGTCGAATTCGATCGACCTCCTGGCAGGCGAGTTCGTGATAGCTGCCCCAGAACTCGGTGTCGGCCTCGGCCCGCTTGCTCGGCGCCATACTCATGAACGTGTGGATCGAGACCAGCGGATTGTTGATCTTGTGGGCGAGACCCGCGGCCAGCGTGCCCAGGGTCCCGAGCCGATCGGCGCGCACGATTTGCTCGCGCGTTCGACGCAGGTCTCTACCATCCTGGCATTGCTGATCGCGACTACTGCGTGATCCGCCAATCCCTCCAACAGCGCCCGGTGGTCGGCGGAAAAGCGAGGACCTCCGCGGCGGTTATCGACCGCCAACGCGCCGATCGTGCCGTCTTTTCCGATGAGTGGTGCGACGAAGATTTGTTCGGCTGCAACTTCCGTAACCCATTCTCGGATCGGCGCCTCCAGCTCGAGTGCTTCATCCATCGTAAGCGTCTGCGACTCGCCCGCGCGCAGCGCCTGGACGAACTTTGGAGCGCGATCGGAATTGATCGCCAGAGAAGCCAACTGCTGATTGGCGGGGCTGTCCTCCGGCGCGAGCCTTCCCCAGGACAACACCTTGCCATTCTTTCCGAACAGCAGAATCCCCGCCGCGTCGTAGCCGAGATCTTCGATTACCGATGCGAGCAAAAGATCGAGCAGTGGATCACTGGCGAGCTGCTGGTTCATCGACTTGGAGATGCGATTGATCAGCGTCAATTCGCGGAGAAGCGCCTCGCGCTCCTTTGCAAGCGCGAATCGCTCGATCCCGTTACGCAGCGTGACCCGCATGTCCTCAGGGGTCCACGGCTTGGGGACGAACCGGTAGATCGATCCATTGTTGATGGCGCTCTCGAGAGTGGCCACGTCACCGTACGCGGTCACGAGAATTCGGATGGTCGACTCGTCGAACTGGTGAACTGCAGACAGGAATTCAACACCCGTCATGCCCGGCATGCGGTGGTCGGAGAGCACCACTGCGATCCGCCGCTGGCTCAACGCCTCGAGCCCCGAAGAGGCGTCCGCCGCAGTTAGAATTTCGAACTCATCGCGAAACGTCAGCTCGAAAATGCGGAGGTTGTCGGGTTCGTCGTCGACATAGAGGATCGGGAATTGGCGATAATCGACCGCCCGATCTCTTCTCGCTCTCGCCATTTCCGCCCCGCCTGAAGCCTGTGCGGCAAGGGCCCTACCCTGCCGATCCTGGGGTGGTTTTCGCTGAGCCGCGACGGCCCACTCGCCCCCTGATGGGCGCTTCGGCTGCGTGCTCGTGAAGGTTTAGAAGAACCTGGAAAAACGCTTCAGGAGCGCGCTTCGACACGTTCGAGTGGCGTTCGCAGGCATAACAGCATTGCGGGCAGCAGGAGGAGGTCAGCTAGTAGGCACAGGATCATCAGAGTCGCTGTCAGGATCCCGAGGTGGCGGATGAAAGTGAAGTCGGAGAACGCGAGCGCTGAGAATCCCAACGCAACCACGGCCGTCGTGTAGATCAAGGGCGGAGCAACGCTCCGGTAGGTCGACTCGAGTGCCGCAGATGTGGATTCACCGGCCCTCCACCGCTCGAAAAAGCCCGTAACCGCGTGGATGCTGTCGTCGACCGCGATCCCAAACGCGAGGTTGCCGATGACGACGGTTCCGGCATCCAGCGGCACGCCGAGCAGGCCCATTGCGCCAAAACCCATCGCGATCGGGACCAGATTCGGCACCAGAGCAATCCAGGCGAGCCGCAGCGAGCGAAAGATCGCGAAGAGAAGGCCGGCGACGGTCAAGAATGCGAACGCCAAACCCCGAAGCTGACCAAATGCGATGGCGTCTTCTGCGCGAGCAAATTCGTACATGATGCCAGTAGTGCGGGCCGTGTAGCCCGGGGGGCCGTGTTCCGCCCACCAGCGCTCTGCCTCCCGCGCGACTTCCTGCAGCGCTCCCGAACGGTTGTCGTCAACCCGCAGCAGCAGATTCGCCGCTTTCCAATCCGCCGTGATGAGGTCGCGGACATAGGGCTTCGACTCGAGCAGCACCAGGTACTGGCTGATCGACGCCTCGTTCTCGGGCAGTGGCAGCGTCGCGTCTCCCAAAAATCCTCCGTGTAATTGCCGCAGGGGGTCCGCGATCGAGATCGCGCGCCCAACGGCGGGCAGGGATTCCAGATGAGTCGACAAGCGGTCGACCGCCGAAATCACCTCGGGGGTATTCACAGCAGAAGGTTCTGACGCTTCGATCACGACGTTCAATGGGCTGATCCCCGACAAACGATCCCGAATGTTTCGGTAGGCGACTCGGATCGGATCGTCGGGCTGGAACCACAAAATCACGTCCGTCTCAACCGCGAGGCGTCCGAGGCCTACCGACACACCGACCATGGCAACGAGCCAAGCGGTCAACACACCTCGGCGGTGGCGGCGAACGAAGCCGAGAACGGCCGGTGTCGCCCGATCGCCTATCCAGTTCTGGAATCGAGCCTCGCGAATCGGCAGCGGCCAAAGCGTCAGTGCCGCGGGGCCCACAGTCAGCGTCGCAGCGAGAACCGACAGCACACCGAGCGCACCGAAGATCCCGATGTCTCGAATTGCGTCGATGCGCACGAAGGAGACAGCGAGAAAACCGAGAGTCGTCGTGAGCCCTGACAATGCAACCGGAAACGAGACCGCGAGTAGCGCTTCGACTCGCTCGCTTTTGGGCGCGTTCGACACGGCGCTCAGAAGGTGCAGCGAATAAGCACATCCGAGCGCGAGCAGTACGGACGGTAGAATGACTGTCGTGATCGTAATCGGCACCTGAAGTGCGCCCATCACACCGAGCATCATCCAGATCCCAAGTCCACTCGAACAGATTGGAATGAGTACTGCTTGCGCTCTGCGAAACAGAATGACGAGGATCAAGGAAACGACCATTACCGTCAGCGGGATGAAGAGCCCGAGTTCCGTGCGGGTGCGAGCATCAGCGGCAAGCCGGAAAACCGGGACACCCGAGACCCACACCCGTTCTCCATGGGTAGCCTTCTCAACCTCCGATAGGATCGAGCTGTAGAACGACTCGGCACCTCGCTCCAACACCAGGTTGACCGCAAATGCGCGTTCGTCGGAGGAAACGAGTGTTCGGGGAGCGATCCGGTCGGCGCGTACACGCAACGCCAATGCCTGCAGATCTTCAGGCGTCTCGGGAACACCAGCCGCGAGAGCCGGCTCCAGCGACAAATCACCGCCCGATGACAATTGAACCAACGGCACCGTAGATAGGCTGTCGACGCGCTTTACACCCGAAAGATTCTCGAATCTCTCGGTGAGCCGAGCCACCTCTCGAAGGGCGGCCGGGTCAAATGGAGCGTCACCCTCGATCAAGAGGGTGAGAATTTCGTCGCCACCGAATCGGCGCTGCGAATCTTGATAGAACGCCCAAGCCGGACTCGAGCGATCGAGCACGCTATCCGTGGAGGTTTCGACCTGCAGTCTTGCGACACCAAAGCTGGACACAACGGCGATCGACACCCAGACGATCAGTACCCATCGCGGCGACTGGAGGCCCAGGTTGACCAACGCTCGCGGAATACGGCTTTGGGATTCGAGGCTTTCCATCTGGTCGATATCCGCGCCCGGCTCCGCTTTTGCACCGCGCGAACGCTCGAACCCGCGATCGATGGCGAGCTACGCGCTTTTCGCGTCAAGAGCCCGCAAGATACTGGTTTCTAGATTGCTTGGGAATCAGGCAGACGCGTTGACGAAACCGGCAGGCGCACGCTGAAACGCGTACCTCGACCCACTTCCGAGTCCACTGCGAGTTCACCACTGTACGCTACGACAATCTTCCGGCTGATCGAGAGGCCGAGACCGGTGGCCTCCCCTGCTGACTTGGTTGTAAAGAAGGGCTCGAACAACAACGGCATCGTGTCTTCGGGTATTCCGGGGCCATCATCGGCGACCGTTACGATGAGCGCGTCATTATCACAACGAAGCGAAACCTCGATCGATCCGCCCCCTGGCGGGAAAGCCTCGGCGGCATTCTTGATCAGGTTGAGAAACACCTGATTCAATGCTCCCAGATCGGCTCTCCGATTTGGGGCCGCCTAGCACTTCCTCGCTGACACCACGAAAGCCTGTGGCGGGCTTCCCAAGGATGAGCTTTTCGTAACCTCCGAGAAGCCGGCGTCGACCACCAGATCTGCCAGATCACTTTGCTCCCAGAAGTGAAACGCTCCTGTCTCTTCAAGATCGAGGATCTTCGCCGCGTCATTCAGAAAATTTCGAGCAGCTTTCGCCAATTTCGAGCGATCGAATCCTGGCATCCTATCCGCATCAATATTCAACCTAAGCTCGGCCACGCTTTCCACATAGAGCTTCGAGATATCTGCATCTCGACATAGTGAGGAGATAACTAAGCGGCCACCTGGCCGTAGTAATCGGTAAATCTCCGCAAGCACTAGAATCGGATTCTCTAAGTAACTGAGTAAAAGCGAGCCAATCACTGCATCAAAACTATTGCTCTTGATCGGTATCCTCTGCCCATCGTGCAATAGATTGAGGTCTGCCTCGACATAGAAAACCTGAAACTTCTCTGATGCTTGAATATTCGAAAGGCGACTCCTCGCGCGATGGAACGCCTCCCGAACGTAGTCAACTGAAGTTATCGAAAGCGAACTTGGACTGTTTGGCTGAAGCGCAAGCTGACTTGCCAGAGTCCCAACTCCTGAACCTAAATCCAAAACCTGTTGATCCTCATCTAACAACAGAAACTCAATCTGGAGCTCCATCAGATTACGATAGGCGTCACTGTTGGCAAGCAATTCGATCCCGTAGGATTCGTCTCGACCGATCAAATAATCGCGCCAGAAACTCTGCAGATCTTGTGTTCTTGACGGTATTCTCGCGCGTTCGGCCCTTCGCAGCAGGCGGATCTCGCGGGAGCGTACTTTCCGAGGGGGTACATGTCTTCCTGGCCCGATTCGACCAATCTCGCAAGCGATACACTGGAACACTTCATCGGCCTGCTGACTGCTCTTGAGCTGATGTCCAGTCGGAAGAACGATGAGGCGTCTGTTGATTGTGTTCCCATGCGAGAGTATGTCGCGAACCCGAGCGAAATCTACCCAGGCATCGAATCGCCCGTGATACCACGTTACAGGCACCTTTATAACTGCCATATCACTACGAGAGTGATCTATGAATAGAAGATCATTTGCCTCTCCGTCATTCACAATTCGATCGATGTCTACGGAAACATTCAATAGCTCCTGAATGCCAAACTCAGTCCTTCGCTCATATCCAACAGCAAAGTCAACTCCGCCGGATATCGCACGCGTCATCGACTGCATGTCTGGCGACCCCACCACGGAGACCCATGCGCTGATCAACCCTTCTCGATCTCGCGCCAGCGCTTTTCGGGCCTCGATCGCTGCTGCGCTGAAACTCACGAGTACGACCGACGAAACTCCAAAGTCAGGTGATTTCCTTAGAAATCGCGCGACCTCTTCGATGTCCTCAGCACCTTGAGAAAACACATAGTGGAGGTGCTCACGGCCCAGCATGCGGCAAGGTGGATCGTTGTGGGACTCTCCCCTCTTCCGAATGCCGTCGAATCGAACGACGCAGATTGATTCGCCAGCCGCGCGAAAGCTCGCAACGATCGTTCGGGCCAGTGGAAGCAATGCCTCCTTGGTCTGCCCCCAACCGTTCGGTATCACCACAGCCGTTGCTCCGTGCGAATCCCCCCAGGAGTCGACCAAACCGACGATTTCTTCTCCCTTGCTGTTCGGAAACCGCAAGACCTGTGGCTCTGCAGAATCGTGATAGGCCTCGGCTGGCTCAACTTCTCTGACTTCACTCGCTCCGTTCACGATCGCTGTCCAGTACTCGACTTCGATCGGCTCAACCATGTCGACGTCTGTCCGGGCGACACCGATCCGCATCCAACCCGGGCGCTCGCCTAGCAGCCGCCAGTTGCGCAACTGCGCGCGGGTTTGCGATCCAGCCTCCGCGCCATCGAGAAATTGCAAGTTCAATCGGACACTGGAATTCGTGGCCGATTCGCGCTGGACCAAGAGTCCCAATCCGCCCGGCGAAACATCCGTCACAATGCCCTCAGCGGTCTCACCTCGCTCGAATCCAAGTCTGACTCGTCTTGGATCACCTGCGCGCTCATCAGGGGCTCGACGCAGCCTATCGCGGCGCTCGCTGTAGAAGATCATCTTCGGAATCTGGACCGTGAGGCGGCCGTCTTCGATTGGAACTATTCGGGCCGTCACAAAAAAATACGGGCGACCCCCGAGGTTGAAATTTAAAAAGACCTGATCCCGGAAATTTCTCTCGAAATTAGGGGCATCGAAAATCAGCGTTCCATTGCCGATCTGTTCGAGCTGCGCAATCTCCAGATCGACCTGTGTATTGAGACCACGGTGAAACACGCATCGGTTCTCGCGAGCGCGTTCGAGCAGCCGGCGAATCTCGGCGGCGTCTTCGATTGAATGCGGGTGAAGTCCCCGAAGCGAAGTTTCAGCGATCGGAGTCGACCTGTTTAACAACTGGCCCCCATTATCGATTTTAGAAGGGCGCCATCAGCGACCCGCCACCACCGAATTCCCTCTGACTGTGCCAGCCATGGTGGCGAAGGAGAACAGAAGGAGCCGAAACAGCCGCCAGCTTGCCGCTACTCCCGCCACAAATCTGCTGCGAGGCCTCCCCCTAGCTAACCCACGAATGCTGCTATTTCAACATGTTGCAGCCAAAGTTTCAACTACTTTCAAGCCCATCTGATTTGGCCGAAGCCGCCAGAACCGGCGCAGCCGCTTGGCTCTGGGCAACCAAGATCGAGGACCGCCGAATTCGAGATCACGGGTTTGCTGACTTCGGAAATTGCACGGGCCTCACTCGGCGCGCTTGTTTAGAGTTTTAGGTTGAAGCCTGGCCGTCTAAATCACTCTCCCGAGCGGCGTCATTCGGCCAGCTGAGGGACACTGCCCCACGATCGCATCGCAGCCGATGCCGGAGACAAGCTTTGGACAACCGAGCCTCACCTGCCCAGGGAAGCTCACAG
>PVMK01188469.1_pt1 | contig 13952 bp, 9 predicted proteins | sample 1853481 | NCBI WGS metagenome assembly PVMK01 (sample SAMN08533507, study PRJNA380276) | Marine sediment metagenome, whole genome shotgun sequencing project. | reverse complement strand
ACCACGCCAACCCAAAGAGCAACTCGACCAGTGGTATCGCACGATGGATTCGATCAGTGACACCGCCTACGCGACGTACCGCGGCCTCATCGACAGCCCCGGGCTCTTCGAGTATTTCCTCCATTCGACCCCAGTCGACGAGCTCGGGGCACTCAACATCGGGTCGCGACCATCGCGACGGCCCGACGGTTCGGGTTCACTCGAAGATCTCCGCGCCATCCCGTGGGTCTTCGGCTGGACCCAGTCGCGCCAGATCACTCCCGGATGGTTCGGTGTCGGCACGGGAATCGCCGCGGCACGCAAGGCTGGACACGGTGCCACGATCGCCCAGATGCATCAACATTGGTCTTTCTTCCGGGCGTTCGTCTCGAATGTCGAGATGACGTTGGCCAAGACCGATCTCGGGATCGCACGACGTTACGTAGAGGCCCTGGTTCCACCCGAGCACCGACACCTGTTCGACGTCATCTCAGCCGAATACCATCGAACCGTCCATGAGATCCTCGCCATCACTGGAGAACGCACGCTGCTCGAAGGCAATCCTGTGCTCCAACGCACCTTGAGGGTCCGTGACGCATACCTCCAACCCCTCCATCACCTCCAGGTCAACTTGCTCGAACGGTCGAGAAACACCACCGGCGATGACCAGGATCTCCAACGAGCCCTGCTCCTCACTGTCAACGGCATTGCCGCCGGACTCCGCAACACCGGATAACAAACAGGCGGCGGCAAAGATTGGGTGTATCCGTCGTACATCGAGGCAGGTCAGGATCACGCGTATACCAAGCGAACAACCAAATGGATGGCTCTGAACCTCGTTCATCCCGCCACGATGTTGAGAACCGATCCGTTCACTGAGCCCATACCCCCGCTCGACGCAGATCATTCGCCGGGAGCTGCAGAGACGGCGATGGAGAGCATTCTGCTCGGTAGCTGAAGGGTTGAGATCCCCGACGGTACCTCGACGGCCGGTCTCGGGATCTTGGTGATGATCGATCTCACCACGTTGCCACATTGCTGGGTACGAGCTTGCGAAACGCCGCGCTCCGCCTGATTCGGAGCTGTGAGTAAGTGACCCTTTGTGTCACTACCGTATCCTCTTGAACTCGAGGAAGAGCTGGCCGGTGCCGGCTGGCGCATGTCGGTCGAGATACACAGTCTCGACCGTGAAGCGAAGGGACGGCGCGAGTCGATCGCCGTCGAGGAGCGTCATGAAACTCTGCCCGCCAAGCAACTGAGCTCCCAGGGTCAAGTACAGAGAGTCGAGCACGGGAATCAGCATCGCCAGTACCCTCGGTCCAGCTGCCGAGAACACCACCGTGTGGCCACGCTCGATCAGAGCCGTCATGAGCAGATCGACGTCGCCATCGCCGTGCTTCCCGGCATGAACAGCGTCCATCCCGGCGCCAGCCCATGACTGCAAGGTCTCAGCGTCTACGTGAGCTCCATGGGTGATGATGACCCGATCGCTGAGTCCAGCGGCCACCGCCGGTTCGAAGTTCCCGATCCTCGTTACGACGGCTACTGCAGGTCGTGCCGGGAGACCCCGTTCGAGGCGATAGCTGATCAGATCGCGAGCGTCCCGATCAGCAGGATCCGGGATGACATTCCTCGCCGAGCCTCGACCGACATCCCGCACATACCGTCCGCTGACGAGAACGACATCAGCCTGGACCATCAGCTCCTGGAACAATCTCCAGTCGCGATCGTTGCGAAGAGGCCGCGGAGCGCCAACATCACCGTCAACGCCTATTCGCCCATCGATGCTCGAGATGAAACTGCTGAAGACAAACGAAGAGGCCAGTCCGGCACGGGAGTGCAGATCGTGGCCGAGATGCAGTCCCCGAAGGTCTCGCTCAGTTCCGGCATCGGGAAGAAGCTCGAGCACTTTCGACATGGGTATCCCGTGTGGCGTTCACCGAATCTACTGATCGATCGCCCGATCTCATCAGACTCGCGAACAACGATCCCCTTGCATCAGGCTTCAACCGTGCTGCCACGCTGACCAAGCTCACGGTCGAGCATCAGCGTCGTGTGGCCGTCTCCGCCGCGCTCGAGGTCATCGATGATCTGTTGAACAGTTGATTCTTCTTCGACCTGCTCCGCGACGAACCAGTCCAGCAGCGGAATCGAGGAGAAGTCTTTGTACTCGATAGCCAGTGAGTACAAACGATTGATCGATGCGGTTACCTCCCTCTCTTGGGCGAGGGAGGCACGGAACACATCGATCGGTGTCTCAAGGTCGACCGATGGGGCGTCGATCTGACCGAGTTCGACTTTCCCGCCACGGTCGAGGACGAACTGGAGCAGCCCAGCCCGTGTGTTGTCTCTTCGTCAGATTGCATCCGCATCCAGCTCGCCATACCCGGAAGGCCTTGGGTTTCGAGCCACGCGCTCATGCCAAGATACGAGTAGGCCGCGGCGTATTCCATCGTGATCTGGGCATTGAATGCCTCTTCCAACTCTGGGGTCAGGGTCATGTGGACTACCTCACGTATCGCTGACCCATCCTAAACCGGCGACGAAAGCGCCATGCATCGTGCCCGCGGTCCTACAGATTGGTACGCGTGATGTGGAACTGATGGAGGTTGCTCAAGGCCCTGCATGGACCGCCACACGCGGGTTTCTGGGAAGCGTCGGGCACGCTGAACGGGACTGGGACTGGGCCGTTTCCCGAGGTCAGAGTCTTCCGGCGGAACGGACTGTTGATACGTGTGTTGAGAATTGAAGTCTCTCCCCCGGAGCCGGAGGGTCCCACCGAAACCCTTGCGAGGGCGAGTTCCTCGTTGTCGGGCAGCTGGTTCACCCTCGGCACCCCTCGCAGCCCACCGTCACGTTACGTCAGCGGGTTTTCAGCCTGCGTATCGGCGGCGTGCGTCTTGCGTGCGTGTCCGCCTGGTCGTCGATGTTCGGCGACATTGCCGAACGAGACGTCCGTTCATCGCCTCCGACCCTTGATGGGAGCGAGGTAGCGCCTATGAATCCCTCCCTGTCTCACGGCTGACCACGCCGATCATCACGGAGGACTGGAAGGGCTCTTCGGGAGAGTCAGATCCTCCATGCCACTTGTCGTTCATCCGCATGCGTGGCGGCATCGAAAGATCGTCTTCCCCACCGGTCGGGAGGTTCGGCTGCCACCTCCCGACCACAACGACCTCGACCGCGAGGGTGGCAGATCGTCGACGAGCGAGGCCCCTCGCTCCTGTTGAACGACTCCATTCTGATAACCGGCCAGATCGACCGTGTCACCGACTTTGAGAAGGGGTTTCCGATCCAACAGGCGAACATCGGAGGATCTTGGGAGCCCGACCCATGGACGTGGGACGACCAAGCCGTGGTGTTCCTCGTGCGAGGCAAGGGCATAGTTGTTCTCTCGAGCTGCAGTCACTCGGGGGCGATCAACATCCTGCGCCACGCGCAACGCGTGACCGGCATTGATCACATCCACGCTTTCATCGGAGGACTCCACCTCACGGGCGGCTTGTTCGAACCCATCATTCCGGAAACGATCACCGAACTGACCGATCTCGCTCCCGATCTCGTCGTACCCGGCCACTGCACCGGATGGCGAGCCCAACACCGAGTCGCCGCAGCCCTCGGAGAGGCGTACACCAGCTGCAACGTCGGCACGACCTTCACATTCAGCGCCGCATAGCCCTCGACCGCATGTGCCTTCGTTGTGGGCTGGTTTGACGGGCGCGATGAGTGTATGGGCCCGGACAGCGACCATTTCAGCCGCAGAACACTGTGGCGGGGTCGCGTGGACCGGGTGTCAGTCGTCCGCGCGAGCGTCGTCGACCACGCCGCCGACACCGGAGTCGGGGCCGTCGTTCGCCTTCGCAACCGGGGCGGCATCGTCGGCCCCAGCCGAGTCTTCGTCGGAGTCGGACTCGGACTCCGATACGTCGGCGACCGACGAGCCGGGGTCGGCGCCGTCGCCACCGGCGTCGGGCCGCCCGTCGTCGCTCGCATCGCTGTCGTCGTCGAACGAATCGTCGTCGACGACGTCGTCGGGGGCTCCGGAGGAATCGCCGATCGGCCACGTCTTGCGTGGGCCGTAGGGCGCCCCGATCGACACCTCTTTCTTTTGCAGGTCGATGATCAACAGCGCGTTCGTATCGAGCAGTTTGGCCCGTTTCTGGGCTTCGAGACCCTTCGCGCGCTTGTCGAGGGCGGCTTGTGCCCCTTCGTCGTCACGTGCCAACCGCATGTCGATCACATCACTGACGAAGTTGGCCTCGGCGCGAGCCACGATCGCAGCCCGCTGGTGACCGCTGAAGAACGTCTGGCCGGACGGGTCGACGTTACCCACACCATTGGCGCCGGCATAGGTGTACGCCGCTCCGAGGGCCGGCTGGTCGATGAGCGCGCCGACCTCGTTCACCAGGACGGGATCCGGTGACAGGAACAGCTCGCGCTCGGTGTCGTACCAGCGGGGACCGAACAGTACGAGGTCGAACTCGTCCTCGTAGTAGCCGTTGGCGAACTGGAACGGGGTGCGGATCTCCTCCTTGCGGTCGTCGATCCAGATCTCTCCGGAGGGGAAGTACTCGTGGCGTTGGAACCCACGGCCCTGGACGTCGGTGACGATGTTGGTGGATCCGACCAGGTCGGGGTGGCCGTACAACTGCTTCGACTCGTAGGCGGCGTCGGAATCCATCTGCACCAACAGCCGGTCGTCGCCGGCCCACACGTGCTTGTAGATCTTCTGGGCTCGGATGGTGACCCATTGGTTGAGGAAGATCGTCTCCGGCCCACCGCCGTGTTGGGCGAGTACCGTCCCGTCATCGGCCAGCAGGTTGCCATCCTGGATCGTGAGGTTGCCCACGTCGTCATACGCGAACGTGCGGAGCTCGCTCCCGTCGTCGGCGCTGGTCATCTGATCGAGCTGGTTCCAGGTGAACGTCCGGTCCCAGATGTTGGGTTCGGAAGGCTGCTGGGTCTTCTTACCCTTGCCCTTGCCCCCGGTGGTCGGATCCTCGCGCGCCAGCATCGTCTCGATCGCCCCGGTGGCGGTGTAGCGGTAGTCGTAGATCGTGGATTCGCCGTCGGAGTCCGTGCGATCGTCGCTGACGACCTGGAGCGGCCCGCCGGCGGTTCCCAGCGTGCGATCGAAGGAGTAGGTGGTGGCGTTGGTGACCTTGACCGATCCCGGGGATCCGTTGGGTTTCGTTGTGACCAGCTCGTCGGTCTGGTCCTTGGTGACGAGGTTCCACGGCGCGTCGGGGGTGAACGTTGCACCGTACGTGTAGCGCTGCTCCTCACGATCCTTCAACGAGAACGACCCCGATGCCGCGACGACGCGGCCGAAGCCGTCGTAGTCGTAGGCCTGGCTGATCGGGCCGCCGTTGATCGCCCGGTTGGCGAACGGCAGGTCGTTGACGTACGTGAGCGGCCGTCCAACCTGGTCGTAGGTGTAGGCGATGTCCTGGATCTCGACCCGGGCCGTCACGGCTGGATCGGGGTCAGCAGCCGTGGTGACGAGTTCGTTGAGCCACTCGGTGTCGGCGTCGAAGACCCGCCTGGTTGCGGTGCTGTTGCCCATCGAGTCCTCGATGGCCAGCAGGCGATGGTCGTAGACCCGTTCCAGCAGGTAGTCGTAGGTGTGGTCCGTCGGTCGAGGCACCATGACCGTCGTCTGCACGCCGTCGATGAACTGGTTGATCGGCTCCTCGACCAGCTTGGTGCCTTCCTCGAGACCACTGATGTCACGCAGCATCCCACCCGAGTCGTAGTCGTAGGTGACGAGTTCCCCAGGCAGGTCGACCTGCCCGATCACGGTCGCCAACTGGTCGGGTGCGGTCAACGCCGCGACCGACGTCGCTGCGGGCACCACTCCGACGGTTTTGGCGTCGGGATAGCGGATCCCGGCGATGCGTCCGAGTTCGTCGTAGGACCACTCGGTGGTCCAGCGGAACTCCTCGAGCTCCGCCTCGGTCAGGTTGGGATCCCAGTTGTGGCGCTTCACCTCGATCAACTGCTCGGTCAGTGCCCCGGTGGCGTCGTAGCTGTTGGCGACGAGCCGAGTCCGGTCGTCCACGTGCCGCACTCGACCGGCGGTGAACCGTCCGTCCGCGTTGTCCAACCCGTATTCGTAGGCGACGTCGTCCACGATGCCCGGATTGTCGACTTCGGTCAGCCGGTCGAGGTCGTAGCGGTACTGGATCTTCGTCCCGGCTCCTCGCATCTGCTCGTTGACGAGCTGGCTGCGGCGACCGGCGAGGTCCCAGACGAGGGTCGTCTCGCCCTGGTTGGGAGTGGTCACCGACAGGTTGTTGCCCACCAGGTCGAACGTGAAGCTCGTCACTGCTCCTGTCGAATCCGTGACGGCCAGGGTCTCCCCGATCGCGTTGACGTTGTACCGGGTCACCAAGGGGTCCGGTGGCGTGATCGGGTTCCCGCCATCGTCGGTGCGGGGCGCTGGGGAGTCGACGTGGAGCTGCTGGTTGCCACGGATGTCTACACCCCGGGTGATGACGCGCAGCTCCGGGTCCGTTTCGACCATGGTGAACAGCAGTGGGTCGGACGGCTCGGGCCGTGTGAGGTCGTAGGCGTAGGTCGTCGTCCGAGCTCCCGGCTCGGTGACTTCGGTGATGCGGTCCGTGATGGTGTACGCCGTGGTCGTCTGCTTGCCGCCGAACGCCGCCGCAGCGAACGAGCCCGCCGGGCCGTTGTCGGCGACCGCGCCGTACTCGATCACGGGCCGTGCCAACTGGTCGAAGGTGACCGACCCGGTGACCTGCCGCGTGTTGGTCGGAGTGGTCCCGCCCGGGGCGACGATGCGGGCATCCCGCTTGGTCTGGGTCACCCGCCCGAGCCCGTCGACGAATGTGATCGTGTCGATCGTGGCGGTCGTGTCCTCACCGGCAGCGTCGTTGGTGCCCGCCGGTGTGTTGCCGGCGAAGTCGTCGACGTGCTTGGCGATGGCATGGGCGTAGGCACTGTCGTTGGCGTTGTATTCGAACATGACGAGGGGGGTCGCAGTGGCGCCGCCGATGGCCATCTTCGAGAGCTCGGTCAGTCGCCCGAGTTCGTCGTAGGCGTAGTGGCGCGTGGCTCCGTTGGCGTCTGTACGCGACGCCACCCTTCCCGACAGGGGGTCGAACCTGGCCGACGAGGTGATCCCGACCTGGTCCCGTGACGTGTTCGGACCGCCCGCCAGAACGCTGTCGGCGTCGGCCACTTTCACATCGAACTCCTCCACCTGGGCGACGTCGCTGTGCCGGTCGTCGTCGTAGGTGTAGCGCACCGTGTAGCGCTCGCCGTCCCCTCCGGGCGGCGCCATCACCAGTTCGTAGTCGCCGTACTGGTTGACGGTCATGTGGGTGACGGCCACGTTCGGGGAACCGCCCTGAGTGTCGACCACGACTCGTTGCTCGGTGACGGCGCCGTTGTCGCACAGTGCCTCGAACCCGGAGCGTTCGCGCAGCTTGACCGGGTTGCCGTCGGCGTCGATGCCGCGGACGATCACGCGACCGGGATAGCTGGCCCAGTTGACGCACGTTCCCGTCGATGCCAGAGGCGAGGAATAGAGGCCGGAGGAGTCCAGGCACCCGTTGCTCGTGGCCGTGTCACAGTCGCTGTACTCGATGGAGGTGATGAGATCGTCGCTGTCCCGGTCATCCGCACCGAGGTCGCGTTCGGTCACGACGTTGCCGAGGCCGTCGTAGGTGTACTTGATCACGCGCTCGAAGACCCGGGCTCCGCCGTCGTACCCGTACTCGCTGTGGGCGGTCACCATCGGCGCGATGGACCGGCCGCGCGATGCGACCGTCGTGGTCTCGCCGAGATTCTCGGCCAGGACCGGCGTGATCGGGTCGCGTGGGTCGAAGTCCGACGGGATCACGCGCACGTCGCGGAAACCCCATGAAACCGTTGAGCCGCGCACGAGGGTGGCCGAGCCACCGACCGGGTCCAAGGTGGTCACCTCGGTCAAGAGGCCCGCCACGAACACGTTGTCGTTGAGGAAGGTCTGCTCGGTCACCCGCAGAGCGTTCCCTCCGTCGTCGACCTCGGTGGTGGTGACCGACGAGTAACCCAGCGAGGCCCGGTGGGTGCGATCGTAGTCCAGGCCTTCGTACGAGAACTCCCGGGTGGACACGTCATCGCCGTCGCCGCTGCGACCGTCGTCGGCCGCCACCTCGTCCATGACCCAGACCGAGTCGGGGTGATCGGTGGTGTTGCCGTCCCGGGAGTAGCCGAGGGTGAATGACCCGTCCAATGGATTGGTGACCGACTGGAGCAGGTTGGTGCGGCCCTGCTGGTTGATGGACACCTCGAGCAAGGTGTCGTCCGTGGACTTGAGGACGTCGGCGAATCCGTCCCCGTTGACGTCCTGAATGTCGGCGGTCGTGGAACTGCGTGAGTTGTTGAAGCCGGCTCCGCCCCCGATGACGAGGTAGCACGCCACCAGACACAGTGGGCCGATGTACGCGGTCGCCGACACGCCGAAGCCGATGCCCGACGATCGGTCGAAGGCAACGTGTTGGCCCGACGTGATGAGGTCCGTGAGCTCGACGTCGGCGAACTCGCCGTAGTCGATCGGCGCCAGCAGACCGCTGCCGGTCCCGAACGCCACCTCGACGTCGGACTCACCGATGCGGTGCAACTGGTCGAGAATGCCGTCGCCGTTGACGTCGCGCCAGCTGTAGCGCGACCAGTCGTAGTTCCACAGCAGGTTGACGCCGCCCCCGAACTCGCCGTACGGCAGCGAGAACCCAGCTCCTGCGCCGCCCGAAGCCGATTCCCGGCTCTCGAACCCACCGGTACCCAATTTGACGGCCTTCTCGGTGAACCCGTAGCCGAGGTTGTAATTGGCGAACACGCCGTTCGCGTTGGTGAAGACGTTGTCGGCCAGGCCGTCGCCGTTGACGTCGGCGAAGGCACGCTGGATCGCACCGCCGCTGTCGTCGTCCGAGTCTGCCTTGAGATCGGACTGCTGGTCGCCGTACGTGCTCGTGTCGGTGGCGTCGTCTCCGGTCCCCGATGCATTCGGGGACGTCCACGAGAAGCCACCGGACCCGGAGATGCCCAGTGAGTACGACGGCCCGGCGTCGGAGGCCGATGAGCCCTTCCCTGCGGCAGTGCCGTGGGTGGCGTTGGTCCCACCCTTGGGATTGGGCACGACGTCGACCATGCCGGACGAGAGGCCACCGTTGACCGAGAACGTGAGGTCCTGGTTGGTCACGGACGTCCCGTCGACACCCCGGGAAGCCAGGTAGCCACCGACCTGGTTCGTGTAGGTCACCGAGCCGGCCGAAACGACATCCGGGTAACCGTCGCCGTTGAGGTCCTCGAAATCCGTGATCCCGAAGGACGGCGACAGTCCGGCGGAGGCACCCAGCGGGCCTGCGCCGAACATGAGCGTGAGACCCGGCCCGCCGATGCCCAACCGCGCTGGGGCCGAACGCTCGCCCGACCCGTCTCCCGAGCCGAGGTCTTTGAGGGAGGCGACGTCCGCGACCAGGCGCGAGGTCTGCATCGTGTCACCGTCGGAGTGGATCGAGTTGCGCGGCCCTATCCACCGGTCGGACGCAACCGGGTCTCCGGTGGTACCGCCGTCGGACTGCGGGGCCGACAAGAAGGAGTAGGACCGTTCGGCGTTCGGTTCGTCCAAGCTCACATCGTCGCGGTCCGGCTCGCTGACCTCCGCGTTCTCGTCGAACACGATATCGAAGGCAGTTGCGTCGATCGCGGCGGTCGCAACGCTCCCGGCAGCGGTGTAGCCGGCCACGGCCCACCCGCGATACGACAGCGGGAAGATCCCCTGCAGGCCCGTCCACCGAAGGGTTCCGTCGATGGCCGTACTCTCGGACTTGTCGTCCTTGGTGTACCGATCGAAGCGCTGCAACACGAGCCCGTCCCGGCTGAACCCGCTGTCTCGAACCGAGACGTCGACGAAGTACGGCTCCCCGGAGATGGACGACAGGTCGGCGTCGAACTCGACCTCGCCGGAGTCTGTGATCGCGTGACTGGACTTGACGGTGCCGTTGGCGTTCTTGAAGGTCACGGCGGCGGTGGCGGTACCCGGGTTGCCCGCGAGCGCGTTGATGGCCAGCACGGCCGTGAACGTGTCGGGCAGGGAAGTGGCCGCGGCGGCCTCTGCGGGGTTGGCGGATGGGTAGAACTCGACGTGCGGACGGACGTGGTGCTCGAAGATCGGGTCATTTGCGTCGTCGATGACGTCCATCGGGGCGCCGTCGGAGTCGGTGGCATCATCGTAGGTGATGCTGGCGCTCCAATCGATGAGGTCGAGGTCGACGGGGGAGTCGGCGGCGACATACACCTCGATGCGGTCGCTCAGGACCACGGTGTCGTTCTCGCCGTCCCCGTCCTGGTCGCTGCCGGTCTGGACCGCGACCACTTCGACGGGGACGGTCACGGACAGGTTGAAGGTGCCGGTCGTGCCCCGAACGAGTGTCCCACCGGTCACCGCGATCGGCGTCGGGCTGGTGACCACCTGGTCGGCGCCGTCGAGCGACGCGTCGTGGCGAACGACCGCGAGAGTGACGTCGTCGGTGAGCGCCTCGGCCAGTGTGACGGTGGCGTCGACTCGCGCCGTCCCGGTGAAGGGCATGGCGATGACATCGTTGGGACGTCCGGCCAGGGTGAAGTCCGCTGCGGCGTCATAGCTGGTCTGGGACAGCCCGTTGGCATCTGCGGTCCAGGAGACGTCGGTGTACGCGATTCTCGGCTGCCAGGTCACGCTGTCGTTGACCCCGTCCTCGACGGCGCCAACGCGGAAATACAGCTGGTCTCCGGCGGCGACGGCGATCGTGATCGTGTTGGGGAAGGCCGATAGCGACGACGGGTCGAGAGACAGGTCGAGAACCGCCGACTGCAGTTCCGTGCCGTTGTGCTGGATCGCGACGCGGACCCCATCGGTGGTAGCCAGGCCCTCACTGTCGAGGCTGACCGGAGCGTCGATATCAACGGTTCCGGCAAAGGGGGTCGTGAAGCGTCGCACGGTGTCGATAGGCGGGGACTGGATCGCGAAGATCTCGTCGAGCTCGTCCAGTTGGTCGCTGTCGAGGTCGGGCAGGGACGCCGGCGCGAGGGGCACGGGGGTGTCGGCACTGGAGGTGGAGAAGGTGGGGACCCCGCCGGCATCCAGACGGTTGAAGTACACCTTCCCGTTGCTGACGAAGTCGACCAACCCGTCGGCATTGACGTCGGTGAAGTAGCTACTCGACCACGAGAAGCTCAGGCCGGTCCCGACCCCGAGGGCCACGACGGGATAGGCCTCGCCGGAGATCTGGAATCCGAAGTTGGAGCTCTTCGACAGACCCGTGAGGCCGTTGGCGTCCGGCGGGTCGGGCGCATCGTCGAACCCGGTCCCGGACGGGCCGCTGATGTTGAGACGGAACTCCACGATGGAACCGGATGTGAAGACCTTGTCCGGCAGGTTGTCCCCGTTGAGGTCGATCCACTCCGCGATTGCCGTCGTGTCGCCACCGCTGAGCTCCAACCCGACGCCGAACGATCCGTTCTTGGATGGGGCGACCGGATTGAAGCCGATATAGAGATTGCCGGACCCCGAGTTGGTGTCCGAACCGCCCAAGGCCGACACGTCGGCATTGCTGTCCAAGTACACCTCGGCGGCGACGTCGTTCGCGCTGGTCCAATCGGCGGGCGCGGCGAAGCCGGACACGTCGGCATTGACCGTCCCGAGGTCGTTGTAGTAGTCCATCGTGTGGACGTGGAGGTCGTCGACACCCTGGGTGATGGACGAGAGCAGGGACTTGCCGAACCAGCCGGTCTCGTAGTCGAACGTGTAGCGCGCTGCGATCTCGCCGTAGTTACGGACGGTGCCGCTGGCCGGCGGGTCGCCCCAGGCGACCTCGACCCGGGCCAGCCGGTCCGCCACCACGTCGACGTAGCCCAGGCGGGCGTTGACGATCGGGTCGGAACGCACGGCCGAACCGGAATTGCCCGGCATCTCGGACTCCCGGATGAAGTCGACCTCGTAGGGAGGACCGTTGAAGTCGGCGATCACGCTCGTCGCGTCCGTGTACACGATGCGGTCGAGGTAGGCGTGCTTACCGCAGACGGCTGTGCTGGAGGCACACGATGAGACCACGGTCCACCCGCCGCCGGCGAAGGTATAGATCACCGTCTCCCACTCGTAGCGGATGAGGTTGACCCCGATATCGCGCTCGGCCGACAGCAACCAGCGGACGATGTTGCCGGCCGTATCTCGAACGACGGCGTCCTCGTCGATCTGGGGCACCGATTCGGTGGTGGACGGCACGGGTCCGCCACTGTCGGGCGTGGCCCCGTACCACTTGACGCCGCCGTCCTTGCCGCGGACCTCCCAGAAGTAGTCATCGGGTCCTCCGTCATTGACAACATGACGGATGATCTCGGCGTACTCGGTCTCGACCTGGTGGGTGTAGTCGCGACGGGTTTCTGCCACGCGACTCTCCCATGCGCCGTCGATCGCGTTGGGAAGCAGGGGTTCGCCATCGTGGACGTAGGACTCGCTCTCGAGGGCTGCATCGAAGTGCGGTGCGCCGAATGACGTGTCGACGGCGATTTCGCCCACCGAGAGGTCCCATCCCACGCCCATCCAGCCGTTGTCGGCCGACGAGTCGTAGGCCACGGCCAGGTCCGGTGTGATGCCGTGCCCGGGGGGGATCTCGAGGGCGTAGGCGGCATTGGCGGTGCCCTCGTTGTTGGCGTCCGGTGCGTCGATGATCGGCAGTGCCTCCGTCGGATCGGCGTACTGGAGCCCATCGACGGGGCTTGCACCGTGCTCGGTTGGTGCTTGCGGATCGATCGGTGACATTGCCTCAGCAGCAACCCCGGACGGTTCGCCGGAGAGAACAGGAGGGGAACCACTGAGCAGAAGCGCTACACCCACGAGACCAACCAGCGCCCGCCGAATACCCGATGTCCCCATGCCCATAGCCCCCCTGGCTCGTATCCCTCTGCCTCGATCGAAATCTACGTCGACCCCAGCGTTCCGTCAATAGGGTCTCGTCGTCCGGATACGACAGGGCAGTGAGCACACCGGTCCCATTCCCAGGCTTGACCTTCGAGTAGCTCGAGGGTTTAACCTTGGCCATCACCGACGAGGAGCAGACGTGTACATCAGCGAGGCGGCCGTGGCGAGCCAGGTCGACGCCACCACCATCAGGTTCTACGAGGCTGAAGGCGTGCTCCCCGAATCGAAGCGCACGTCGAGCGGCTACCGCACCTATGACCCCGCCGACATCGACTTGATCGAGTTCGTTCGTCGGGTTCGGACCCTCGGCGTCGGCCTCGATGACGTCCGCCAGATCGTGCAATTGCGAACCGATGGACGATCCCCGTGCCACATCGTTCGTGCCGCCATCGCCGACACGGCTGCGTCGATCGACCAACGCATCGCCGAGCTGCAGGCACTTCGCGGCGAACTGCGTCTCCTCGAGACGGTGACCCGGGACCTTCCGGACAACTGGCCCGACGCTTGTGTCTGCCACGCCATCGAGACCTCCGACTACTTGTCCGTCACTCACGCCGGAGCGAGCTCATGAACATCACCTTGCAGTACTTCGACCACTGCCCGAACTGGAATACCACCAGCCGGTACCTCATCGAGCTCATCGAAGAACTCGGTTTCGAGATCGAGATCGGCTACCAACTCATCGAGACGCCAGAAGCGGCCGCGGAGCATCACTTCCGGGGCTCCCCGACCGTTCTGATCGACGGTGTCGACCCCTTCGCCAACCCCGACGCCCCCTTCGGCCTCAGCTGCCGGATCTACCTCACCGACGAGGGAACCGCAGGTTCGCCCTCCCGCGCCCAGCTCCGAGCGGCCCTCGAAGCAGCTGCCTGACACAACCGAACAACCAGAGGAGCAGGCGGGCGGCGACCCTGAACGGTTTGCTATCTGGGTATTCTCCCTCGTCAACCGCATCTGCAAGAACGGACGATTGATCCGTTCGTCGAAGAGGAGACCAGACTGTGAC
>PVMK01168904.1_pt1 | contig 13952 bp, 15 predicted proteins | sample 1853481 | NCBI WGS metagenome assembly PVMK01 (sample SAMN08533507, study PRJNA380276) | Marine sediment metagenome, whole genome shotgun sequencing project. | reverse complement strand
ATTGGTTTATATTTGGGTATGGATAAGTTTTCACGATCCGTATATCCCGGATAAGAATAAAGCAATAAGTTACTTTAAAACATTTACTAACTTAGGAACCGTGTTTACAGATATTCCAATTAGAAGGGTTTATCTAGTTAATTTCCTTATATATTTTGGATTATTTGGTATCGCTAGAACGATAACTATTTATGTTGTCGATGAATGGAATTTCAGCTTAGATAAAGTGACTCTTTATTATGCTATCGTTTCTGCTGCTGCTGGAATATCAAATCTGTTCTTTTTTGCTCCTCTTGCAAAGCGCTTTAGTCTGAGATCAATTGCTATATGGTCAGGAATTATAGGTGGTATTTTATTGCTAATTGTTGTGATTCCTAAATCAGAAGTCTCTATCTGGTTTACATCTATTCCTGCATTCTTTGTCTTGATGTGGACGATTTCTGCATGTGGCGCATACATATCTACTTTGGTCAGCCCAGAGCGTCAGGGAAGAGTCCTGGGTAACAACCTGGCTCTTCAGGTCGGAGCCGAATCTATAGGTGCTGCATTGGGCGGTTTTCTAGCAGCTATATTTTTACCTTTATCAGTATTGACATACGGAGTAGCTATAATCTTGGGCTCACTTTTACTGATTACATATAAAGGAAATAAAGCTGCTTAACAGTTCTTTATAAGCTCTATTTTAAATCACAGCTAATAGTTTGTTATTCCTTTATAACAAGAGCAGTTCCTTTCCCCAACATTAATTCTTCATCTTTATCATAGATACCGCCCTCGTTTGTCACAATATAGCCGTTAAGTCTTGGTTTTGGGACTACAGTTTTAACCGCCCATCTAATTTGAAGCTCCATATCCGGTCTTACAGGGAGCGCGGAATTCACATTCAAATCTCATTCCCATAACAATGAATCCCGGAGCAAGATATGTGGCGACTGTAGCCATAAATAGTGAGCTACTCTGCGGTCCACTTGCGATAATTCCGCCAAAGCGGCTAGTTTTCGCTACTTTCTTTCATTGTGATGGAGAGGATTAAAGTCTCCTGAAAGTTTAGCAAAAGCAGAAATTTCTTCTTCTGTAAGTTTAATTGTTTTTTCGAATGAAAAACCTACCTCAACTGGGGATGGAAAATCAACTTCGTTACTCATAGCTTTAATATACTCTAAAGTAAACCGATAAAAACTTATATTTATGGGATTAGAAATTTATGACTGGTGGAGGCGCCGGGAATCGAATCCGGGTCCGACTATACTCAGCAGCTTGTAAGAGTTTCTCCGTTGATGCACGTATCGCTTCCGGGACCCCCATCTAAACTGTCGATACCTGGACCGCCGTCTAGATTGTCTGCCCCCGGGCCACCTTCAATATCATCGTTTCCTGAGCCGCCATATATAGTATCTCCCCCACTTCCGGCATTTATTATGTCGTTACCGGGACCACCGTCAATGCAGTCTGCACCGCTTCCGCCTGTGATAGTGTCGTTGCCGCCCAGACCAATTATTACATCGCCGCCGCTTGTACCGCTTAGAGTATCATCGCCAGGTGTACCAATAATAGCGCCTGGAGCGCTGGCATCGCACAGGCTTGCAGGTGCGGGCAGAGGGTCGTCACTGTCTTTAATAGCGTCATTTACACCAACCCTTAAATAACAAGCAGTTCGGGTAGCGCAACTTAGGGTGTTTTCATTCATATCTATTATTGTAGGGGCAAGATTTACAGATCCTCCTATAGCTAAATAGCCTGACGAGGAATAGTTATCATCCAAAGAGATGAAAATAAGATCAGATCTTGATGCGTCCGAGTTGGAATTGGTAGAGAACACATCTGTAAACTCAGTCGGGAGTACAGGTTTTAGTCTACAATTCCCCGTACCGGTTAATACTTTTGAACCAGAAATTGTTTCTGTACAAGTAGTCAGAGTATCCGTACCCCTGGCCCACATTTTTGTACCATATTGAAATCCATTTGATGAATCGCTGATTCTTGTATCACCACTTAAAAAAGGAAAGGAAGTTGCTCTGAAGTCAGTACCACAGTTAACATTCGGAGTAATTGTAACAAATCCTTCTTCTCCAGCAAGGCTTCCGCTCGCAATTGTAAGACCGGTATTTGTTACTATACTGCTAAAGTCATATACATGTGTATCAAATACAGTGAATTGATCGCAGAAGTCACGAATCTCTATACAATTCTCATTAAAAATCTGGATGTGTACAGATACCGATGTGGATTGAGATTGATTTGTGACCTGAAGTTTCGTATTTCTACTTCCTTTCACAGACCACCAAGAAATAAGCTGTGTTCCCATTGAAGTGGTTGAGAAATCTCCGGTGTTTGTGTATAACCAATCGATACCGCCTACAATATTTCCGGAATCAAGTCTGTCGAAAGTTCCCAGTAATCCAGCAGAAAAATCGGTCCCAGATGAAGGGGCGTTATCAATTTGCAGAGCGCCGTTTTCAATAGTTGTGAAAGGACAAAGCTCATCTGTTGTTCCGCCTCCCCCGCCGCCGCCACCACCACTTCCTCCCCCTGCACCTCCGGCACCACAGGAAGTTATTAATACAATAATGCTGATAGATAAAATTATTATAGAAAGTAACTGTATGCTGTTATTGTTATTATTTCTTTTCATTTTTATCCTCCTAGCGGAAAATTGTAAGCACACCAAACTAAGGTGCTGCTATAAATGAATCCATACTCCCTATTTCTCCTCCGTCGTTAAGACCAATGAAACCCACGAAGAATTGGGCCTGGGTAAGTCCAGGACCTCCTCCAGCGAAGGTAGGAGGTTCAAATCTCATTATTCCTTTACTGATAGTGTTGTTACATATTCTGGTGTTATCTTTTGTATTACGAATCGCTTCGTTAATTCCCTTATTTAAACCCGTTGCCGAACACGTAAAAGTAGTTGGAGCGCAACTGAACAGGAATTCATTCTCATCTACTGTGAACGGGTCAAATTTTGCAAAAATGTTAGGTCCGGCAATTGGAGTTCCAAAAGTCGGCTCATTCCATATTAATGGAATCCCAATTACATCAGAAAACGAAGTGCTGCCTAAACTATCGAAGTTAAATGAGTAGCTGTCTGTAGTAAAGCCTATAGGCCGAATTCCCGCAGGATGTGCCCTGTATTCATATCCTGAGTCATCCACGATTCTGAAACTTCCCTGAAGAACAGGATTTGCAACTGTATCAAATCCTGTATCACTAATCACAGTAACAGCCGCAAATCCGAAAGTACCGTTTGCAAGAGACGTAAGTCCGAGAGAAGTACCATTATTGGTAGTTAGATTATTCAAGTTATAAATATGTGTGTCAAAAGATGTAAACTGATCTATAAAATCTACTTCTTCACAAGGTGCCAGAGTTGAATTCGCAGTAAAAATCTGCACATGTACTCTAATCGCCGATGTGCTGTTATTGTATACCTGAAATGAGCTGTCTCTATTTCTCAGATCCCAATAATAAAAAAGCTGGAATGAGCCGTTGTCGGTTTCAGGATTCAAATAAGATGGACCTGCTGATCCTCCAAGAGCATTTAGTGGAGAAAATAACAGAATTAAAAAAAGTACTAAGACAAAATTCTCCTTTAGGATGAATTTCATTTCTTTCCCTCCTTATACCTTGAATAGTTTTACAATGAAAAGACCGCCATATTCTGAGTATAATAATATTTATACTTAAAAGTAAAGCTTTTTTTCATATGATAATTTTTAGCTAAAAGAAAGAATTTTGGTGGATAAGAATTGGTATGAAATTGTATTTTATATATTAAGTATGACTGGTGGAGGCGCCGGGAATCGAACCCGGGTCCGAGAAAGAGACTCACAAGGCCTCTACATGCTTAGTCTATTGTTGAATCTCGCAACGAAGTTACCAATAGACAGGGTTTTCGCCGCCAGCCCAAAGTGAAGTCTCGTCGTCAGGCGCCTCAGGCACCACCGTCAGACCAGCCCGTATAGTTGTCGCCTCATTTAAATCCACGGGCAGGATTTAAGGAGCCGTCGCAGCTCTATTTAGGCTGCGAGTGCAAAGTCATTTTCGGCACTTGTGTGTGCTCCGCCAGTTTTACGAGTTAGCAGAAGCTCGGCATGCAGCACAAGCTATCCCATTCCCCGTCGAAGCCAGTACGCCCCCATGTCAAAGAACTACAATCATGATACATACCTGATGTATCTAGGTTACTAATAATACCTATATCTTAATTCTACACTACTAATTACGCCTTTTCATGGCTCTTCCCATTTCTCTGTCAGCTTCACGCTTTTTAATATCATCACGCTTGTCATGAAACTTTTTACCTTTGGCAAGGGCAATCTCTACTTTTCGCCCGGCTATTTTTAAAATACATCTTAGTTGGAATTAATGTGAATCCTCTTATCTGCGTTTTCCCGATCAGACGCTTAATTTCCCTCTTGTTTAAAAGGAGTTTTCTTTCCCTCCTGGGATCGTGATTAAATATACTTGCCGAGTCGTAAGGAGCTACATAACTGTTAATAAGAAAAACCTCTTCATTGCGCAGCATTGCGAAGCTCTCCTTAATACTTGCTTGATTGGCACGCAGCGATTTTACCTCAGATCCTTTAAGAACGATTCCGGCCTCAAATTTCTCCTCTATAATGTAATCCCTTCTAGCCCTTGGATGGGTACAAATTACTTTCTCCATGTCGATAATATAATAATTCACGGGCGTAAATCAACTTGACATCTACCGAAAAGAATGCAATTTGAATATGATGTCTCGCGTGATCTTAATCTTAATTTTCCTATTTATCTCCGGATATATATATGCCCAGGAACATGATCAGCCAATACGAGCAGCGCAAATTTTTCATTCAGATGCGGATAACTATGTAGAGTTTGAAAAAGAAATTGTACATATGAAGAGCCTTGGCATAAACACTATTATCTTTAGAGTGTTTGGTAACAAGGGGGATCGTATTTATAACTTTGCGAATCCTAAAACGAATGTGGGAGTATATTTCAAAACAAGCCGCTCTCCGGTTATCGACGATCTACTTGGTAACGTAACTGCATTAGCTCATAAGCATGGAATAAAAGTGTTTGCCTGGATGACTACAAGGCACGCGACCTATGGCGCAGTGGGCGATGTTATGGACCGTGGAATATTCTCTTTCTAAAAGGCAATATCAAACCCTGCCCAAGCTCGATCTCTTTAACGACAAGGCTATCTGGGAGCTTCAGAACCTCTATATGGATCTAGCAAAATATCCTATCGATGGGGTACTAATTCAGGACGATTTCGTTATGCGCCACATGGAGGGGATTTGGTACTGAGGCAAAGACCAATTATGCAAATACTTTTAAGAGAACGCTAGACGCTAAAAATATGTACAGCGATCTCGAACTACAACCAAACGGCAGGGTAAAGAGGATCGTATACACGGATGAGTTTTGGCAGTTTCAGGACTGGAAGAATAAGCGGTTAAACCTGGTAGCTGAGAAATTGATTAAGGCTCTTAAAGATACTAACCCCAAGCTTGAGGTCGCGCTCAATGTGAGCTATGAGCTCTTTTATAAACCTAAGAATGCCCTCTCGTGGTTTGCACATGATGAAGCTTTGGCGAGGAAGTTTAATTACGTAGCCGTTATGGCGTATCAGGACCAGATGATGAAGGAGCTGCGTATAAATCTTAATGAAGCGGGTGCTTTGATTACGGATAATACTAGGAATGCCGTTAAGGTTATGGGTAGTCCTGATCGAGTAATTATGAAGATACAGACTATGGACTGGGATAATAGAGTGGAGCTTCCGTCAAGGGAGATAAGTTTTATCTATCAGAAGGTAGAGTCTGCTTCGCCCGATGTGGGTATTGCTCTTGTGCCCTTGGGAGAATAGGGTCTTTAGTTTTATTAAAAGGTTAGATTAAAAGAGTTTTGTGCTGTCCAGCATTAGAGTTACTGGACCCCAGTTGACTAGATGCACGTCCATCATCGCTCGGAATTTACCCGTGGCTACTTTGAGTCCTCGTTCTCTTACTTTCTTCACAAATAACTCGTATAAGTTTTCAGCTACCTCAGGCGGGAGCGGCTTTATCAAAAGACGGGCGTCTCCTTTTCTGCAGTCGCCGTATAGAGTGAATTGGGATACTACAAGGACTTCACCACCAGAATCGATTACAGAGAGGTTCATCTTCCCCTCCTCGTCCTCGAATATCCTGAGATTAAGTATCTTGTCGACAAGATACTCGACATCATGCTCGGTATCTTCCTTCCCGGCTCCAAGGAGGACAAGCATACCTTTCCCTATTTGACCGATTACGTCACCTTCTACTTTGACACTGGCTTCTTTTACACGTTGGAGAATGATTCGCATTTGATTAGTTTTATTCGTCTAATTTAATAAAGAATGTTTGTGGAAACAAGTAAGAAAATAATTTGAAGCAGGCTAATTCGACTACAATGAGGGAGTGTAGTTAGCCTCACTCCCCCATTGTTTTGTTTATAGTTTTATTGAATATCTACCCTTCCAAAATAAATGTAATTCTGAGGTGGGCTCTGTATTCAGATATTTTGCCGTCATCCCCTATCGCAGCATTCATCTTTGTGACTTCAACTCCCGTGAGACCGCGAAGGGTTTGATTAGCTCTGTCAAGGGCGTTGTGTACTGCATCATCCCATGATTTTTCAGATGATCCAATAATATCCGTTACTCTTGCTACAGCCATTTTACTTACCTCCTAGAATGGAATTTGCCGCTTTATTATAACTATAATAAAACTAGCTTCCAAAAGTCAAGATAAAAATGTTCAGAAATATCGGGTTTTATTACACAAAATCTATAAACATGATATAATCAATGTCCGAATAAAAATTAATCCAATAAATTAACGCAATTTGAATTGCTAGGAGAACCGGATGCCTATAGATTTCGAACTCACAGACGAACAGCAAATGTTCAAAGATACTATTAGGGACTTTGGCGAAAATGAGATTACACCTCTTGTAGAGGATGCTGAAAAAAACGAAAAGTTCCCGATCGAACTTTTTCCTAAGCTCGGTGAAATGGGCTTTTTAGGGATTTCATTCCCGGAAGAATATGGAGGGGTCGATCTGGATAAAATCACAGAATGTATATTTGCCGAAGAGATGGGACGCATAAACGCCGGGATCGCGATGTGTATAAATGCGCACACGAGCCTTTCAATGATCCCGATTTTAAAATTTGGAAACGATGCTCAAAAAGAGAAATATCTGATACCCGGAATAGAAGGAAAGATCATAGGCGCTCTTGGGCTTACCGAGCCTGATGCGGGTTCTGATGCCAGGAGCATTCGAGCCACAGCAGTTAAGAAGGGTGATAAGTACATAATAAACGGCACGAAGACCTGGATTACAAATGGCACTATGTGTGATTACGTAATCGTTGCCGCATATACCGATAAATCGAAAAAAGGCACAGGTATCAGCCTATTTATTATTGATGCTGATGCTCCTGGATTTACTGAGAAAAATAAGATTCATAAGTTAGGTCACCGCTCTGCCGATACAGCAGAGCACGTGTTTGAGAACTGCGAAATTCCAGAAGAGAATCTACTTGTGGGTGAAGGTGGTTTTAGCGGTGCTATGTCTACGCTCTTGGGAGCGCGTATTACACACGCCGCAAAATCAGTAGGGCTTGCGCAGGCAGCTTTTGAGTTCGCGCTACAATACTCAAAAGAGCGTGAGGCCTTTGGACGTCCGATATCCAAGTTTCAGGCTATCAGCTTTAAGCTTGCGCAAATGGCTGTGAAGATAGAGACGGCGAGACTTCTCGTCTTTAAAGCAGCGTGGCTTTACAGTAATGATAAAAAAGCCCTTAAGGAAGCCTCAATGGCTAAACTATATGCCGCTGACATTGTTCAAGATGTTTGCACTGAAGCTGTGCAGATCTTAGGCGGATACGGATACGGGGTGGAGTTTCCGGTGGAAAGATATTATAGAGATGCAAAGCTTGCATCTATTACTGAGGGTACCTCAGAGATTCAACATATCGTTATAGCCCGTGAATTAGGTCTATAGTTTAAAACGAGCTAAAATATTCCTTCAGTTTAATCAAACTTAAATAAAAAACGGGGCAGCATCTTCTGATGCAACCCCGTATTTTTTTGTCTATTTTAATGTTTTAAAGATCCAAAATATTAGACATTATGTCCAAGAAGCAGTCATGTCTTCTGACTGTGGGTCTCTTGACTTGAGCCACTTAGATGAATCATAATGAGCAGCTGCATAGCAAATTATAGCTGTTGTAGCTATAAGCTGTTCAGGTGTTGACTTAGTCATATCCGCTCTTTTTTGGATAATAGCCAAAATTGGATCTGGAATGTTAATTGTAACTTCTGCCATTTCTTAGAACCTCCTTAATTTAACTAATTTAGTCAGCGTCACCAATACCTTTATCCTTCCTGTACTGATCAATAACTTCTCTCCTAACAGTAGGTACCAGCGTGAAGTCGCTTTCAGGCGCACCTGCAGCAGATGCTGCAACCTCTTCTGGAGTAAGCGAAGGAGGTTTGGTATCAACAGCATTAATAGGATCGTTTAGCTGTGAAGGGCCAAGCTGCCAGTCAGTAAGAGCATCGTCTCCGAGTCCAAACCTCTTAGTGAGCTTGTTGATATCTTCGAGCCTTCCAGGTGTTGGTCCTGGCTCCTGAATCATGTTGAGTTGTTTTAGGAGCTCAACAGTACCGGCATCTCTTTCAAAAGGCTGCCCTACTTTTGTTTTGAAGAACATGGTTTCAAAAGGAGGTCTTCCTCTTGTTCCTCCGCCGTCTAGGTTCTCTGCAGGATAACCTACTGTCTGTAACCAGCAGAATACGTATGAAGGTGGGAGGTTGAATTTCTCTTTTACGTTACGTCTTGCTCCTCCGCTTGCGCCATTTAGACACGTACCCAGACCCAACGATGTAGCCGTTAAGATTGCGTTCTGAAGCGCGTTACCCAAGTCAATGCAGGCAAGCCTGTGAAGAATAAGATCAGGGAGAATCGCAGGAAGTGGGAAAAGTCTGTTTACACGCTCATATTCCCAACCGTGAGCTTTGTCTAAAGCACCCGTTCTCATAAGGTCGTGTAACTGCTGTCCCTGTACGTCATATGCTGATAAATCATAGCACCAGAAAATAAGAATCGGAGCCATCTGCGTTGTAACCTGGCTCCAGTCAGAAATAAACTCCCAAATCTCAGGGTCTTCATCTCTATAAACAACAATTGCTCTTTGCCCATTAAAGTTTCCGGCAGATGGGGCAATCCTTGAAGCTTCGAGCATAGCCTGTACTTTCCATCTCTCAACAGGCTTATTTGGCTCGTACCATCTTATTGATCTCCTCAAACCGATAGAATTAAAAGTATCAAGCGGTTGTACTTCGCTAGCTTGAGGAAGACCGTCTACAATTAGTTCACTCATTTTGGCCTCCTATATCAATGATTTTTTCTAACCAGACAATCATGGATAATATTGTTTTCGTATATAAAAGTCAAGTGATTTGTGCAATTAGCGTAGTATTTTTTTTGTTCTAATAATCTGACTATATCGGGTCTCTCCGCATTTAAATTTTATATCGCTAAAGATGTACCTTATTCTAAGTATATTATATCACTTAAAATCACTCCAATGCTCTTAAATTATTTGATAATTTAGGGGTTGAAATCCCCCCGATAATCACTATTTTAAACCTATATGGTTTTGAAGGAGGTATAAAACAATGAAATTTGATAAATTGACAATAAAAGCACAAGAAGCATTAGCAGAAGCACAATCTTTAGCACAGGAGCGCAATAATCAGGTTATTGACATACCTCATATTATGATTGCACTCCTGACTGAAGATGGTATTCCCGGACAAGTAATTGCAAAGCTCGGGACTAATTTAAATGTAGTCCGGGGTTTGGCCCAGGATGAAGTAAATAAACTACCCAAGGTTCAGGGCGACTCGGATCAGGTATATCTTAGCCGTGAGCTTAATAAAGCTTTTAAAACAGCCGAGAAGGAAGCTAAATCCTTAGGCGATGAGTATCTAAGCACCGAACACTTGCTGTTAGGTGTGGTGCAGGATTCCACAGGCAACTTAAAGAACGAACTCAAGAGACTGGGTATTACCAGGGACAGTATATTAAAGGTATTAAAAGACGTTCGGGGAAATCAGAATGTAACTTCTCAGTCCCCTGAAGATACGATGCAGTCCCTTAATAAATACGGTCAAGACTTCACCGAGTTTGCACGCCAGGGGAAGATTGACCCTGTCATTGGACGAGATGATGAGATAAGACGGGTCATACAGGTGCTATCTAGGCGAACCAAGAATAATCCTGTATTAATTGGTGAGCCCGGCGTTGGTAAAACCGCAATTGTAGAAGGACTTGCTCAAAGGATCGTAAATGGAGACGTACCGGACGGTCTTAAAAACAAGAAGCTTGTTGCACTTGATATAGGAGCTCTCGTAGCCGGTGCTAAATACAGAGGGCAGTTTGAAGAGCGCCTGAAGGCGGTTCTTAAAGAAGTAACCGAATCGGATGGTCAGATAATTCTCTTTATCGATGAGATCCACACAGTTGTCGGAGCGGGCGCTACAGAGGGTGCTATGGATGCGTCCAACATGTTAAAGCCTGCCTTGGCTCGTGGAGAGCTTCACTGTATCGGGGCCACTACGCTTGATGAATTCAGAAAATATATCGAGAAAGACGCTGCACTTGAAAGGCGTTTCCAGCAGGTCTTTGTAGACGAGCCTTCGGTCGAGGAAACGATTTCAATCCTCCGCGGACTTAAAGAAAAGTACGAAGTCCATCACGGTGTAAAGATTAAAGATGAAGCTCTTATTGCAGCCGGTGTGTTATCCAACCGGTACATCACCGGGAGGTTCTTGCCTGACAAAGCTGTTGACCTGATTGATGAAGCTGCCGCAAGCCTTAAGATGGAGATTGACTCCATGCCTACAGAGATTGATGAGATTGAGAGGCGCATTATGCAGCTTGAGATTGAACGAGAGGCTCTTAAAAAAGAAAAGGACGATGCTTCCAAGGAAAAGCTTACCGTCATAGAGCGCAACATAGCTAACCTTAAGGAAGAGTCTGACACACTTAAAACACATTGGAAACGTGAGAAGGAGCATATTGCCAAAATACGCAATGCTAAGGAAGAGATAGATCAGCTCCGCTCTGATTCCGAGAAGGCTCAGCGTGAGGGTGATCTTTCAAGGGCGTCTGAATTATTGTACGGAAAACTTCCTGATTTAAATGAGAAGGTCGAGAAGTTAAGTAAAGAGCTTGCCGAAATACAAAAAGATAAAAAGATGCTCAAGGAAGAGGTCGATGCCGACGACATAGCTTCCATAGTGGCAAAGTGGACAGGCGTTCCGGTCACAAGGCTTCTTGAAGGGGAAGTCGAAAAACTTATCCATATGGAAGACAGGCTTCATGTACGCGTAATCGGGCAGGACGAGGCTATAATTGCCGTGTCCAACGCTTTAAGGCGTTCGCGCGCAGGACTGTCAGACCCTAACAGGCCGATCGGATCATTCTTGTTCCTCGGACCTACTGGAGTGGGAAAGACGGAGCTTGCGAGAGCATTGGCCGAGTTTATGTTTGACGACGAGCACGCTATGGTGCGTATAGATATGAGTGAGTATATGGAAAAGCACACCGTATCACGCTTAGTCGGCGCTCCTCCGGGGATACATAGGCTATGAGGAAGGTGGTCAGCTTTCAGAAGCCGTAAGAAGGCGGCCCTACTCTGTCGTGCTGTTTGACGAGATAGAAAAAGCGCATTCTGACGTATTCAATGTGCTCTTACAAATATTAGATGATGGGCGTTTGACCGACGGTCAGGGACGAACGGTCGATTTTAAGAATGCGATCATTATTATGACCTCAAATCTTGGAAGCGAGTACATTGTGGAGTATATAGACAGACCTGAAACTATGGCTGAGAGGGTTATGGAAGTTGTAAGAAGCTCTTTTAGGCCTGAGTTCTTAAATAGAATAGATGAAATGATAATCTTTAAGACTCTTGGACTTGATCAGATTAAAGAAATTGTGAATATTCAGATCGAGCACCTGGCTCATAGGCTTGAAGAGAGGAAAATCAGTCTCTTACTAACTGATGCAGCCAAAGAGATGGTTGCAGAAAGCGGATATGACCCTGTATACGGAGCTAGACCACTAAAAAGGACGATTCAGAAGCTTATACAAGACCCTCTTGCTAATGAGATCCTTAAAGGGGATTTCGAAGACGGGGGATCATATAGTGGTCGACACTGATAAAGATAACAAACTGATACTAACAAAAGAAGTGAAAACGAAGAAGAAAAAAGTAGTAAACGAATAATCACCGAATCGGGCGCCTCTATCGTAATTGGAAGTGCCCGTTCTTTATATGTATAATTAATTCTAAATGTACTTTTTTGGGAGGATGTAATTATAAGAAAGATTATCATATCTTTGTTTCTATTCTTTTATCTGTTCTCTCTCCCTTTTGTTCAAATAGCCTATTCACAAGAACAATAAATCCAAGAATCTACAGCTTCACCACAAAATCAAGATCTTGCTCTAGAATTAAATAAAGTTAAAGAACTTCTCCAAGAAGTAAGAAGAGATCAACTAAACTACCAAATAGAGAAGGATCTACTAAAGGAAACCTACTCTTCAAACGTTCAAACTGTAAATATTATTATTGCAATTGTTTTAGCTTTTTTTGCAATATTGGGGTATTTAGGACTTAAGAGTATATGGGAAATGAAAGGCGATTACCAAAACGAGTTAAACGATTTAAGAAATCTTAAAGATAAATTCATCCATAAATTCTCTGAAATTGAATCTCAACAAATAGAAGTGGAAAAGAAGTTTAAAGAACTAGCAGAAATAAATGAAAAACAGGATCAGAGATTAAGTCTTCTTGAGATTCAAGAAGAGATTAGTACCCTACTTCGAAACGAAAAGTTTTCTACGGCTTCTACTAAAATATTGCAAGGATTAACCCAATATCCAGATGATGAATTTCTTCACACTCAGCATGTGTATTGTTTGCGTAGGTTGCAGAGATATGATGATGCTATGAGTATTTCAAAAAATTATTTTGACCAATATAGAAATATTAATACATTGGCTGATTATATTGAGTTGTCTATTCTTCTCGAAAAAACAATTGATTATGAACAGCTAATAATTAATAGTAGGTCTGAATTGGTTGAATATTTCTCAGAAGATCTAATATGGTTTTTTGATACACTCAGACTCTACTTTAAGAATGATCCTGTAACTCTTATAAATCATATAAAATCTAATATAGATTCAGAGAGTAAGTTGAAAAATATCAAGATAATAGATGGATGGATGTATGATGAGGCAAGAGATATCTTAAGCTACAAAGAAGATAACGAGTTGAAATCTATTATTTATAAATTGATGGAATATCTTGATGGTAAGATTAGTGGGCAGGAATTTGCAATATTTATGAATGATTTAGAGTGATTACATCTTATACTAGGAAATAGATCTTACAATTTTATCTACAACTTCCTCAGGGATTTTGGGCTTCTGTAATGGCTCGGCCGATAACTAGGTAGTCGGCGCCTTTGGAAACTGCTTCTTCAGGGGTAGTAACCCTCTTTTGATCGTGATTTGCTGTTCCGTGGCGTATCCCGGGGACTACTAAAGTGAACCGATCGCCGAATTCTTTTCTTAAAGCTTCTACTTCAACTCCGGAGCATACAAGACCGTCAATATTAGCTTTTTCAGCTAAAGTAGCAAGGTTCATTACCGTATCTTGAGTAGATGTAGATATACCCTATTTGCTCCAGGCTTTTAGTATCGTGACTGGTCAGTACTGTTACTCCCTAGATACCAGAGGTTTAGGGGTAAGAAAGCTTCTCAGCCTCGTCTTTTACAGCTTCAGATACACTTTTCATCATCTCAAAGCCGCCCAGAGTGTGGATTGTGAACATATTTGCTCCAAATCTTAC
>PVMK01148785.1_pt1 | contig 13952 bp, 8 predicted proteins | sample 1853481 | NCBI WGS metagenome assembly PVMK01 (sample SAMN08533507, study PRJNA380276) | Marine sediment metagenome, whole genome shotgun sequencing project. | reverse complement strand
TAAATTAAAATTCTTATCCGGTTTTAACTAATAGCATTGGCGGTGAAAGCTCTTCAGCAGGTTTCAGTTCAATACTGTTTAATTCCTTCTCAAGAATTGCAAGATTATTAAGCAAACTGATTTTAACCTCTTCACTTTTTACCATAATTTCCGGGAACAGATGTTTATAGTAATCAATTGCATCCTGCATATTTTTTTGAAACGTAAGGAAATACTTTAAATCTTTATCAGAAATTGGTTTTGGTGAGTCATCAATTTTTTCTTTAAGAAAATTAATGTATATATCAATTTCTTTGATAAACATATTTGGGCGGTCATCTCTTTTTATAATGTTTGTTCTGCCATAAATGTGATCGACCATCTTTTCTAAAGAAATAATTTCCGAATAATATGCCATGTTAGGTCCGGGACAAATGGATACGCTCTCACCCTCAACCTTTCTATCAATATTGTTATTGATGAGTGGACTCGTTCCAAGCCCCACACATAAGCAGGATTTATTAACAATCTTATCAAAATGTTCTTTATGTTCTTCAGAACTCAAGCCCTTTGTATCAAGCTCTTTTAATTTTAAATTTTGATACTGTCGGGAAGCATGACATATAGCTTTTTCGGTAAATTCAGTATTAGAAACGAGATATTTTTTCGGGCATGAACTTCCCGGTCTTCCTTTATCAACAAGCACTAGCTTTTCAATGTCTTTTGTATTTCCTTTAAGCGAGTTGAAAGGAACACCTAATGGTGAAATCTTACTTAAGTACAAATCTTTTTCTTTGGCTTCGATCAACTGCTTCCGGGTATGTTCATCAACATTTGTAACCTCAGGAACAAGTAGAAACGGCGTTCCCCAGCCAATGGAATCGAGTTTGTAGTAATCTAAAATAAACTGATGTTCTTCAAACGTACCGATTCCGCCTTGAGCGGTTATTTTCACGTCGAGTGGTTCTTGCGGGCATAACCTGCTTTTGTTTTTAAGTGCCAGGGTGTAAATCTCAAAAATTGTTTCGATAAGTGTTTCCCGGCTAACTCTGAATTCGTCTAAAATCGGTCCCATCATAAAACCGTCGGAAGCAAATGCATGTCCGCCGCAGTTCAATCCCGATTCAATTCTATATTCGGAAACCCACAAACCTTTTTTCGCTAAAAACTTTCCTTGAATAATCGCTGAACGGTAATCGCTAACTTTTAAGACAATTTTCTTTTTCAGATTACCATTTTCATCGGGATAGAAGTCTTCAAACTTTTCGAAGTAGCCGTACAATCTCGGATTGAATCCTGCAGATAAAATAATTGATGAACTTAGCTTGCTGTTTGCAAAACCACGCAGCGCAGCGTGTGCATCGTTGTATTCAGAGGGAAGTTTCTCATCCTTTAAATAATTCGCTTTGTCTAGCTTGGTCATAATATTTACATCAATACTTCCAACAGGCAAATTCTTATGAAGCCAATCTTTCATGTCATCTACGTTTTTATTGTTCTCAACAATCTCATTAAATTTCTGCTTTAATTCCGAACTATCGGGAAGCATATCCATATACTTTTCTACTTCAGTACTATCTTCAGAAAATGAATTTTTAAGTTCATCAAAATTATCATTTACAATATCATCTATTAAGTTTAGATAAGCCGTAATTCTCTTAGGTCTAAAATCTTCAGTTTTTTCGGTTATAGGTTCGTAAGGAATGTTCAATTTTTCACAGTAAAAACCCCTCATTTTTTCTATCAGAATATCATCAACTATAGATATGACGGAAGATATTCCATACTTAGCAATTCTTACAGGGGTATCGACGGTAAATCCAAGTCCCATTACAGGAACATGAAATGTGTGTTGGTTTTTGTTGGTCATAGAATTTTATTCTTTCTTTCAAATAGCAAACTACATGAATTATGCCGAATAAAAAACTATTTTTCAGTACCATTAAGCACTTTTACATTACTTTTACATTAAGCTAAAATCGGTTGTTTTAGTTTTAAGAATCTATATAACTTTAACATTCAACTTAAGTTATCTATTCAATTCAAATAAGTTCCCATTATCCGGCTCAAATTTTGAGCCAATCGTTTCGGCTTAACCAATCAATTTTATCACCTTCAACAATCTCAAATTCTTTCAACAATTCAATCCCTTTCTATTTTTGAAGACGAGCTTCAGCTATAGGATAACGGATTGTATAAACGTCTATTCCGATAGCTAGCGGGAGGGTGTTTATTTTGTATTTTTGCGGGTTATTATTTCTAATCCAAATTATTTTAAAATTCCTTCATATTTAATGTTGGAATTGAATAACAAAGAAGGCAAACTGTAATCCGTCATATAATCCGTGGGAGATTACCAATGGAAGCAGTCTGCGATATTTATAAAAATAAAAACACATAATTACGCTTTTTAGTCCAATAGATATAACACCTGCAAGTCCCTGATATAGGTGAACCGTTCCAATAAGTGCTGAAGCCAAAAAGATTGCTGTAATTTGCCAATTATTGTTTTCCGAAATATTCCATAATGATTTTAGTAAAAAAGTTCTTGATAATTCTTCGAAAAGTGCAATGCCTATCCATAAAACGGGACCAAACCAAATAACTATTAATATTGGGCTATTTGCCAGGTCAATCATTACATCAATTAGCTCGGTATTCGGAGGGGAGTTTCTTGGAATCCATTGCATTAATGTTGCTCTTTCTAAAAAGAACATTGCAAAATAAATTACTGTCAAACCAAGTCCAATTAATATATCCCAATACCAGGTTCCTTTACCTGAATTAAAAGTTGTTTTAAATGTGTCCTTTAACAGAAATTTATTCAGGAAGAGTATGAGTATTATTGTTCCTCCTCCAAAAAGCAGGGGATAAACGGTCATATCAGTGGTGGTGAAGTTTTCAGTTTGTGTTAGTCTATACCAAATCATTATCAAATTGATAGGTAATATCGCCACACTGATTGCAAGAATATTTCTAATCGTTTTGTTCATTAGATAATAATTTAATTGCCATTTCAAGCTGCGTATCTTTTCCTTTCAATAAATCTTTTCTGTTAAGTTCAATCTCAACGTCTGGCTTTACGCCATTGTTTTCGGGATTAAACCCGTTTGTATATTCAATTTTATAAATTGGGAATAACTAAGGAGATACTATCATTGATTAAATAACTGTTTCCCCAAAGCAATTGTCCCCGGTGTTTGGGTTCCTATGATAGTTGCAATGTTAAAAAGTTGCATTATACCGGCAGCGTTTTCAGCTCCCGAAATACTCATCTCATCAACTAAAACAACAACTTTTCCCTTTGAATTGTTCACCTAATGGTACAATAAAATCAGCGTTAGATTCATAGCGATTGCTATAAGTTCCGTATTTAATTCTTTTTGAAACAAACCTTCCCACAAGTCTCTTCATTGCTTCAATAGAACCACCATCATTTCCTCTGAAGTCGATAATTAATCCCTTTGCGAAACTAACTTTTTTTAGGTCATCAATTACGTGCTCTAAATTATCGGGTTGAAATGCATTAAATCTAAGATATGCGATATTGTCTGTTAGAAAGAAGCTTTCAGATTCAACGAATAAGGTAGGCATCCAGTCAACCAGGGAAATCCCTTCTTTTCTTTTTGTCCGGATAAGGCTGACAGATTTTAAATTATTTTTCTCATCTAAATAATCAATCGTAACAGACGACTCAGGTTTCCCATAAATATGCCTTAGAATTTCTGTTGTTAAATGAAATTTTTTATTTCGCTTGTTGAATGGTGGTTTATAGTTTGTAGTTTTCTTGAAATCAACTAATGATAAACCATTTATTTCTTTAATTTCATAACCTGTTTTTAAATCCGAAAGTGCAGCAGAAGAATTGGAAATAACTTTAACAATTATTATTTCACTATCAATAACTCTAATATCAATTCCAATTGTGCCATCCATAAAAATATATGGAGAAGCATTATTTTTAAGACTTGAATGAAGACCTATTCCGCAATGAGAACTATTTAATTCAAACAACATTTTATTTAACAATGTGAAGAGGGAATCAGTTTGTGAACTATTTGCAATAAGGGGTTTGTATTGTTCATATGTCGCCTGCCAATTAATCCCGTTGAAATGCGGGTCATAAAACTGTTCATTTACGGTGTTCCAAACCTGGTTTAATAAATCCAGCCGTTCACTTTCCGTCAAAATCTTTCCATGGTCTTGTGATAGGCAAGAATTTAAAAGTAAAAAGGTACTCAAAGTAATTATGTATGTTATCTTACTCATTGTCAGTCTACAAATGTCCTACAACGGTTTGGATATGAAACGTACGGAGCGATGGCGGAGCATTGATTATACACCTTGTTATATAGTTTAATTTATTAATTCAATTAATATATTCTTCCATTCATCCAAAAGTAGCATATGACCTTTATCTTTCAATAGATGAAAATTGCTATTCGGTAAAAGATCAGCTTGGTATTGTCCTTGATTCATTGGAACATTTTTGTCTTTGTCGCCTTGCCAAATATCAAATCTTGTTTGAATTTTTTTTATGTCAAATTTCCAGGGGAAATTGATAATAATGTCATCTCTGGCAGCACCGTCACCCCCTTGTTTATATCCTTCTTTTATATCCGCAAGAAGCATTTCTTTAATTTTAATATTTTCAAAAGGTTTTTGATCTACTTCCGGCAAAGATTTCACGAATTTATCTCCAATATTACTAGATGGTTTATTAATCGATTTAGCAGCCAACCGTCTGAAGGTATAAACCAGTTTTGGAAAATTCCTGCCCAAAAACAAAATGAGCTTCAATGCACCGCTATACCCCCGGTAAGGTCCTGGTCGATCTGGTGGGGCAAGGCCGCACACCAAGGCACCGGAGATTACCCGGTCCGGGAGTTTGTATGCACAGGCTAATGCATGGGGGCCGCCGGCAGACCAACCCAATACGTAAAACTTGTCAATTCCAAGATGATCAGCCAGGCTCGATATGTCACCCGGCCAATCTAATAACTCTCTGTCTGGTTGAGGTGTAGAAATTCCATGTCCGGGTCTGTCGGTAGAAATATATCTTATCCCCAATTGAGTTAGTATTGCTTTGTCAACTGGGTGTTCAAGACGCGAGCCACCAGATCCATTGAAATGAAATACCGGTTTTCCATTAGGGTCACCGTATTCAGCAAATCCAAGAGTTCTTCCGTCTTTCATTTTTAGTGTCTGATCGGTCTTATCCATATTTAGCATTAATTATATATACAGTTAGGCGTATGAGGCTTAGTTTCATATTACTATCTCAGTTCTAAATATTACAATAGCATCCCCTTTTATCTGAATCACTTTAGGTTTATTATTCTCAATCTTAACTCTTACATTCACAATTCCTGGTCTGTTTAAAGTTTCTCCTTGTTTACCATTGAATTCGAAATAATCATCTTGTGTTTCTATTATCCTAATTTGTATTAAATAGCCGCCTAAAGATCCATGCGCATTTCCTGTAACGGGGTCTTCATTTATTCCAATAGCCGGGGCGAACATTCTACCGTAGGTCAAAATATTAGTATCAGAGGAATCGAAGGTAAACACAAAGTATCCATTGCATTTTATTTGTCTGCTTAATTCGGTTAATTCATAAAAGTTTGGTATCAAATTGTTAAGCTTCTTTCTGCTATTAATTCCAATCATTACTTTTGAATGTCCGGTAGATGCAATTTGAATTGGACATTTTATGTCCAAATCTGATTTATCAAGACCCAGGGCATTTATTAATCTTTGGGTTATATTATCACCAAATGGAGGACTAAGTTCAAATTGTCCTTGAGTCATTATCACCTGATAATCTTCATTTTTATTAATTATCTCGAATGGTAGAACACCAATCCGTGTTTTTATTTTTAGGACACATGAATCTAAATTATCCTCAAGTGCTTTTGCATACATCGCAGCAATCGTAGCATGACCGCATGTTGGAACTTCTGTCTTAGGTGTAAAATATCTAATTACGCCATTACAATCACCGGCATCCGGAGAAAACAAAAAATCTGTCTCTGAATTATTAAGCTCTCTTGCAATTAATTGCATCTGTTCATCACTTAATCCATCAGCATTAACAACAACTCCTGCTGGATTTCCTTTAAATTTTTCTTTTGTGAATGAATCAATCTGATATGTAATTAGTTTTTTCATACTTGTTTTAAGTTTACAGAGGATTATCTGCCATTACGGCTAACTGTTTGAATAAAGCACGTTTTAATTGCGTTTATTTTTTATTGTGTGCTGTTTTTTTTGTTTATAATATTCTTTGTTTGCTATGTAAAGTTTCTTAATTACCTCGGCATAAGTTGTTTCATTCCCATCATTAAATTGAACGGACAATTCGATTTCCATCTCTTTGTTTAATTCAATCCCTTTTTTTATTTCTGTTATTAGATTCTCTGAAATTAGAAATCTTGCAAATACCTCTTGTTTGATTGGTCGAATAAATATAATGGTAGCAACCTTATCCCAAACTATATATTTATTGCCTAGAATATTGATTAGTTGGACCATGTAAATTGGGTCCAAAGCTCCATATATACTCCCTCCAAATACTGATCCCACATAATTTCTTGTAGTCCATTTCAACCCGAGTTTGATATGCACTTCTTTCCAATCATCTGAAATGAAACAAATTCGAGCCCCGGTTCTTCTGTAGGCAGGGAAAAAATTAAACATAATTCGTTTTAACTTAGATTTTAAATTTTCCTTTCTATTTGTTTCAAATCTCTTCATTTAACATTTTAGAATGGCACACAACGTTTTGAATAAACACCTGGTTTTTTATCCGACCGTAGCGTTAGCAAAGGTGGGAACGGCGTTTATTTTTTGTTGGCGGTAGTTTTTATTCATAGTCAGGGACATTTTTTCCTAGAATAATATCTCTTTCACCGACTAAAAGGGTTCCTTCCTTTTGCAAAATCAAGAGTCCGGAACTTCCACCTCTGGGTAATTTGGGCGATAATTCCTTTTCAGTAAGTAGTGAGTCACCTGTAAAGTGATAGCTACCAAGCCAATAATATTTTCCATTAGGTTCCAAAATCGTAGGGTGGATATGGGCAGGTGATGACCTGCTGGGATATGTTCCGGGCTTTAGTGTATAAAACGTATATTTTCCATTACTGTCTGTTTTAACCCAGCCTCTTATGTACCCATGGCGTTTACCCCATCCGGTTTCTCCTCCTTTGGTAGCATATATTCCATTTTGGTCGGTATGGTAAATGTAGAGGATTACGTCCTTAGCTGGTGTCATTCCATTGTTTTGATAGATAGTCCCGGTAACTTTTATTTTGAATCCTTCCTCATTAAAATCCGGCAAAGTGTCCACAGAAGTCAATTCTTTTTCTCCATATTCAAAAATTGCTTCACATCCTTCACATGGTCCACCTACTAATTGGGGAGTAAACTGATTTTGTGTCTGAGAATTAACACAGAACGAGAGTAAAACTGTCAGAGATAAAATTGTTATTGGTTTTGTCATTGTCCTAGAATTTCAAATTACTGCAAACATAAGGCTAAACTCAATGTTGTGTTTTATAATATAAATTTTTATTGCCTATTAGTTTTTTATTTTAAGTTATAAAGTATGAAATAAAAAGAACTTTTTGACTAACATGAGAAAAAATGCAAATTCGTAACTACTCAACGAAAACTATTTCATCGTACAAGCATTTTATTTAATTGGTTCTCAATTATTTATCTGCACAAAATATAAAAAAAGTTTCCCGCAAAGACAGGTCTGTTTTCTATTTTCGCTTTGTTCTATTCTTTATCGGTAATTTGAAATACCGGGTTCCATCATATTGATAGAAAGCATTTGCAACGGCAGCGGCTGTAGGCACAAGACCAATTTCGCCAACACCTTTTACACCGTAAGGTCCGTGTGGATCGGGAACTTCAATTCCAATTATTTCCATTTTAGGCATCTCTTTGGCGCGCAGGATTCCACACTTTCTTAATCTTGTACTTTTCGGGACAGAATTTTCCAATTCTAAATCTTCACTTAAAGCGTAACCCAAACCCATGTGAATCGAACCTTCAATCTGTCCTTCAAACAAACCGGGATTTATAATCTTTCCTGCATCGTGGGCAGCATATACAGTATCGATCTCTCCATCATCACTTAAAACCACTACCTGTGTAGCATAGCTGTAAGAGTAATGAGTTATTATTTCTTTAACATCAGCATTTGGTTTGGTTGTCCAGTTGCAAATCCATTCTCCTTTGTAAACATTTCCGGCAAGTTCTTCCAACGATTTTGATTTCAGATCTTCCTTAAGTTGTATGCACGCATTTGCAATTGAGTTGCCGATTATAGAAGTAGCTCTTGATGCAGTTGTCATTCCTGCATAGGAGTTTGAAGATGTATCAACTTTCACTTCAACTATATCCGGCGAGATACCAGTTTCGTGCGATAAAAATTGAACTGCCATTGTGTTAACACCTTGACCCATTTCTGTCCAGCCATGATGAATTGTTACTTTTGAAGGAGAAATAATTTCAATCGTTACTTTTCCTTCATCAGCCATACCATTGCCAATGCCTGTGTTCTTAATTCCGCAAGCAATACCGGCATGCTTTGCACCATTGAAAATATTTTTAACAGCTTCCAGAGTTTGCCGTACACCACTTCCCCTATTAATTATCTGTCCGGTGGAAGTCATGTCTCCTTCGGTTAAAGCATTATCGTAACGGAATTGCCAGCGATTAAATCCTCCCTGCTCACACAAATCATCAATACAACCTTCTACCGCAAAAGCAACCTGATTAACACCGAAGCCACGCATAGCACCGCAGGGTAAATTGTTTGTATAAACTGCACGGCTAATAATATCAACATTCGGAATGTGATATGGACCGGTTGCATGACCTGCAGAGCGTTCCAGCACTTTCATACCAACAGAAGCATAAGCGCCTGTATCCCCAATCATATCTGCTTTGAGCACTGTTAGTTTTCCCTCTTTATTACATCCCAAAGTGTAGTCCATTTTTATTGGATGACGTTTTGGATGCATCAATATTGATTCATCTCTGTTGAGAAGAACTTTAACTGGTCTCTGCAAAATATAAGCAAACAATGCAGCATGACCCTGAACAGAAAGATCTTCCTTCCCGCCGAAGCCGCCACCGTTTGGAACAAATATAACACGGACATTTTTTTCAGGTAAGCCAAGAAGTTCAGCAATCTGTTTTCTGTCTTCATAAACACCCTGTCCTTGCGAGTAAACTTCCACTCCATCTGCATCCGGTTTTGCGATTGAACATTCTGGTTCCATGTAGCCATGCTCAATCATTTGAGTCTGGTAAGTTCCTGTTGACATGAAATCTGCGTCCTTTAATGCCTGCTCTACATTTCCCCTATGAATTTTTGTTTCGGAAAGTAAATTTCCGTTTGGATGAATTTTCGGACTGTCTTCATCAAGAGATTTATCAGGATCAGAAAGAGGTGTTAAAACTTCATATTCTACTTCTATCAGTTTAACAGCTTCTCTTGCAATAGCCTCGGTTTTTGCTACAACTCCGGCAAGCACATCACCAACATATCTTGTTTCTTCACCTTCTTCAATCATCAACGGCCAATCGGGGATTATTAACCCGGTAAATCTACTGCCGGGAATATCCTTTGAAGTAAAAACTTTAAAAACGCCGGGATGATCTTTCGCTTTATCAATATTTATTGAAATAACTTTTGCTCGCGGGTGATCGCTAAACTTAAGTACCCCGTGTAACATCTCCGGAAATTTCATGTCAGCTACGTAAGGACTTTGTCCAAGCACTAATTTATCGGCATCATACTTAGGATGTGTTTTCCCGATCTTCCCGTCACTTTTAGGTTTCGGGATTTCGCGGTTTTCCTTGATGGCTTCAGCAGCATGCTCAATTGCATCTATAATTTTTTTATAACCTGTACATCTGCATAAATTTGGTGTAAGCGCTTTAGCAATTTCATCTCTTGATGGCTGCGGATTATTTTTAATCAAAACATTTGCCTGCATAACAATACCGGGAATGCAAAATCCGCACTGCACTCCGCATTTTTCTACAAAAGCATTTGCAATTACTCTTTGTTTGTATTCACCTAAACCTTCGGTTGTAACTACAACTCCATTCTCAACTTTGCTCATAGGAATAACACAGGATAATACAGCTTTGCCGTTAAGTTCAACAGTGCAGGCGCCGCAAGCTGCTTGTGGTGCGCACCCGTCTTTTGCAGATGTTATCCCTTCAATTTCTCTGAGATAAGTAAGTAGTGGTAATTCAGGATCACCATTGTAATCCTTTTTATTTCCGTTAAGTGTGAATTGCATAAAAAATAATTTAGTTAAATAGTGAATAGTCTATTAAACTCTTTAATAGAAAATACATCTCGGCCGCGTGTCTTAATTCAATTCCATTAGCTGCATCCGATTTAAATTTTATATCAGAGACTGAAAAATCATTCTGATTAAATTTAACAACAACATCGCTTGATTCATAAATAAGAAAATCATCTTTAAAAGATAATAATTCTAATTTACCATTTGATTTAAACTTCAATGAATTATTGTTTAAATAATATCCAATTTCTTCGCTGTTAAAACTTTCTTCGGTTAAATAAAAATGTGGTTTTGTTTTATACGGTGCGCCGCTTGTCGGGCAAAAGGTATCGCAGTTTCCACATTCATTACAAAAATCCCCCATATTAAAAATTTGATTTCCTTGTTTGATAATGAAAGTATCGATCTTTTCAATCGTGTAATCGTCACCGTTTAAAGTGACTTCCCAAACAGGCAACTCAGTTGGTTCGGCTTCAAAGGAGACATTTGAAAAGTTGGGACACACACCGATACAGATGTTACACAAATCTTCACAGAAAAGGCAGCGTTCCGCCTCACGTTTTGCAGTTTCTTCATCCAAAACTGGATTTACAAGATCAAAACCTGTTCTCTCATCAACATCTATTTCAGGCAGACTGTTTCCATATTCCCTGTAAGCCTGTTTCCTCTGGAATTCCGCTAGACTTATTTTCTTATCAGGTGTTAGTTTGGGGATTTTATAATCCTCAATTGATCGCCTAATAATGTTTTCAGCAACTTTCCTTCCATCGCCCATTGCATTGATGAGCGAATCTGCACCTCTGAGAAAATCTCCACCGGCAAATACATTGGCTATTTGTGTTTCGTTTGTAGCTTCGTTAACGTTTAATTTATTTCCTTCAACAAAGTCCAGTACAATGTTCTGTCCTATAGCCGTGATGATCGTATCAAATGAAATGTTAAATTCAGATTTCTCAATTGGAATAGGTCTCCTCCTTCCGCTTTCATCCTCATCACCCAGCTTCATCTTTATACATTTTAGTGAAAGTTCAGAATTGTTAGGACTTATTGATAAGGGAGCAGTTAATTCTATTAGTATTATTCCTTCGTCGAGTAAGGCTTTTATTTCATCATCGCCCACAGGCATTTCTTTTTTCGTTCGGCGGTAAATCATAGTAACCTTACCGCCATTATCCATAATCCGGTTAGCTGTACGGGCTGCATCAACAGCTGATAATCCGCCGCCTATAATTGCAATATTTTTTCCCACTTTTGTTTTTCCACCGCTGCGGTTATCCGATAAAAATGTTAATTGGTCCGACACTCCTTCAAGTTCTTCACCGGGGATATCAAGCTTTTTGCTATTCTGTGCACCAATCCCAACATAGATATAATCATTTTCGTTTTGAAGAGAAGAGAAAAAATCCGTATCTACCTGTTGGTTGAAGTGTAATGATACACCGATTGATTTGATCACTGCAATATCATCTTCAATCTGTTTATCAGTCAAACGGAAAATTGGAATAGAATCGGAAACCATACCGCCCGCAAAGGATTTGCTCTCATAAACATTTACTTCATATCCTTCGAGCGCAAGGAAGTAAGCACAAGTTAGTCCTGAAGGACCTGCACCAATGACTGCTGCTTTCAATCCATTCTTCTCTTGCAATTTTAAATCAGCAGTCCCATCATATTTCTCCGATATAAACCGCTTGATACCTCTAATCAGTAATGGGTTATCATAATTTATTCTCGTGCATTTTGCCTGGCAAAGATGATCGCACACATTACCGGTAATGTTGGGAAGTGGATTATCTTTTAGAATAACTCTGTATGCTTCATCAAAATCTCCTTTGGCTGTGTGATACATATATTCAGGTACGTTCTGTTCGACAGCGCAGGTATCAATACACGGAGAGTGAATACAATCGAAAGCAGTTAGCTCGCGTTTTGTTTTTATATTATCATAAGGAAAATTGCTTTTATGATATGCTGTGTTTTCAAAAACTGCGTCAGCATAAATATTCAGATTGTGCAGCGCTGCTTTGTTTAATCCCGATCTGTTTTCATTTTTTGAAAGAATAAAACCCTCAATATTTTTTGAATCACTACCATTTATATTTTTTCCAATTTCTTCCAGGTATTGAGTTAAGCGAAGATATCCTCCCGGTTTAAGTAAATCTGAGCAGACAGTAATTGGAGTGAGATCACATGCAAGTGTATCGGAAACATTAAAAGCATCCACACCGGCTGAGAAAGTAAGATCGAGTTCTCCGTTAAAATCCGATTGAAGTTTTGCAGCAAGGTTTATACTTATTGGGTGAAGTGCTCTGCCGCTGGTATAAACCATTTTTTCATCTTTCGGCACAAAATCTCCTTTGGCTGTGTGATACATATATTCAGGTACGTTCTGCTCAACAGCACAGGTATCAATACACGGAGAGTGTATACAATCGTAAGCTGTTAGCTCCCGTGTTGTTTTTATATTATCATAAGGAAAACTGCTTTTATGATATATCTTATTTTGAAGAACTGAGTCGGCATATTTATTTAAGTTATGCAAACTCGATTCAGTTAGAGCAGAACTATTTTCGTTTTTTGATTTGATAAATTCATCAATACTTTTTGAACCGCTTGCTGAAATGTTTTTTTCAATTTCTTCCAGGTATTGAGTTAAGCGAAGATATCCTCCCGGTTTAAGTAAATCTGAGCAGACGGTAATCGGTGTGAGATCACACGCAAGTGTATCGGAAACATTAAAAGCATCCACACCGGCTGAGAAAGTAAGATCGAGTTCTCCGTTAAAATCCGATTGAAGTTTTGCAGCAAGGTTTATACTTATTGGGTGAAGTGCTCTGCCGCTGGTATAAACCATTTTTTCATCTTTCGGCAGCCAATGTGTTGTGTTAAGAGATTCGAGTGTGTTTGTTAACTTAAATCCAAGTTGAACATTATTATCCTTAGCTATTTTTGTAAGAGATATTATCATCTTTACAGCTTCATCATATTTTAAATCGTGTTCAAAAGCTTCATCGGGTACGATAATGTTATAGCCAAGTTTATCATTCAATATGTATCTTACTTTTTTGGGACCTAAAAGAGTTGGATTAAGCTTTATAGCAGTTTGCAGTTTTCTTTCTTCAATTAAATACTTACCGATTTTTTCAATCTCATCAGGCGGACAGCCATGCATTGTTGAAAGAGTAATGTTATCGGAAATATGGTGCGGGATGTTTAAGTTTATTATATCCGGATATAACGAGATAAGTCTTTCAATCTTTTCTTCCAGTTCATCCTTACAGTTATTCATTTTATCGAAGAACCATTGCACATTTGGTTTAAGTATTCCTTCGAGATCATAACCAACACTCATATTGAATATGAACCCGGGTTCTTCTGTGTTCCACCCGAACTTATGTTTTAGAACGTGAATCAATATCCACGCATTTAAGTATTCATCAAAGGAATCATGAACTTTTAATTCCTGCGACCATTCACAATTGTAACCTTCATCTTCCATATCGATGCAGGGTTTTGTCACGTCAATTTCATCGAGAGTTTGAACGGTTTTAAGTTCAATGTATCTTGCGCCGCAAAGCCAGGAAGCAATAATGTTGTGTGCAAGTTGTGTTTGAGGTCCGGCAGCGGCTCCTATGG
>PVMK01123433.1_pt1 | contig 13953 bp, 12 predicted proteins | sample 1853481 | NCBI WGS metagenome assembly PVMK01 (sample SAMN08533507, study PRJNA380276) | Marine sediment metagenome, whole genome shotgun sequencing project. | reverse complement strand
TGACGGAGGTTGTGCCACAAAAAAGCGACAGCCACAAACAACAATATTACCAGCGTGCAGACGATCAAAAAACCGACCACGACGAGAAGTTATAAACCAAGGCAACTACAACACCCATACTGGCCATTAAAATTGCAAATACCTGCATTGTCCCCCACATCCAAAAGGAGTCTAGAGTCACCATTCATTACAGCAAATTTCAGACCACAATTTTAGAGCGTTGAGAATTTCAAGCTGAGCAATGATAACTTACTGATAAACTTGTGGAAATTTTAGCTGGATAGGTTGTTGCCATTTTTATTGTGCTGCGGTTTTCATTACTTAAAAACAGAAAAGTGCCCAAAATTGTCCCTATAGCAGTGACTTTTGGGGCCTGCCTGGCAGAATGGGTTTCGGAACCGGCAGATGTCTTACTGGCCCTGACAAATAGTAAATGGCCACCCGGGCAGATTCTGGTGGCCATCATTTTGTGGGTTAGTCCTATTTATATTCTTACATTGTTCTGGGGCTCTCAAATTAACCAAAATGCTAAGTTACTAGATACCCTGATATATAGAAAAACGCCCCAGAGTTTCCTGGGGCGTTTTATGTTTACTTCTTTCTGCGAGAGTTCCCGTCGTGGGAACCTTTGATGGATCACGAGACCTCAGCAATCCAAATATTTTTGTTTTTCAGTTTGATGAGACTTCTCCTAAATGGTCAGGTGGCTCAGAGACTAGCATACCGTCTTCCTCCTTTACCTTTGAGAGACCTCATAACAGATTTGAGGTGTTTAAAATATAACACAAACAGGGCGGATTAAAAACCCTCAAATGTCTCTATCAATAAGAAGCCGATTCTCTTCTCGGAAGTCGTGCCATATAAGAATGGCCTACCCAGTAAAGGCAGGCCATTTGTGTCTTATCAGTTGAGACTTGTAAAAATTTCGAGAGCCTAGCAGCCTGTCGGGCTATCAATAAACTGGCTGCAAATTCGTTCGTTTGGCCCATATTTCAGCTCCTTTTCGACCAATAGCTACGGCTATTACTCTCAAATGAGCTAAAATCTGATCTCAAACGACCAAGTTTTCGCTTCAGCCCTGATAGTCCGACAGGCTGCTAGGCCACTTCAAGGGAAAGAAATCAAATAATCTTCTTTCCTTTGAGGTCTTTCGCCACCTCCTGCACATACTTTTCAATCATTTTATCGATGCTCCCTTCAACAGCGGTTTCAAACTGGGCCGACCATATCAATTGTTCGGTTTTCAAGTCGTACATAACAGATTCAATGGTCAGGATAACGCGCTCGGTTGTTGTGGTTGGCATATAAGAAAAAGCATGCGGGTGACCGTAATAATTCCCCCAACTTCCGTAGTGGCCAGGGCGATTGTAGCGCCCATAACCTCCGTAATACGGACCCGGTGAATACACGGAATCGTACGCATGGGTAGTCACAGTCTCCTTCCGTTGCCCAATAAGTCTTGTCAGCACGACGGAATCACACCCGCGCTCAGCCATTTTTTTGGCAATAACCTCTTTGTTAACCTCTTTGGAGAAGGTGATATCTCTATAACTGGCCTCAGATGATACCCCTTTGCTGAAAAATTGATTGCTGAAGGCATCCTCAAATATCCGTCGATTCATCTCGCTTTTAGCAATCCCGACAACGTAAACTTTCTTAATCGGTCCTTTGAAATCATAATTTGTCCAAGAACCGGTCATATCAGTGCTGGAGCAGGCAACCATTGTTAGTCCAATGAAAATTAATGCTAAATTTCGCAGAATCAAAACCATTGATGTGTTCCCCATTTTGTCCCTCTTAAGAAGGCCGTAGTTAATAGCCCTTACTCTCTTTGATGTTACGAGAAGGGAATACTGTCTTGTCATTCGTTACTCGTGTTTCTATTCTTTCCATCTAATGGATTTCATCGAACATGATGGGATTAGTCTACTCTAGAATCACAGTGAGGTGAAGTTTCTTCCCTATTTATCCTCTCACATTGTGTTTTTGGGGGGACTTGTCGGTTGTTAAATTCTTACAGCCCCTGACATTTAAAAAAAGCCCCGCAGCCAAGGAGGGGGGGATGACTACGGGGCGATGTTGTACATCAGGCAAACGGTTATTTGTTTACCCGTGTACATTATATCATTCTGCTCGGTTCTCCGTCTTTTCGTCCAGCAAGTCCGGCACTACAAGGGCTACTCTGCTAACCAGCCAGGTGGCCACAGTTTTGTAGAGTAACTGGCGCCGTTTATCCAGTACACCTTTTTAAGCTTTTCCTGATAGATATGGGCACAAAGTGTCATGGAGTCGATTGTATCCGGAGGGCTGGCTTGCGCCAACTACTTAGCCAAAGCCCACAGAAAACCAGCCCGCTGGCCAGCCATTGTGCCAAGTTGAGCGTTTCTCCAAGGATAATCATGCCGAGGAGAACACCGAAAACCGGAATCAGGTTGACATAACCGGCAGCCTGGTTGGCCGGAATGCGACTCAAACTGTAATTGTAACAGCCGTAAGCGCCAAAGGTGATAAAGGTCCCAAGGTAGAGAACCGCCAGAAGGGGGCCTGCTTGCCAGTTGGCAGCAAAGCCAACCTCTGGCAGGAGCAGAAAAGGGAAGAAAAACAGACTACCGATAAAGGCCTGGAAAGCAGTCAGAAAAAGTGGCGGGTAGTTGCTGGAAAGATGCTTGAGAGAAACCGTATAGCCGGCAGCACAGACCATTGCCAGGAACTCACAAAAGTTTCCAAGCAATGGGTTAGGAGCATAAGCACTTGTGTCGCTGGCCAAACTCAACCAGCAGGCGCCGAGAATCGCCAGCACAAATCCTACCATGGTCCGGCGGGGAATATGTTCCTTCAGCAGTCTCCAAGCCAGGATCGCGACCAGCAGCGGTAACGTAGCAGTAATCATGCTGGCCTGAGAAGCACTGGTCAACTCCAGAGCTTTGGCTTCAAAGAGAAAATAGAGGCAGGGTTCGCATCCTGCCATGATCAGAAGGTACTTCAGGTCACGTCGACGCCAGTTCAGCTTGCGGAATGACGGAATGAAGATGGCAAAACAAAGACTGGCAATAAACATCCGGCCAAAGATTACCTGCATCGGGTGGAAACCACGAAAGGCAAGCTTGAGAGCGACAAAGGAGCTGGCCCAGAGAAGCATGGCCAGGATCAGGCTAAGTACCGGCAGCAGCCGACGGGTCTCTTTAGTCACAAAAAATCCTGGGAGTTGACGAGAGGACTGTGCTGATCGTGAAAGGTTCAGCGGGCGAGCTCGTAAGCTTCCTTGTCAAGTAGACAGTTGTAAAGTAGCGTTTTTTAGACAGATCAATTTATCAGAAACCCCATCAAATGAGAAAGAGTTTATGCCCGGTGTAGAACTTGGTGACATAGATGTCAGGGTCTCCTATATGTTTGCCTATTATGATTCAGGATGATCAGATTGGCAGAAATACAAAATCCTTTACAGGCCCCACTGACCCTGATGAATAACAAATGGCCGCCCGGAGTTGATCCAAGTGGCCATAATTTTGAGGATTAATCAGCTTCTCAAATACCTCTATCAATAAGAAGCCGTTTTTCGTCTCAGAAGTCGTGATTTACAAGAACATGTTATGCAGGCAGGATGGGTCGTGAGTGTAACATGCTGGAAGATTAACTGTTGTTGCAGCTCTTGCTTTGGTTCTCTTTGATCTTTACGCTTGTCCCGCACTTTGGGCAAACACATACCTCAACTCGGTCAAGGTCTTTGGTGAACTGCCTTATTTTTCTCTGGCATTGAGGACATGTAAGGAAGAAAGAACCCTTAAACATTGCGGTAACATATAAAAAGCAACCTAAAACTCAACATAAATGATTCTCATTTACCCTCTCTACACATTCATCAATCCATTGTTTAAGCTCAGACACCTTAAAGGGCTTTGTGAAAAAATGACAACCAAGTTCCTTAACTACTGCCTGCAGTTGAGGTGGCATTGTAGCACTCATCAATGCCTTGTTTGCATTCAGAGCCTTGCAATCACGCTTCTGTTGTAGTTTCAAGAGCTCGAGACCATTCATGTTGGGCATCTTCATGTCAATAATCAGGGCATCTGTACATGGGGAGTCCACTGGACAATCACACTCAAGGTTACCAAAAACAGTGCAGGCTGTAGGGTCTTGAAATGTGCGCACATCACAACCAAAATCATGCAACGCCTTTTTTATTATTTCAGACACTATTAGATCATCTTCAATGATTATGACTCTGAGCTTTTTTGCTGTACTCATACCGTAAGCTTCCCCAAAACGTAGACATGTCAAAAGTAGAGTTTTCTGTCACAATACAACCAGGATGCTCTGATGAAAAAGTACCCGTAGATTAGCGCAATTTCCTATTGAGGTCAAAATTGTATAGGGTTCCTATAAAGCTCCTCCATCGTTTCCAGGTGAGCTATCTCAAGATAAACTCATAGCAAAACGGTCAAGAAAAAGTTACCAAGGATCGAACCCTTTTTTCACTTTTTTCTTGTATGGAGACAGCGCTTATGTCCTACAATTAGTACCATTCGCCTACACCAATCCTTAAACGGCACCGGAAACGGATAAATGACTAACCGCAAAAGGGGACTTTTCCTGATTCTCATCATGACGGCCGTGGCCGTCGGGGTTGGTGGACTGGTCCTTTTCGCCCTATACAATACCGCGATCGACGAGGAACGAGAGCGCCTGGCCGAAACAGCACAAAGCCAGGCCCGCTTGATCGAGGCGATGGCCCGACATGATAAGAGGTATATGGCCCTTGTCTCTGGACCGGAGAAAGAGAACCCCTTTGAGATAACCCTTAAACAGATCAGAGACGCGCACAATCAATTCGAGGGCTTCGGCAAAACAGGCGAGTTTACCCTGGCTAAGCGAGAAGGGGACCAGATCGTTTTCCTGCTGAGCCATCGGCACCTTGACCTGAAAAACCCCGATCCGGTCCCATTCATTTCCCTGCTGGCAGAACCGATGCGGCGGGCGTTATCAGGAAAATCGGGAATCGTTATCGGTCTGGACTATCGGGGTACAACTGTGTTGGCGGCCTACGAGCCGGTCAAAGAGTTGGACCTGGGTATCGTCGCCAAGATTGATCTCACTGAGATAAGGGCCCCCTTTGTCAAGACCGGCTTGCTGGCCAGCGCCGCGGCCTTAACCCTCATCAGTGTTGGAACGCTGGTGTTCATGCGCATCGGCCTCCCTCTCATCAGGCGACTTGAAGAGAATGAAGAAAAGTACCGAACTCTTTTCGAAAGTTCCACTCAGGGAGTTGTCTTATTCTCCGACAGTGTCGTTGAAGAATGCAACGAACAGGCTTACGAGATCCTGGCCTGTGGGCAGGAGGACATCATCGGGCATTCGCTGGCAGATTTCTCGCCACCTACGCAGCCGGACGGCAGCGACTCGGACAAAGCAAGCCAGGAATATTTGGAGGCGGCCCTGTTAAATACGCCACAATCCTTTTCCTGGAAGATCCTACAGAAAGACGGCCCCCTTATCGACACTGAGGTTCGGTTGAAGGCTATCGAACTTCACGGCCGCAAGTTGGTTCTCGCTACAATCAATGACATCACCAAGCGCAAACAGGCAGAGGAAGCGTTAATGGAAAGTGAAGCCCGTTTCCGCCGGGCCATCACTGAAGCACCGTTCCCAATCATGATTCGCGCCGAAGACGGGGAAGTGCTGATGATCAGCAAGGCCTGGACCGAGCAATCCGGCTATGCGCACCAGGACATCCCCGTCATTGGCGATTGGCTGGAAAAGGCCTACGGACAGAGTTCGCAAAAAGAGCATTTGGCGGAAGCCATCGGCAAAACGTATGGGGCCAAAGGTCGGTCCAACCTGGGGGAATACACCATCCGTAAAAAAGATGGAGGACACCGGGCCTGGGACTTCAGTACCGCTTATCTTGGAGCGGACGCCAAGGGTCGGCGTCTGGTCATCACTATGGCCATGGACGTCACCGAGCGGAAGAAATACCGGGAAGAACTCCAGCAGGCCAAGGAAGCCGCCGAAGAGGCCAATCGGGCCAAAAGCAATTTTTTAGCCAATATGAGTCATGAGATCCGTACCCCGATGAATGCCATTATCGGCATGACCGGGCTGATGCTTGAATCTGATCTGAACCAGAAACAACAGGATTACCTTCAGATGGTGAAGATCTCTGCCGATGCTTTATTGAAAATCATCAACGAAATTCTTGATTTCTCGAAAATAGAGGCGGGCAAGCTTGAACTGGAGCAAATTCCCTTTGATCCGAGAGAAACAGTTAAAAAGGCGATAGACTCTTTAGCCCTTCGCGCCAAGCAAAAAGGGTTGAGAATATCCTTACACATCCAGAATCAGGTACCCGAAACAATATTGGGCGACTCGGTTCGACTGGGTCAGATATTACTGAACCTTCTTTCCAATGCCATCAAGTTTACCGAACAGGGAGAAATTTCCGTAAAAGTCCAGGTACAGGAAACGGAAGCTGCTGGCGCTAACATCTCCCCTCTTTGTTTCTCCACGACCGACACGGGCATTGGCATCCCGAAGGACAAGTTGGCCGGGCTCTTTGATGATTTCAGCCAGGTTGACCCTTCCATTACCCGCCGCTATGGCGGAACCGGTCTTGGGCTGGCGATAAGCAAAAAGCTTGTTGAAATGATGGGTGGCACCATTTCGGTTAAGAGTGAGGAGAACATAGGGAGTTGTTTTGCCTTTACCATTCCCTTTTCAGAGTCACAGGACACTTGTACCCAGATAACGGCCAAGGTGCCAGACAGAACAGCCAAATCCTTAGAGTCCTGTAAAATCTTATTGGCAGAAGACAATGATATCAATTGCAAAGTGGTGACCGCTCTGCTGGAAAAACAAAACTGGCAGGTAACTGCAGTGACCAACGGTAGGCCGCCCTTGACCTCCTGCAGCATGAAAACTTCGATCTCGTGCTGATGGATGTGCAAATGCCGGAGATGGACGGGTTGGAGGCGACCCGACAGATCAGGATCGAAGAGAAGGCCGGTCAGCACATTCCCATTGTCGGGCTCACCGCCCATGCCCTCAGAGGAGATCGGGAGACCTGTCTGAAGGCGGGAATGGACGCTTACATTACCAAGCCGATTGACCCTTTGACACTCTACCAAACTATCACCATGTTGATTACCGGCCAAGAGATGATAGTTGATGCGGTACCTGCGGCTGACCTTGCTGATATTCTGGAAGCCGTTGACGGTGACAACAGGTTCATAGAGAACCTTACGAAGAAGTTTCTTGCTACACTTCCAGGTCGAATAGAGGAAATCAGAGCGGCCATAGAGGCAAATGATGCCAGCAAGTTGGAGTTCGCAACCCACGCCCTCAAGTCGGTAGCAGGGTTTTTCAAGGCTAAGGAGGTTTGTCGTCTAACGGGGGAAATGGAGGAACTTGCTTTTACGGGACGCTTAGTAGACGCAGCGCCTCTTCTGACCGACCTTGAGCAGGAGCTAAAACTTCTGGAAAGGGATCTTTCCAGTTTCTGGACTCTTTAGCCATTGCCTGAGGCTAAAGCGGTAGATGTCAAAGTCGTTGTCATGATTAATTTCATCTTGAATAAAAGGTGGATTCAATAATTTCTACCACCCACTGCAATCAAACCCTGGGGCAATTTTTGTGGGTTAAAGAACCTCGCAAATACCTCTATCAATAAGAAGTCAGTTTTCTTCTCAGAAGTTGTGATTTATAAGACATATAGGCAGGTTGGTTGCGCACCTGCTTCGGGAGCAGGGGGTCCTGGTTCTAATCCAGTCATCCCGACCAGTGTTTACATGAGAGCGACCTTCCCGGGGTCGCTCTTAGTCTTTGTTCTCCGGTCCTCGTCCGGTCCAAAAACATCTTCATTTGACAATTTGATGGTACAGGGAATGTAGCTTTGGAGAACTCCGGGGCGGGTTTTCTTTCCGGGGCATGTCCGGTGCGTTTCTTATTCTTCAGAGAACTAATTTAACCACAGCACAGGTTCTCTTTTCAAAAACACATGTGAGAAAAACATCATTATTCAGTAATCAACACATAAAAAGCAAAAAAGTGTTGACACATATGGCTCCCTACACTATAAAGGAGTGAACACTCACTCTGGATCGAAAACATGTCAGCAAAAAACAAAAGAGACGATGTCATTCAAGCGACCTTAGAGATCATTGCTGAAAACGGTTTTCACAATGCACCGACCTCTTTAATTGCCGAGAGAGCAAACGTTGGCATGGGGACAATTTATCGCTACTTCAAAAGTAAGGAAGAACTCATTCATGCGATTTATTCCGAAAGGCTAAACATTGTAAAGGAATACATCCAGGTTGATTACAATACAGCGAGCCCCCTTAAAGAACGTTATGTTAAGTTGTGTCGTAATTTTTTCGATTACATGATTAACAACCCACTAGACTATGGTTTCTTTGAGCAATACAGGAACTCACCATATGGCTTAAAAGAACAGTCTGACAACATGCTAGGCTTTAAGCACGGAGAGACACCAGACAACTATCCATTGCTGCAATTGCTCAACGAGGGCCAAAAGTTGGGAGTAATCAAAGAACTGCAACTACCATTACTCGTGACTCTTACGATGAGTCCCGTTTTTACCTTGGCCGGTCATTGGATTTTTGGATCTCTCAAAATAGAGAGTGAAGAGATCAATCAAGTTTTTAGCGCAAGTTGGGACGCAGTTAGTAAGTAGATTTTTTTTAACAACATTCAGAGTGATTAATCACTCTTGTTGTGGAGGGAACAATGTACGCACGAATAATTGTCTTAGGTTTGACAATATCTCTAACATTGAGCATGGCAATACAATCCGTCGGCTTGGCCACTGAGTCAAAGAAGAGCACCAACAAGTCGTACATAGAGCAGGGCTTTCATTACGACCACCAGATGGTCGAAGGTGTACCAGGAAAAACCAAGAGTACGAAACAGGTTTTCCCAATAGTGCTTTTATCATGGAGACCTGTCTAACCACCAGGAAACCATCTCGACAGATAAGAGATTACCCGAGTTTGGTGCGGTGGCGATAACCGCCTCCTTTGCCACCGCACATTTTTTACTACAATCAGCCCGGTCTCAACCTTGCAATCCGTCTACCGCGATCTCCATGAGAGCTTCAAGAACATATGTTAAGGAAACAAAAGGTGTTGACTAAATGATGGGACGGTTGGCGTACTCGCTGTCGTTTTTCTGTCCCTTGTACTCGTTCATACGTCTCATTTTGAGAACTACTAGAGGGGGTCGTTATTAGTGCTTAATCAGGCGGTCCCGCCTTTTTTGAGCTCGAGCAGAATCAGTCTGGCAACGGCTTTGAGGGTCTCAAAAACCCCTTCACCAGTCTGGGCGCAGGCGGTGAAATCGGGAACGCCATTGGGGTTCAGCAATTCGCGCAGTTCTTCGACTGGTGTGAGGTTGGGCAGGTCCTGTTTGTTGTACTGAATAATGAAAGGCAGCTCTCCAGCTCGTAGCCCTGCTCTTCAAGGTTGTCCTTGAGATTCTCCAAACTCTCGATGTTGGCATCAAGACGGACTTCCTGGGAGTCGGCAACAAAGACAACACCGTCAACGCCTTTGAGGATCAGCTTGCGCGAGGCATCGTAAAAGACCTGGCCGGGAACGGTATAAAGGTGAAAGCGGGTTTTGAAGCCGCGGATTTCACCTAGGGCTCAGAGGTAGAAAAGTCAAAGAAAGAGGGTTCGTTCAGTCTCGGTCGCCAGCGAGATCATCTTGCCTTTGGCGTCGGGAGCGGTCTTTTGATAGACCAGTTGCAGGTTGGTCGTTTTGCCGCACAGCCCCGGACCGTAATAGACGATTTTGCAGTTGATTTCGCGGGATGCGTAGTTGATGAAAGACATGGTCCGGTATCCTTAGCTGAACAGAGTTGTCTATGTCGTCGTCGGTGATTTCGGCAAAAGGGCTGTCGGCGTTGCCGGTTTTTACCATCTCAGCCGCTTTAACCGCAAGATCTCCGAAAATCCCAGCCAGTTCATCGCTTGCTTTTTTGACCCGCAGCCTGACAAGGCCGAGGGAGCTGCGATGGTCGAAGATGACCACCAGGATAACGCGCTGGGCAATGATCGAAATGTGAATGTTGTCCTTTTCCCCCTCGTGGAAGAGGATGGAGAATTCCTTTTCACCGATCAGCTTGGCGAGACCACCGGTCGCCGCGATGTTGCCCGGCTGTCAGCGAAGCGAGGCTGGTCGTGTCGAGGTGCTCGGTTTCGCCACAGCTGGCAATCAGCTGCCCGTTTTTGTCAACCAGGAAGATGACTTTGGAGTTGGATTCGCGCAACAGTTTTTCAATGACTGCGCTGATCCGTTGGAAATTCCTCGTCGTACATGACAAAGGAGTTGTGCTGTGGGTCGAGCATGCTGGATTCTCCTTGCAGGGGGGCGTCACCAATAGCCCTTATAGCATTTCATTCGGTCAAGTATCAAGGTTTTTTGCCTGTCTCATCAGTGGTGATGCAGGTTTCCAGAGTCGCTGAGGTTTTGAGTCGCACACGAAAAAAGCTCCCGACGTTAACGTCGGGAGCTTTTTTGCTACAGGGTTCTTATTTACTTGGTGCCGCAATCAGCCGACAGATTGGCCAGCTTCTGGTAAAGCTCGAAGCGGGCAGCGAAATCTTTCGCCGAAGCTTCCATCAGTTGCTCGGCCTGCTCGGGGTTGCTCTTTTTGAGCATGCGGAAGCGGTTTTCTTTGTTGGCAAAATCTTCGAAGCTGATACTCGGCGCTTTGCTGTCGAGCTGCAACGGGTTCTTGCCTTCTGCGGCCAGGCGCGGGTCGAAGCGGAACAGTGGCCAGTAGCCGGAGTTAACCGCGCGTTTGCAGTTGTCCACAGCACTGGTCATGTTAATGCCGTGGGCGATGCAGTGTGAGTAGGCAATGATCAACGATGGGCCATCGTAAGCATCTGCCTCAAGCATGGCTTTGACCACTTGACCTGGATTGGCCATTGAGACCTTGGCAACGTAGATGTTGCCGTAAGTCATGGTCATCATGGCGAGGTCTTTTTTCGGCATTTGCTTGCCACCTGCAGCGAATTGCGCCACGGCTGCCATCGGTGTCGCCTTGGAAGCCTGACCGCCGGTGTTGGAGTAGACCTCGGTGTCCATGACCAGCACGTTAACGTTGGCACCGGTGGCCAAAACATGGTCGAGTCCGCCGTAACCGATGTCATATGCCCAGCCGTCGCCACCATGGATCCAGACCGATTTCTTGGTCAGAAAGTCGGCATCAGCGAGTAGCTGTGTGGCGGTTTCATGGGTGCACTTTGCAAGGATTGCCTTGAGCTGTTTGATCCGGCCGCGTTGTTCTTCGATCAGGGCCTGGGACGACTGGTCAGCATCGAGAATCGCCTGTTTCAGTTCGCTGCTGCCCTTGCATGCGGCACAGCCGCAAGCCATATTCTTGACCAGAAGTTCGCGGGCAAACTCAGTGGTCTTGTCAATCGCCAGACGGAAACCGAAACCGAACTCGGCGTTATCCTCGAACAGTGAGTTGCTCCACGCCGGGCCGAGGCCGTCCTTACGCGTGGTCCAGGGTGTGGACGGCAGATTACCGCCGTAGATCGAGGAGCAGCCGGTTGCATTAGCAACCAGCATACGATCGCCAAAGAGTTGGGAGCAGAGTTTGACGAATGGAGTCTCGCCGCAGCCTGCACAGGCGCCGGAGAATTCAAACATCGGCGGTAACAGCTGGCTGCCTTTGAGTGTTGCGCTGTTAAAGAGGGCAGGATCTGTGTCAGGCAGGTTAAGGAAGAAGTCGAGGTTCTTGCGCTCGGTGTCACGCAGCGGTGGTTGAGGCTGCATGTTGATCGCTTTGTGGTTCTCGTCTTCCTTGCTCTTGACCGGGCAGTTGTAAACACAGGCACCGCAGCCGGTGCAGTCTTCTACTGCGACTTGCAGGGTGAATTTTCTGCCGCCCATATCCTTGCCGCGCGCCGCACAAGACTTGAAAGTTTCAGGCGCCTCGGCGAGTTCTTTTTCGTCGTAAATCTTCATGCGTATGGTTGCATGTGGGCAGACGAAAGAGCAGATACCACACTGGATACAGAGTTCCTCATCCCAGACTGGAGTCTCGATAGCGATGTTGCGTTTTTCGAACATGGCGGTACCGGTCGGGAAGGTACCATCATCCGGCATGGCCGAGATCGGCAGGTTCTCGCCGAGGCCGTCGATGATCGGGCCAAGGGTGTTCTGCACGGTGTCAGGGGTGCCTGCCCACTGGCCGATAGTCATCTCGATGGTACTGTCAGCACTGGTCGGAACGGTGACTTCCTGGATATTCTCCAGACCGACATCGACCGCCTGGTTGTTCATGTTGACAACCTTCTCGCCAGCTTTGCTGTAGGATTTGACAATGGCGTCCTTGATCTCGCGAACCGCCTGATCAATCGGAATGATATTGGAGATCTTGAAGAAGGCGGTCTGCATGATGACATTGATGCGGGAGCCGAGACCGATTTCATTGCCGAGTTTTACACCATCGATAACGAAAAACTTGAGTTTCTTGTCGATAATGGTCTGCTGGACTCTCTTCGGCAGGTGCGGCCAGACTTCGTCTCTGTTGAACGGGCTGTTGAGCCTCAGGTTGGCGAAGCAAAAAAAAGGCCAGCCGGGTTGCCGTCTTGTTGCCGACACCCGGAAACTTGGCCAATTCTGCCACCAATCGTGCGAAAGACGGGATGGAGTTTAACATAATTTTTTACAGCAATTCAATAGTTTATGCGATTTCAAAGATATTTTAAGGAGGTCAAAGTTTTTTCGTACCGCTGAAAAAATACCTGGGAGTATTTTTATTCATAGTAAAAAGATTCATTTTAGCTTAATATTTCCGGGTATTGCAAGTACTAAATTCTGTTCGCATCCCTTCCCCGGGATAACAGAGACTGGACTTTAGGGTTAACAGAAACCGGGATCGGGCTAACAAAGCCCTGGAATATTCATCCCGCCGGTGATTTTACTCATTTCTTCCTGGGCCATCTGCTGGCTCTGTTTGATCGCCTCGTTTACGGCTGCTGTCACCAGGTCCTGCAGCATTTCCACATCGTCCGGATCAACAGCTGTCGGGTCAATCCTCAGTTCCAGTAATTGTTGCTTGCCACTGACCACTGCCGTGACCATGCCACCACCGGCAGACGCTTCGACCTTCTTGTTCTCAAGCTCTTCCTGCAGCTCGGCCATGCGACGCTGCATCTGTTGTGCCTGCTTCATGATGTTGCCGATACCACCTCGTGCCATGTAAGTGTTCCTCCATTCATCTGCAGCCACAATTAAGGCTGTTCTGGTTTATTGATCTATTAATCACTGGAATACAGAAGACAGTATGTTAAGGTCTTTCTCCTGTCTCCTACATTCTTTCTAAACAAATCCCTTGTCGATGGGGATAACTTTTTTAATTTTGCCGTCGAAAATATTTTGAACCGATTTCAAGGCTGGATGTTCCATGGCATCCTCACGCAGGCGCCGCATGCGATCGGTCTCTTTGGCCTTGCGATCTTCCACCAGGGACGGTGGTGTGCTCTGCTGCTTGGCATCGATGGGAACCACCCGCAGCTTGACCGGTTGACCGAAATAGTCGGTTGCCAGGACTTCCAGGTCCTGGCTGATGTCCTGCTCCTGGAGCTGGCTGAGCATAAACGATCCTTTTGCATAGCCGATCTCCAGGATTGGTAGCTGTAGTTTGAGCAGGCGGCCATGTTCCAGGACCGAACCGAGCATCGGCCGGCTTTGTTTGACTTGCTCAACCAGCCCCTGCCAACCCTTACTGTCGGTCGATTCGGCGACGGGGGCTTCAGACTTTTTTGGCGGTGGCACCTCTGGAGCCCGGGATCGATGTTCTTCTGAGGCTGGGTATTGATGCTCCTCCGGTGTTGGCCGCTGCGGTGCCTTCTGAGTTTTCGTCAGAGGTGCTGCACTCAAGCGTTTTTCCAGGCGTTCGATGTGACTGATCAGTTTG
>PVMK01153814.1_pt1 | contig 13954 bp, 13 predicted proteins | sample 1853481 | NCBI WGS metagenome assembly PVMK01 (sample SAMN08533507, study PRJNA380276) | Marine sediment metagenome, whole genome shotgun sequencing project. | reverse complement strand
GTGATCGCGGGCCAGCTGATCGTTGTCTGTGAGCAGCAGTGGCGTATACACCCACCTCGACAACCAGCGGTCGAACTTCTTATTCGAGACCGATCGATTATGCCAAGATTCATGAGCTAAGGAAGACGCCCCCGCGACACCCATAAGGAAAAGGGAAAGGAAAACAGGGACGAGCCATGGCTGATACTGTACTGCGTAGGCCTGACCGCCAATCCCGATCAACAAACACGCCATCGAAACGTAAAAATCTCGCATGCTGACATGTCCGCGTAAGTCACGTACGCTCTGCGCGATAGCGTTGTGTTTCAACAATGAACGTCGCAAGTCGCGAAGTACGATAGTTACCTCCGGCGGACGACTCGGATCGCCTTCATGGATCGGCGCCGGCGCATCATCCGGCGTTTCAATGGGTTGGTTTTCGTCTGTCATCGGGAATAATTGACCTCAATCGTATTCTTGTAGGACCCTTATAAAAACGTCAAATTGAGGGGAAGCTAGCTTAAACTCGGTGGCACGGATTGGTCAACTCGGTAAATACCGAGGGGTTGAAAGACCGCGGGAATGGTGCCCTCGACAAGCCCGGACCCGTTTACCCTGCCTTATGTGAAAATCTTGCCGAAGCGGCGCAACAGCCAGCGGGTACACGGCCTTGCCCGGCTCGGCGTACCGCGAAATCGGGTAAACTCATGTATATTCTCCTGCATCCGGAAACGCCGAAATAATCGCAGAGGATCTAAGGACATTGGACAACGCCGATCATCAGCCGCGAATAGGCGTCGTTATCCCGTGCCTGAATGAGGAACTCACTGTCGGTCGGGTCGTCCGGGACTTCTCTGCCGCGTTACCCGAAGCGACGATTTATGTTTTCGATAATGCCTCGACCGACAAGACAGCTGAAGTAGCGCGCAACGCCGGCGCAGAAGTCGTGCATTCGCCGCACCGAGGCAAGGGCAACGTCATCCGCCATATAAGCAATGTTGTCGAAGCGGACATTTATGTCCTGGTGGACGGCGATGACACCTATTCCGCATCGGCAGCGCCGGCGCTGGTCGAGCGGTTCCAGCAGAATCACCTGGACATGCTCGTCGCGACGCGCCTCGAAAAACACCGGACCGGGTCCTTTCGCATTTTCCACCGTTTCGGCAATCACGTCGTCAGCAAGGTGGTCTCGATGTTGTTCTCGACCGAAATCACCGACGTCCTGTCGGGTTATCGGATTTTGTCGAGGGACCTCATGAAACTGGTCAGATTGCAGGCGAGTGGCTTTGAAGTCGAGACGGAACTAACGCTGCAGGCGCTCGCCAAGCGGTTCAAAATCGACGAGACCCCGGTCGAATACGGCGTCAGGCCCGAAGGTAGTCAATCGAAGCTCAATACCTGGGGTGACGGCTTCATGATTTTAAAGAGCCTGTTCCTGATATTTAAAGACTACAAACCGCTATTTTTCTTTTCCGTGATTTCGGGCGTATTGGCGCTGGCATCGCTCGCTTCCGGTATCGGCCCGGTTACCGAGTACTATCAGACCGGAATCGTTTACCAGATCCCTCGAGCGGTGCTCGCCGCGGGGCTCGGCATTCTTGCCACGATCAGTCTTGCCGTCGGCTTCATTCTCGGCACGATTTCAAAATACCATGCGGAAAATATTGAACTCTGGAAGCAGCAGATCAAGGAAATCGACAAATTGGTTTCAACGCGTGGTGACTCGAATGCCGACAATTAATCTTCCAGGCACCCCTGTATTTGTGCGGCCCAGATCGCGCCAGTTCGGTGAGGCAATCGCCGCATCGTGTTTTGTCCTGCTGGTATTTTTGAGCGGCTTTCGACCAGTCGACGCTCAAAATTCGAATCCCGAACCCTCTTCGCACATCCTGCTGCTTGTCCTCGATACGGTGCGGGCCGATCACATGTCCATCTACGGGTACGAACGCCAAACGACACCCCGGCTCGAAGAATTCGTAGCACGCAATAAAAACGCGTTCGTGTATCCACTGGCATTCGCCACCAGCAATTGGACACTGCCGTCGCATGCGTCTCTGTTCACGGGCACATTACCTTCGGAACATGGGATACACGGCCGGAGTGTCTGGACCCGGGAGGCAGAAGTCAAGAAGTTTAGTCTGAAGGCAGCCGAGACGCTCCCCGAATTGTTGCGTGACGCCGGTTACCGGACCGGTGCAATCTTCGCCAACGGTTGGTTGTACCACGATTCCGGGCTGCGACGTGGATTCGATGTCTGGCGTCAGCCCCCACAGGGTCCGGAGCCGAAGCCGCATCCGACGGCCGATTCAATTAACGCGGGGATACGCATTTTTTTTGACGGCTGTATTGCCAGCCCCTGTTTTCTTTTCGCAAACTATATGGATGCGCACGGCCCGTATATCCCGCCGCCGCCATTTGCCGGAATTTATCCGGCGGGCACGACTGATCATCCGGCCTCGTATTATCCAAACTACACCGACGATGAGCAAACGCTCGCCTATTTCGCGGCGCGCTACGACGAGCAAATACGAGCCCTCGATGCGCGGCTGGGAGATCTTATAGAAGTCCTCGAATCGCGCGGCATTCTGGACAATGCCTGGCTCATCATCACCTCGGATCACGGCGAGTCCTTCGGCGAGCACGGCGTCACTCTACACGGTACGTCCCTTTACAACGAACAGGTCCGTATACCCCTGATCATCCGGCCACCCCCCGGCGTTCGGCTGCCCGAAATACATGACGCTGTCAGCCTCGTGGACATTACAGCCACTCTGGCCAGCCTGGTCTCGGACCGTCCTCTCGGCGGCGGCCAGAGTTTGCTTGACTCCACAGCGCCTCGTCAGCCGGCGCAAATGCAATCTTTCGGCACGTGGTCGACGCACCAGGAAATGTATGGCGGAACAGAGAACGAAGTGCGGGCGATTGTAGACGGCAAGCAGAAACTGATTGACTTCGGGAGTCGGGCTGAAATCTTCGACCTGACCATTGACACGGCGGAACAAAAAGACCTGATTCGGGAAGTCCGGCGTCGAGACCGGCGCGCTCTTTTACGCCTGATGCCGGTGCAGCCGGATGTACCTATCACGCCCGGAAAAGAGAGCACGCTCGCCGATCTTTCGGAAGAACAAAAGGAGGCGCTGCGTGCGCTCGGGTATCTCGAATGATGTATCGAGATCGGCAAGTGCCTGGAGCGGCCCAGCGGAGTGCCTCGATGACAACGCATTTTAAAGGATAGAGCCAACTTGGCATTTTGAGCTTCGGAAACAATACCGGTGCGGGTGCAGACCAACCCGTTATATCAATATTGTGTACTGTCAATTGATCAAAGCCGGCATTCTTCATGGACTGGAAAAATGCTCGAGGGTGTAATCGACGGCCTTCTGATAATCCAGATTACGCTGAGAAAAATATTTCTCGTTCTCCACTATTTCGTAATTCCATTTTCCAGTACAAAGTCGAAATTTGCCGTTGCCTTTGGCGACATGATTCGATCCATCAGAACCATCGGCATCGATAACGCCATCAGAAAGGTGTAGACAGCCGTCCGGCCCTGCGAACGGGAGTTGAATACACCCTTGAGCATGTTCTCGATGCTCAGGGCCCAACCGCTCGGCATTAACGGACCCGTCGTCTCGGTCAGCCGCAAATCCCACCGCGCCGCCGCATCGCGTAATCCATCCCGCGAAAATAAGACCGTGTGATACGGATAATGCAACGGCCCCCAGTACTGGCCCATCAGTCGGGCAGTATAATGCGCCGCATTCGGCGTCTGACCAATAATCTGCCCCCCTTCGTTGAGCAACGCGCCCAGGGCGCGCATGGTTTCGTCGACATCGGTCAGGTGCTCGATGACGTGACGCATTCGAATCACATCGAATCGCATCCCACTGGCGTGAATCTGATCGAGATCGTCGAAAAACCGGGTGCCGGGCGTGTCAACCAGTTCGTCATACAGCACAAAGTCGAATCCGGCGAGCTGCGAACAACCCGCCGCCGCGAGGACACGCAGAAAGCCGCCCTGGCCGCAACCAAAATCCAGCACGGCGGCATCGCGGCCAAACCGCCTCGTGAACGCCGCCCCCTGCTGGCGCTGATACGCCGCATCAACATTTGCAAGCAATGGCACGGATGTCGTCGTGTAATTCTGGTAGTCGGGTCCGTAGAATTCCTGCACCTCATCGGCGGTCGGCCACGGATCCTGGAAAAGGCTCCGGCAAATCCCGCAGCGCATGAAAGATGCCGGCACGCTGCGCTCGCTAAAATACTCCCGGTCGACGGGGCGTTCGACGAAGACGGATGATTGGGTCGCTAGACAGGCCGGACAGCGAACCTGCATCGTCACAGACCAACCAGGACCTTACCCAAAATTCGAAACGGATGCGTCCCATAGACATTGGGGTCGCTGGATCGTTTGACCATGGCTCGCAGCGCCCGATAGGGCAGGCTGGGCCAGGCGTGATGTTCGTAGTGATACATGATCATCGGGGAAATCAGGAACAACTGAGTAACCAAGCCGCCCAGGTAGGTCCGTGAGGCGCCGCTTTCGACGAGGTAGATCGAACCATCTTCACGAATCCATGCGTGCTGAACATAGAGGCGAAATCGGTTCGCGACAGGATAAAGCGTCAGTAAGGTCAAAAAATAAATCGGATATATCTCGTAATAACCCGCGGAAACGGTCAGATAAACCCCGAGACCATGGACTGCAACGAGCCAGACAAACCACGCGATGTTGCCGAATCGCGCCTCCCCCTCTTTTTCCGCTCCGGTATCCAGCGCTCCTAGAAAGGCCTCTATCGCGGTCCGGCCGCTTAAGTCTCTGAGAATTCCACGAACCAGTTCCTCGCGGTTCGAGGCCGCAGATGACCGCGTATCCGGATCATCCAATGTAAAAAATTGCGTCGCAGCATGATGCTTGAAATGACCCGACCGGTTGCTCTTTGCGCGGGTTCCATTAAAGCTGCCGATCAACGGATCTCCAATCCAGTCGCTCCAGGTTCGGTCCGGCACGATATTCCAATGCGTCGCCTCATGAAACCACTCCGACAGGATGCGCTGATGAATCACACAGACCAAGATCGAAACCAGAACGAAGATCATGTAGGGCATGGCCAGCCGCCCATACCATAACCAGCCGATCAGCGCGGCATGCATCGCGAGTATATAAATAATGTTAGTGATACCGTGATGCCATTGCAGATACTGGCGGCGGCGTGACGTGTCGCGGTTGACTTCTTCTACCATGATTGAATGGACTCGCTCTAATCGACCGGTGGCCGGTTGCCGCTGCCTCACTAACTACCGTAATATTCATATCTTTGCAATGTGGAATGCCCTTACGCTCGAAGTCGATGCACAAGCCACTATACAATAGAACCCCCGATATGCAGGTGCATCTTTCGAAAATCGATTGCGCATGAAATATGTAAAACCCGACCTGGAATTGATGCGGCGCGTCGCCGGAGAGCACTCAGACAACGAGGACATTGCGCTTGACGTGTACTGCTCTGAAAATGTTCTTTTTCGAGAATTCTTCTGGTTTCGTCTGTGGATGCTGACGCGCATGATTCGACGGCTGTCGGACGGCCGTGGCACCTGCCTGGATTTTGGCGGCGGCAGTGGCGTTTTCATGCCTACGCTGGCCACGGGCTTCGAACGGGTGCAGTTGATCGATCTGAATGCGGACCAGGCGCGGGAACTCAAGGATGCGCTGAGCGTGGATAACGTCACCATCGTTTCGGCCGACATCGTGGATCACGATTTCGGTGAAGGGAAATTCGATGCCATCGTCGCGGCGGACGTGCTCGAACATTTCCAGGACTTGCAATTTCCGCTAGACCGGCTGAAGCGCTGGCTTGCCGACGATGGCTACCTGTTTACGTCGCTACCGACCGAGAATATTTTTTACCGTGGCCTGCGTATTCCGTTTCGCAAACAAAAGCCGGCCGATCACTATCACACCGCGCGGCACGTCGAAAAGAGACTGCGAGATTCCGGCTTCCGCAAGGTTATGGGCTGGTATCATCCTCTGTTCGTTCCGTTATTCCCGTTGTTTCGTATCAGCGCCTGGCAAAAAACCTGATTCGGACCCACGCGGCGACACCGGCAAATTTAATCTCCGCCGCCCGCCCAACCGGTTACAAACTGTTACATTTGAGTGCCCGATAACCATGAAATGAATGGCTTACAGAGTTATCCTGTGCCTATGTCTGCAAGCGTTCACCACCCTCTGGAAACGGGCCCCGCGATAACCGCGGAACCGCTCATCGCCACCCAAAATCTGCAACTCAGTTACCAGATGGGCAATACGATCGTGCACGCGTTGCGCGGTGTTGACTTGACCATTCAGAAAGGGGAATACGTCGCGATCATGGGTCCTTCGGGTTCCGGTAAATCGACGTTAATGAACGTGATCGGCTGCCTCGACAGTCCGGACGAGGGCACCTACCTGCTCAACGGCAAGATGGTTTCCGATATGAGTGACCGGCAACTCGCGAAGGTTCGCAATCAGGAAATCGGTTTCGTTTTCCAGACTTTTAATTTACTCAACAGAACGACAGCACAACACAACGTCGAAATGCCACTGATCTATGCCGGGAAAAGCCGGAAAATACGCCAACAGAAGGCCGTGGAGGTTTTAACCCGGGTCGGCCTGGACGACCGCATGACTCACAGACCGAGCGAACTGTCCGGAGGCCAGCGCCAGCGAGTCGCGATCGCGCGGGCATTGGTGACCGACCCGAGCATTTTGCTCGCGGATGAACCGACTGGCAACCTGGATTCGACGACGGCAAGGGAAATAATGCGCCTGTTCGATGAGCTTCACGAAGCCGGCCATACGATTATCTTGGTGACACATGATGAAAACATTGGAGAGCATGCGAACCGCGTTATAAGACTTTTGGACGGCAAGATAGCATCGGACCAGATTGTATGAATAAAAAATTACTCACCTTTCTTGCCGCGCTGAGTTTACTCGGTTGTGAAAAACCCGAGGAGGTCAAGACGTATCAGACCGCACCGGTGATTCAGCGGGACATCATCGTGTCTGTTGAGGCGGCCGGCGTTGTCGAGCCTCTGTTGACCGTAGAGGTCAAGTCAAAAGCGTCAGGAGAAATCCTGAGCATTCAGGGAGACACCGGAGACTATATCGAACAGGGCACGCTGCTCGTGCGAATCGACAGGCGGTCGCCACGCAACCAACTCGCGCAGGCGGAGGCCGAACTGGAAGCCGCGAGAGCGCGCAGATCGATCGCGGACGCGCAGCAGAAACGATCCAAAACATTGTTAAGTTCTCGCACGATCAACGATGTCGACTACGAGAAGACGATTCTGGAATTCGCCAACGCAAAAGCCGAAGTCATTCGTGGTCAGGTGTCCGTCGAGAACGCGCGTATTGCGCTGGACGACGCCGATGTCAAAGCGCCGATCTCGGGTACGATCGTGGAACACCTCGTCGAGAAAGGACAGGTCATCTCCTCGCCGACGATGGATGTGGGCGGTGGCACCCTTTTAATGAAAATGGCCGATTTGAGTTCGGTTCAGGTCAAGGCGCTCGTCGATGAAACCGACATCGGTAAGATCAGACCCGACCAGCCGGTCACGGTGACCGTCACGGCTTACCCGAACCAGCCGTTCGAGGGCACCGTGGCCAAGATCGAGCCCCAGGCGACCGAAGAACAAACCGTCACGACTTTTTCGGTACTGATTATCCTCGACAACGAAAGCGGTCTGTTGCGGCCGGGAATGAATGCGGATGTCGAAATTCGTATCGCCGAGCGCCGTGATACCGTCGCCGTACCGACTATCGCGTTAAAGGTCGATCGGGACATATCGGTAGCCAGCCGGCTCGTGGGCGTGACCGAGACTGACGTCCGCGACCGTTTGGGCGAGTCCTGGAAAAGACGCGCGGAAGTTCAGGATAATGCAGATACCCGCGGTGAATACCTGTTCCGAAATCGTTACTGGGTCTTTAAAAAAGGCGCGACGGGTCCCGTCGCGGTCACGGTCGATACGGGGCTGACCGATCTGGACTATAGTGAGGTTATTGAAGGTCTTGCTGAAGGTGACGAGGTACTCATGCTGCCGAGCACAGGCTTAATCACTTCGCAGGAACGATTCCAGGCCCAGATGCGGCGATTTACGAGCCTGCCGGGCATGAGCGGTGAAGACGATGAAGAAGAGCAAGACGAGGAGGATTAACGATGCTGTTCGGTGAAATGATTTCCGTCGCCCTGCAATCGATTCGGGCCAACCTGTTTCGCGGTTTCCTGACGATGCTCGGTATCATCATCGGCGTGGGCTCCGTCATCACGATGGTCGCGCTCGGCTCCGGCGCGCAGCAGGCGATGGACGAGCAGATCGACTCCCTGGGCGCCAGCGTCCTGACGATCAGGTCGCAAGGCTTCTTCAGTCACGGCATCGGTCGCAGCGGTACGACACTGACGATCGCGGATTCCAAGGCGCTGACCGCCGGTTTACAGACAGTAAGCGACGTAGTGCCCGAAGTCGCAAAGCAACTGCAGACCAAATTCGGCAACAAAAATCAGAATCTTCGAATCGTCGGAACCCGGCCTAATTTTGCGGACGTCCACGGTTACACGCTGAAGAAAGGGGAAATGTTCAGACCGTCAGATGAAGCGTCCAAACGCCGTGTCACGGTCGTCGGCCACGGCGTCCCGGGGAAACTGGGGGCAACGGCCGAGAGCATTCTAGGCAAGACGATTTACATTCAGGGTATCGCGTTTGAGGTCATCGGTATTTTCGAGGAGAAAGGTAAATCCGGCTGGCAAAACGTCGATGAGCATGTCTGGATTCCGCTGGAAACCGCGCAATCCCGAGTATTCGGATCGAAAAATCTCGACGTTATCAGTGCCAAGGTCGCTCCCGGGGTGCCGATAGAACAGGCCATCGTCGAAATCGAGCGCATACTCAGATACGAGCACAAGATTATGCCGGGTGAGGACAACGATTTTTCGATCGGCGATCCGAAACAGTTTTTCGATATTCGCCAGGCGGCGACGAATGTATTCGCCTACCTGCTGGCCAGCATCGCCAGCATCAGCCTGATCGTCGGCGGCATCGGCATCATGAATATCATGCTGGTCACGGTGACCGAACGCACTCGCGAAATCGGGATTCGCAAAGCGCTCGGCGCGACCAAGTTGAATATCCTGATGCAATTTCTCGTCGAGGCCATGATCCTGTGTCTCATCGGCGGCTCAGTCGGCATCCTGCTCGGCATCGGGATCGCTACGGCCATGACGAGGATCGTCGGTTGGAACACCATCGTCTCCCCGGCCGCCGTCGGTATTGCATTCCTGTTCAGCGCCGGGATAGGCCTGTTTTTCGGCATCTGGCCGGCACGCAAGGCGGCGCGTCTGGATCCGATTGAAGCGTTGCGCTACGAATAAACCAAACGCCGGCAGATAACAGACCGTGCCTTTTTTAACAACTGGTGTCTGACACCAATAAAAACCAGTGTCCTTACAGGACTTTGTATTTGATCATGCGCCGCATGAAATCGACGGCGTCGTCGGCGAGCAAGCGCGCGAGCGGACCGGCGCTGTAGCTGGAGATAATAATTTTTCCGTCGCGGTCGATGATAAATTCGGACGGTTGGATAAATTTGCGTTCGGTTTCCCACCAGGATCCCAGGCGGTCGGCGATTTCTCGCGTTACACCGTAGGCCACGGGGAAGGACACTTCGCTTGCGACTCGCCGGGCATCATCGAGGCTGTCTACGCTGGCGGCGACGATGCCGACATCCAGCGCATCGAGTTCGCTTTTACGGGCTTCGAAACCGACCAACTGCCGGCGACAATAAGGTCACCAGTGCCCGCGATAAAACAGGACGACCTGGTACTTTGAGCCGGACGAATCGGGCAGGTCCAGCCTCCCGCCATCGACGCAGTTCAACGTCAAGGCAGGAAACCGATCGCCAGCATTGAGTTTGTCCGCCATTACTCTACCTGTCTGTTCAGCTGGAATGGGACCATGCCAGCCCGATCGCCGCAGTCAAACAGGTCAAATCCTGCGTGTCAATGATGTACGGTGGCATCAGGTAGACGAGGTCGCCGAACGGACGTATCCAGACCCCGGCATCGACAAATCGTCGTTGCGCGTCCGCAATCGCAATGGGCTCATGACATTCCACGACACCGATCGCCCCCAGTACGCGAACGTCTTTCACGGCAGGATGATCAGCGTAACCGGACAGTTCCTCGCGCAGCTGGGCCTCGATAGACTGAATACGGGCCTGCCACGGGCTTTCCAGCAGGAGCGCGATACTCTTTGCCGCGACCGCAGCGGCCAGTGGATTCGCCATAAACGTCGGGCCGTGCATCAGCACCCCGCCGTCCGCGGAAATGCCGCGCGCGACGCGCTCGCTGGCCAGGGTCGCGGAAAGACTCATGTAGCCACCCGTCAGCGCCTTGCCGACACACAGGATGTCGGGTTCCACGCCGGCGTACTCACAGGCAAACAAACGGCCCGTGCGCCCGAAGCCCGTCGCGATTTCGTCCGCAATCAATAACACATCGAATCGGTCGCACAACGCGGCCACCTCGTGCAAATAGTCGGATGAATAAAACCACAGGCCTCCGGCACCCTGCACGATCGGCTCGAGGATAACCGCGGCGATTTCTTCGTGGTGTTGCGACAGCAATAATTCCATGCTTTCGATGTCGCGCGGCGCCAGCGGCTCGCCGAATCGACTCTCGGGCCGGTCGGCGAAGAAATGCTCGGGCAGGATCCGGGCAAATTGCTTGTGCATGCCGGTGACCGGATCGCAGACTGCCATGGCGCCGAACGTGTCGCCGTGATAACCGCCACGAATAGTCAACAGCCTGGACTTTTCCGGATGGCCCGTGGCGAACCAGTACTGCACGGCCATCTTTATCGCGACCTCGACGGAGACCGAACCCGAGTCCGTGAAAAAAACATGCTGGAGTGAATCCGGGGTCAAACGGACAAGTGTCTCGGCGAGCGTAATCGCCGGTTCGTGGGTCAATCCACCAAACATCACATGCGCCATTTTGCCGATCTGCGCTTCGGCCGCGGCATTCAGTGCCGGATGGTTATAACCGTGAATGGCACACCACCACGACGCCATGCCGTCGATGAGTTCACGCCCATCAGTCAGGCGAATGCGCACACCGTCGGCCGACTCAACCACGTAGGCCGGAATCGGGTCCGTCATCGATGTATATGGGTGCCAGATATGCTGCCTGTCGAATGGATCAAACACACTAAGCCTGCAACAGTGGATCGAAATCGAGAATGCGGACCGCTGCATCCGGCCGCAGGCCCCCGGCCGAAAACGGCAGGACCCCGAGACAGGGGCCCGGCAAGCGACCGTGAAGATAAGCCAGATTCTCCTCGCGCGCCGTCATCCCCGACGCGACGCTGTTGGCCACCCAGCCGGCCCATTCGAGCCCGGAGTGATTGATCGCGTCGACCGTCAACAACGCATGATTCAGACAACCGAGTTGCAGACCAACGACTAAAACGACCGGCATTCGCAATGCAAGGCAGACGTCAGCCAGGGTCTCCGACGCGTTGATCGGAACGAACCAGCCCCCGGCACCCTCCACGACCATGACATCGAGGTTGCATTCCGCGAGGCGTTCGAAATGCCGCGTGAAGTCCCGGACGCTCAGGACCACGCCAGCCTGGGCGGCCGCAATATGCGGCGCGATCGGCGACTGAAACACGTAGGGATTGACGAGTCCATAGTCCAGTTTCATCGTCGAAACCGCCCTCAGGGCCAACGCGTCGGCATTGAACAATTGCCGATCCGACGAACCGCGGCGATACTCCGCGCCGGCGGCCAGCGGCTTAATGCCGGCGGTCCGATAACCTCTCTGCCCGGCGGCCAGCAACAGCGCCGACGCCACGAGGGTCTTGCCGACACCGGTATCCGTTCCGGTGACAAAAAACGAACGGCTAGCCACCTTCCGCTCCCCTGGAAAATTCAGCCTGAGACAACCCTTCATCAAACCATTCGCCGAGCGCTTCCAGCAAGCGATCCACATCTGCGTTCTCGTGTGCCGCTGTCAGCGTCACACGCAAACGGGAGGTTCCGGCCGGTACCGTCGGGGGCCGAATGGCCGTAACGAGCATGCCGCGCCGTTCCAGTTCGGAACTCAGCGCGACGGCACGACCCGGGTCGCCGATCCGGATCGGCTGAATCGGTGTCTCCGAGTCGAGCAAATCGATACCCAGGGCCGCCGCACCATCGCGGAATCTTTTCACGAGCTCAGCCAATCGTTCCCGCCGCCATTCCTCTGCGGCAACGATCTCCAGGCTTTTGAGCGTCGCGACCGCGACTGCCGACGGCAATGCCGTCGTGTAAATATAATTGCGTGCACGTTGAATCAGGGTTTCGATCAGCGCGTCATCACCCGCGACAAACGCGCCGAAGGTGCCGAGGCCTTTACCGAGCGTCGCCATCAGTACCGGCACGTCGTCCGTGCTGTAGCGCTCCGGATCCACGAGACCCCGGCCGCCATCGCCACAAACGCCGAATCCGTGCGCATCGTCGATCATGATCCAGGCCCCGTGGCGCCGCGCGACGGACACCATTTCCGCCAGCGGACACAGATCGCCGTCCATGCTGAATGTCCCGTCGCTGACAATCAGCCGGCGATGCGCCTTCGAGGCCTGCTCTGACTCGCCGGGCTGCGACAATTGAGCATCCAGATCGGCCATATCCAGATGTCCGTACCAGTGAAAACCCGCCCTGCTGATCCAGCCGCCATCCAGCAATGAAGCGTGATTCAGGCGATCCTCGAAGACGTGGTCCGGCAGGCCGAGCAGCGCGTTGATGACCCCCATATTCGCGGCGTAACCACTTGAAAACAATAATGCGCGCGGCCGGCCGGTAAATTCGGCCAGGGCTTCTTCCAGCGCTTGATGCGCAGCCGTATGACCGGAAACCAGGTGCGATGCGCCTGCCCCGACGCCCCACTCATCGACCCCGGCCTTGAAGGCCGCACGAATACGCTGATCGCCGGCCAGACCCAGGTAATCATTGCTGCAGAAATTCAGCAGGTTGCGGCCATCGACGTGCAGCATGCGTCCCTGCGGGCTCGCGACGACACGGCGCTGCCGGTAAAGACCACGCTGCCTTAACCTGGCGAGTCGATTTTTGATGTTGTTGAATGCAGTCACTTTTTTTTCGACGATTTTCGGTACCTAAGAGGCCGGGGCCCACAAATGACCGAAGTGCGAGCGATAACCAGTGTAACCCGGCAGGTTCGCCATTTTCGGCTATCCTTGAATCAATAATATGCGCCAAAAATAAAGGAGACCACCCCGTGCAACGCTGGCAGATCGGTGATGTCAACATCACGCGAATCATCGAAATCGAAGACAAATCTATGCCGGCCGAGGTCATGGTCCCGGAAGCGTCACCCGAAAATGTGCTCCCGATCAGCTGGCTGCAACCGCATTTTATCGATGCCCAGGGCAACCTGATCTCGAGTATTTTCTCGTTGCTCGTCGAAAGCTGCGGGAAAAAGCTCGTCATCGATACCTGCCTCGGCAACGACAAGACTCGATCGGTGCCGTTCTGGAACGAGCGTCAGGGCGCCTTTCTCGAAGAGATCGCTGCGGCGGGCTTCGCGCGCGAGTCCGTCGATTACGTCGTCTGCACCCATCTCCACCCTGATCACGTCGGCTGGAACACGATGCTGATCGACGGGGAGTGGCGGCCGACGTTCCCGAACGCGCGCTATCTGTTCAGCGACAAAGACTGGCAATGGCTCGACAAGCAACCCGTTACGCTGCTCGGTGACTATTGCGGCGATTCCGTGCGCCCGGTTTTCGACGCCGGACTGGCCGACCTGATCACGCCGGACCACACGATCACCGATGAAGTCTGGCTCGAATCCACGCCGGGTCACTCGCCGGGTCATGTCAGCGTCAGGATTTCATCCAATGGCGAACACGCCGTCGTCACCGGTGACCTGAT
>PVMK01143893.1_pt1 | contig 13958 bp, 8 predicted proteins | sample 1853481 | NCBI WGS metagenome assembly PVMK01 (sample SAMN08533507, study PRJNA380276) | Marine sediment metagenome, whole genome shotgun sequencing project. | reverse complement strand
ATCTATTCCAATACCAATTGCAGCGGCCATAGGTTCAAATATTAAGTATATTTCCTTAGCATTCATTTGCTCAGCAGAATCACGTACTGCGCGTTTTTCAACTTCTGTTATTCCTGAAGGAATGCAAATAACCATTCTAAGTGAAGGTCTGAAAAAACTCTTTTTTATTGTTGGGATATTTTTTATGAACTCCCTGATCATATGCTCAGAAGCCTCAAAATCGGCAATAACACCATCTTTTAACGGTCTTATTGTTTTTATATTCTCATGGGTCTTTCCTTGCATTAGGCTAGCTTGTTTTCCGATAGCAATAATCTTTTTGGTCGTCCTGTCCATAGCAACTATTGAAGGACTATCCACAACAACTTTGCCTTTATGAATAATTAATGTGTTTGCTGTGCCCAAATCGATCGCAATCTCTTCAGTCATAAAATCAAAAAACCCCATATATATTACCTAGTTAAAATATTATTATTGTGAATACGACAAATGTAATGAAATTACCGAATTCATTTGCTAAATTTAATAAAGAAGAGAATGTTTCTTTTAATTATTAAATTAATGTTTAAAATGACGCGTCCCTGTAAACATCATGGCGATGTTATTTTTATTGCAATAATCAATTGATAACTGATCTTTAATTGATCCGCCAGGTTGTATTATAGCAGATACACCTGCATTGCCTGCTATCTCAACACAATCAGGAAACGGAAAAAAAGCATCGCTCGCCATTACAGCATTCTCTAAATCAAATTTAAAGAACCTGGCTTTAGTAATTGCCTGGTTCAAGGCGTCAACCCTTGAAGTTTGACCAGTGCCACTAGCACATAGTTGATTATTTTTTACGAGAACTATCGTGTTAGATTTAGTGTTCTTACAGATTTTAGAGGCAAAAATTAGATCATCAATTTGATCTTTTGTTGGTTCTAAATTGGTAGTTAAAGTCAAATCAGATTTGCTATCGGTAACATTATTTTTTTCCTGTACTAAAACACCATTCAATGCAGTTCTATATTGTGTATTTGGAAGATTTACCTCTTTTTGTACTAAAATGATCCTGTTTTTCTTTCCTTTTAGGATTTTCAAAGCATCATTATCATAACTCGGAGCTATTACAACTTCGCAAAACAATTTATGAATCTCTTCAGCTGTTGGCACATCAATTTTTGTATTTGCAATAAGGACTCCTCCAAAGGCTGAAACCGGATCTCCTGCCAGAGCATCCTTATAAGCTTGAGCTATAGAATCTCGCTGGGCTATTCCACATGCGTTATTGTGTTTTAATATTGCAAAAGTCGGAGCTTCATTCTTAAATTCTGCAATTAAGTTCACTGCTGCATCCACATCCAATAAATTGTTATAGGACAATTCTTTTCCATGTAATTTATCAAACAGCACGTTGAGATCTCCAAAAAAGAATCCCTTTTGATGTGGATTTTCACCATAACGCAGACTCTTTACTTCATTAAAACTTTCTCTAAAAGTGATCTCATTTTGATTTAGATATTTAAATATGGCTGTGTCATAATTACTGGTAACAGCAAATGCCTTCGCTGCAAAAGTCTTGCGTTGTTCTATGCTTAATTCACCATTTTTATCCCTTAAAATATTTAGGAACTCATCGTATTGATCCATTGATGAAACACAAAGAACATCTTTAAAATTCTTTGCGGCAGCCCGGATAAGTGATATTCCTCCAATATCTATTTTTTCAATTATTTCTTGTTCACCGGATCCATCAGCAACGGTTTTCTCAAAGGGGTACAAATCCACAATAACAACATCAATTTCAGGGATGTCATATTCTTTAATTTGTTCAATATCACTGGTGTTATCTCTTCTCGTTAAAATCCCTCCAAAGACCTTCGGATGCAAAGTTTTGACCCTTCCACCAAGTATAGAAGGATAGGAGGTAAGGTCTTCCACCGGTATCACTTCAATATCTAATTCCTTAATAAATTTTTCCGTTCCGCCTGTAGAGTATATTCTTATACCAAGTTCGTCCAATTTTTTTACAATTGGCTCTAAACCATCCTTATGAAATACAGAAATTAATGCCGATTTGACCTTTTTTGACTTACTCATTTTAAACAATTGAATTATTTACAAAACTAATAAAACACATTAGTTTGAACAACTTTAAAAATGATTAAAAAAGAAAAAGTATTTGCTGAATTCAGGAAAATAATTTTCCTTTAAAATTATTTTCAATTCCGGTATTCCAATCTTCGATAAACCCTTCGATTTCTTCTAGAAAGATAGCATCCAATTCAATTCTGTTAACGGTTAAATGAAAAACAATTTTATTGGATTCCGGTGGATAACCCGTTGTTATAGTAAAGGTTTAGGCATTAGGGCATTGGAGAAAGGAAAAGCGTAAACCGCCATTTATTTTGTCTCTCAGAAGAGAAAATTCCCCCCAAATTCCCCCAATAATTGCTCGGTTACTGTGGTAATTCATAACAAACATACTGTCGCACAAATCCTCCAGATTGTCGAAATTAATGTTTTGTCGAATCAGATCTTTGGTGGTTCGTACGTTTATTATTCTAAAAAATTCCATTTAAATAGTGTTTAGTGAGAAATATACAAAAATCTAAATCGTTTCTTTTTGCAATCTATTTACTTTTTTATAATCTCCTGTGCTATGTCATGACCTCACATAAAAAAGCAAAGATCTTATCAAAAATAATTCGATTTGTAAAATTCTGCCTATTTCCACCAAACACTAAACAAATTTTGAAACTTGTTCACAAACAAACTCTAGTATTACTTCATCATTTTCTGTAAAGGGATTTTTTGTGCGTGAATCGACGTCTATCTGTCCAATATTTACTTGGTTCTTAAAAATTGGTACAACAATTTCCGATTTTACATTTAATCCGCAGGAAATATAATTGTCTTGTTCGGTTACATCCTGTACCACAAAATTCTTATTACTAAGTGCAACCTGTCCACAAATACCTTTACCAAACGGAATTAAAATATGTTCCGTAGTTTTCCCCGAAAATTGTGCAAGTTTTAATTCGGGCCTTTGCCCATTTTTAAAATAAAATCCTACCCAATCATAATGTGGAATATTATTTCTCAAAAAATCACATATGTTTTGAAGCTTTTTCTCCAAGGGATTGGTCTTATTTACAATGTCGGAAATTTTATCCCTTAATTCATTATTTTTCATTTCTTTCTTCCTAATTTCGAGCAAAATTAAATACATTTTACTTGCAAAAGAATAAAACCATAATTAAATTTTTAGTAAAGTTTTTTGCAACTTATTTTATTCTGTTTGGTATCTATTCATTTTATCTTAGCAAAACTCAGCAAAGTACCGATATATTTTCCTGTTCACCCATAACAAAAGTGGTGGCACACCATGTTCAAAAAATGTCAAATCTGCTTGGGTACGACGCTTATGTTGAACAGAACACAGACGAGTTATCCATGAAATTTATGTTAAATGGGAAATATGTTTCAAGAATAATTGAAGGTTGTAATTCTGTGAGTATAATCATACTGTTTTTGGCATTTATCATTGCTTTTTCAGGAAGTATAAAGGATACTATATGGTTCGGTATTTTTGGTTCACTATTAATTTATTTGGTTAATTTGTTTAGAATAATTGCCTTAAGTGTTTTATATTATAAGTTTCCAGAATATCAGGAACTATTACATAATTTGGCTTTTCCTGCTATTATTTATGGTTTGACTTTTATTCTATGGATCACATGGGTTAAATATTTTTCAATTATTAATAAAAATGGATCTACAAAAAGGTTATAGGATTCTTATTATCCTGTTCTTATTTATGCTGCTTATTTTGGTGCGTGGATTTGCAAATGAATTATTTTATGATCCGTTCATTGTCTATTTTATAGATGATTATTTACATAAACCAATACCTGTTTTTAGTGGATCGAAGTTGTTGTTTGATCTTTTTTATAGGTATACTCTAAATACAATCATTTCTTTACTAATAATTTATGTGGCCTTTCAAAACAGAAATTTTGTAATTTTTTCCATTAAATTTTACATAATTGCATTTATTATCCTGATTTTAACATTTTTCATAATATTAAAAGGAGAGCTTGCTAATGGTTATTTATTTGCCTTTTACATCAGAAGATTCCTTATCCATCCACTCTTTGTATTATTGTTATTACCGGCTTTTTACTACAAACAATTAACTTCCAAGGAAATATTTTAAGATTTATTTAAAATAATAAGTGTTTTAAATTGTTATATTTGCAGTGATGAGAGATATTCTACATAAGATATTGTCTGTTTTTCTTTCTTTTACAGTGTTGTTTTCTACTCTATCTTTCTCGGTGGATCAACATATTTGTATGGGAGAAGTAACCGATACTTCCTATTTTAGTGATGCGGATTCTTGTTCTATGAACATGGAATTAGAGGACTGTGCTATAGATGGCCTCACAGATCATAAGGTGCAAAAAGAAAAATGTTGTAATGATATCCATGTATTAATACCGGGCAACCAAACGGAACAACAAGCTTTACAAAATTTTGAAATTGAGAAAGTTCAATTTCTGATCGCATTTTCTTATACGTACGTAAACTTTTATGAGGATGATACGGACGAAATACCATTCAGATCTCATTCTCCGCCTCTGGTCGATAAAGACATAAATGTACTTTATCAAACTTTTCTTATTTGATTTATAAATTTTAATACTTTATAAGTAAAGGATGTTTATACGTCCATGCTTATGAAAATTTTGTGGCAATTAAATTATTTCAATAATTCTACAGATCGTTAAATATTTATAAATCAAAAAAATGTTAAACAAAATCATTCGTTATTTCCTTGAAAACAAGCTAATAACATTTATTTTATTATCCGCTTTTATCCTTGGAGGAATCGCAACTGCTCCGTTTAATTGGGATATATCTTGGATCGAAAGAAATCCTGTTCCGGTAGATGCGATACCTGATATCGGCGAAAACCAACAGATAGTTTATACCGAATGGATGGGCCAATCTCCTCAAGATATTGAGGATCAAATTACCTATCCGCTTACAACTTCTTTACTCGGTATTTCCGGTGTAAAAACTATTCGTAGTTCTTCAATTTTTGGCTTATCCAGTATTTATATCATTTTTGAAGACAACGTTGATTTTTATTGGAGTAGGACCAGAATATTAGAGAAGTTAAATTCCCTGCCCCCCGGAACCGTTCCTGAGGAGGTAAAACCAGCATTAGGACCTGATGCTACCGCTTTGGGACAAGTATATTGGTATACATTAGAGGGTAGAGATCCTAAAACAGGAAAACCAACAGGAGGCTGGGATCCACAGGAATTAAGAACCATTCAGGATTTTTATGTACGATACTATTTAACCGCAGCAAAGGGAGTTTCAGAAGTTGCTTCTATAGGTGGTTTTATAAAGGAATACCAAATTGATATTGACCCGGATGCCATGAAGGCCCACAATGTGGATATTAAAAAAATAATGAATGCGGTAAAAAATTCCAATTTAAATATAGGAGCTCAAACCCTTGAGTTTAATAAGGCGGAATATTTAGTGAGAGGTCTGGGTTATATTGAAAGTTTGAGTGACCTTGAAGAAAGTGTGGTTACCGTTAAAGATCATACCCCTATTCGATTAAAAGATGTTGCCAGAGTTCATTTTGGCCCTTCAACCAGGCGTGGTGGATTAGACAAGAGTGGTGTAGAGGCAGTAGGAGGTGTTGTGGTTGCTCGAAATGGAGCAAACCCTCTAGAAACAATTCAGAATTTAAAAGAAAAAATTAAAGAAGTTGCCCCGGGCTTACCTTCTAAGGTCTTGGCAGACGGAACGGTTTCTAAAGTAACCATTGTACCCTTTTATGATCGCTCAGGATTAATTCAGGAAACTTTAGGTACCCTGGAATCAGCCTTATCTCACGAAATTCTGATCAGTATATTGGTAGTGTTAATTTTGGTGCTAAATTTAAGAGCATCGATATTAATTTCGGGTTTATTACCCTTGGGGGTCTTAATGACCTTTATTTTAATGAAGTTCTTTAATGTTGATGCCAATATTGTTGCCTTATCCGGTATCGCTATTGCTATTGGAGTGATGGTGGATGTTGGTATAGTATTTACTGAAAATATTATTAGGCATTTGGACCTGCCCGAAAACAAGGGTGTAAAGGGAAAAAAATTGGTTCTGGTAATTTACGACGCTACAATTGAGGTGGCTTCAGCAATTATCACTGCGGTGGCAACGACGATTGTAAGCTTCTTACCTGTTTTTGCCATGCAGGCATCCGAAGGAAAATTATTCCAACCATTGGCATGGACTAAAACATTTGCTCTATTTTCGGCTTTAATAATTGGAATCTTGTTCATTCCGGCAATGGCACATCTCTTATTTTCTGTCAGATTGAACAAAAAGAAAACCAGCAGGATCTTCAACTCTATTTTAATAGGTTTCGGAATTGTTTTTATTATTGCCTATGGTAGCGTTATTGCTTTAGCTTTGATCGCTTATGGTGTAAATAATATATTATCGCAGTCTTCTGAGTTTAGCATTTTAAAAGGAAAGATCAAATTTCCATATTCAGAAAAAATTGCTAATTATATCAATATTGCAATTACAGTTTTAGTCGTAGTTTACTTTTTAACCATTGAGTGGATGCCATTAGGAGCTTCAAATTCTACCTTTGTTAATTTCGTATTTGTAGTTTTGATAATTGCTGTTGTTTTAGGTCTTTTAATGACTATTGTTCATTTTTATTCTAAAATTTTAAACTGGTGCTTAGAAAATAAATGGAAATTCTTGGCTATTCCTATAACTGTTATTTTCCTTGGAATATCTATTTGGATGGGTTTTGGAAAAATGTTTGCATTTATGCCCAATTTTGCAAAAGATAATGTGGTGTGGAATAGTTTAGAAAAAACTTTCCCGGGTCTGGGTAATGAATTTATGCCGGCTTTGGATGAAGGGTCTTTTTTATTAATGCCAACTACAATGCCTCATTCCGGTATTACAGAAAACATGGAAATTATAGCAACCCTTGACAGGAATATGAATTCAATTCCTGAAATTGCCTCTGCCGTAGGTAAGTGGGGACGTGTCAATTCGGCCTTGGACCCTGCTCCGACCTCTATGTATGAAAATATAATCAATTATATTCCAGAATATATTTTAGATGAAGACGGCCGTAGAGTACGCTTTAAAGTAAATAATGATAAGGCTTTTATTTTAAGAGATGATTCTACTTATAAATATGGTGAGGATGAATTTAAAAAAATAGGTGAGGATGAACTTATTTTAGACGATGACGGAGAGTACTTCAGACAGTGGCGACAGAAAATTAAAAAATCGGATGACATCTGGAAAGAGATTTTGAAACACGCTAAGTTCCCGGGTCTTACTTCTGCACCAAAATTACAGCCCATCCAAACACGGTTGATCATGCTTTCAACAGGTATGCGGGCACCAATGGGTATCAAAGTTTTTGGCCCAACATTAGAAAGTATTGAAAAAGTAGGGTATGAGTTAGAAAAGATCTTAAAAGAGGTGCCAAGTATAGAAGCAAGTACGGTTTTTGCTGACAGAGTAGTTGGTAAACCGTATTTAGAAATTAAGTTAATTCGCCAAAACATGTCTCGTTATGGCCTGACCGTAAAGGACATGCAAGAGCAATTATCCGTTGCCATAGGAGGCAAGCAATTAACGACTACTGTGGAAGGTAGAGAACGCTTCCCTGTAAGGGTAAGATATGCCCGAGAATTTAGAGATAATCCTGATGATCTGAAGAACATCCTGATTCCTACCCCTTCCGGCGAACAAGTTCCGTTAGGTGAATTGGCATTCATTGATTATGTCCGTGGGCCGCAAATGATAAAAAGTGAGGATACTTTCTTAACCTCCTATGTGATCTTTGATATGAAAGAGGGCAACGCTGAAACCAATGTGGTGGAAGAAGCGCAGGCTTTGGTAAAGAAAAAATTGGACTCCGGTGAATTTACATTGCCTGATGGTATAACCTATAAATTTACAGGTAACTATGAAAATCAAATAAGAGCTTCTAAACGATTGATGATGGTTGTTCCTATTTCTTTAGTTCTCATCTTTTTGATCCTGTATTTTCAATTTAATAATGTTATTCCATCTCTAATGGTATTTTCCGGAATATTTGTTGCCTTTTCAGGGGGATTTATCATGATCTGGTTGTACGGTCAGGATTGGTTTTTAAATTTCAGTTTGGCAGGAGTACCTATGAGAGATCTGTTTCAGCTGCACACCATCAATTTAAGTGTTGCTGTTTGGGTTGGGTTTATTGCCCTATTTGGCATTGCAACAGATGATGGCGTGATAATGGGAACTTATTTGACCCAAGTTTTTGATAAAGAAAAACCTAAAACTGTTAAAGCTATTCGTACTTCGGTGTTACATGCTGGTTCAAAAAGAGTTCGTCCGGCAATGATGACAGCGGCTACTGCTATTATCGCTTTAATTCCGGTACTAACTGCTACCGGCAAAGGAGCGGATGTGGTCATACCAATGGCAATTCCATCCTTTGGAGGAATGTTGTTGCAGGTAATGACCATGTTTGTTGTTCCCGTATTATATAGTATGTGGAAAGAAAGTAAATTAAAAGATTAAAAGATTTAAATGATTTCTCAGTGTTACTCTGTGGAACTCTGTATAATAAAATAAAAATATAAAGATGAAAAACCTAACAGTACTGATAAGCTTCTTTCTAATGATTTCATTCGTGGGAATTTCACAGGAATCATCGGAGACATTAGATGATTATTTAATAATGGCTGCAGAAAATAACCCGGGATTAAAAGCAAAATTTAACGATTATATGGCGGCAATGGAAAAAGTTCCTCAGGTAGGTACTTTACCCGATCCGCAATTTGCATTTGGTTATTTTATCGTACCAATTGAAACCAGAACAGGGCCACAAAGAGCGACCTTTGGTTTAAAACAAGCCTTTCCTTGGTTTGGATCTTTGGAAGCCAAAAGAGATGCTGCCAGTAACATGGCAAATTCAAAGTATGAAGTTTTTGAAAATAGCAAATCCAATTTATTTTTTGAAGTTAAAACATCTTATTACAATTACTATTTTACAGAAAAAGCTATTCAGATAACTAAAGAGAATATCGAAATTCTTCGAATTTTCAAAAACCTTTCTTTAGTTAAAATTGAAAATGGTAATGCATCAATAGTAGATGAATTAAGGGTAGAGATAGAACTAAATGACCTGGAAAATCAATTGGCATTGTTTATAGATACCAAAAATGCCTTACAAGTAAGTTTTAATAATTTATTGAACAGAGAAAAGTATGCAATTATAATGATTCCGGAGACATTGTCGATCGAAAATCTACCCTATGAGAAAGTCACATTATTAGATTCAATATATGCATCCAATCATGAGATTAAAAGTATCGACCACAGGTTAAATTCTTTTATGAATCAAGAAATTTCGGCTAAAAAGCAAGGTGGTCCAAGTTTTAACATTGGTCTTAATTATATTATTGTTGGTAAAGATCCAAATTCTCTTGCAAGCGATAATGGTAAGGATGCCTTTTTATTTCCATCAATTGGTGTCAGTATCCCTATTTACAGGAAGAAATATAAAAGTTTGATCAAAGAGGCCCAATATTTACAAGAAGTAGAAATAGCGAGTAAAGAGAATGCAAAAAATACTTTGAGCAGCGTTTTTGAAAATACCTATAAGGATTTTAATGACGGACAGAGAAGAATTGATCTCAATAAAAAACAATCAGGAATAGCTAAACAAGTCTTAGATGTTTTAATTACTTCTTATTCAACAAACTCAAAGGATTTTGAAGAGGTTTTACGAATAGAAAGACAATTACTGGGATACAGATTGGCCTATCAAAAAGCACTAATAGATAAAAATGCAGCAACCGCATTTATGTATTATTTACTGGGTAATTAAAATTAAATATACCTGTCAGGTTTTAAAACCCGACAGGTATAATAAATAAACATCAATAATATGAAAAAATATAAAAATTACATTATCGGAGCAGGTATTTTAGTACTGGGAATTATTATCGGGAATATGTTCTCAAATGATAATAAGGAAACGACGCATAAAGAAGATGAACACGATTATGTTCAGGATCCGATAACGAAGCTATGGACCTGCTCCATGCACCCACAGATAAAATTAGAAAAACCGGGAAATTGCCCCATATGTGGTATGGATTTAATACCGTTAGAAACGTCAATTGGTGAAGGAGAAACCATCGCTTCCAATGAAATTGTATTGAGTGCAGAAGCAATTCAGTTGGCAAATATCCAAACCAGTATTGTTGTGAAATCGGGAGCCAAGAAAGAGGTTAGACTCTTAGGTACCGTGAAACCGGATGAAAGAAGGCAATATTCCCAAGTATCGCATATACCAGGTAGAATTGAAAAATTGTATGTAAACTTTACTGGAGAAAAGGTAAGAAGAGGGCAGAGAATAGTGAGATTGTATTCACCGGAACTGATTTCTGCACAGAAGGAATTGTTTGAAGCCATAAAATCAAAAGAGGTATATCCTCAATTGTACAAGGCATCAAGGAATAAGTTAAAATTATGGAAACTATCTGATGCTCAAATTGATGCAATTATCAATGGAGGTCAAGTACAAGATCAAATAGATATATTGGCCGATTACTCGGGTTATGTGATGAAAAGAAATGTAGAACTGGGAGACCATGTAATGGAGGGAATGAAATTATTTGAGATTGCAAATATTGACAACATATGGGTGATGTTTGATGCTTATGAGGTTGATATCCCATGGATAAACAGAGGTGATGTTGTTGTGTTTACATTACAGGCTGTTCCCGGAAAAACGTATAGAGGGAAGGTAACTTATATTGATCCGTTTGTGTCTTCAGAAACAAGAGTAGCAAAAGTTAGAGTTGAGATAAATAATTCGGGGCATAAATTATTGCCGGAAATGTTCGCGAACGGTATTATTGAAGCGAAATTGAATAGTGGAAAAAATGCCTTGGTCATACCAAAATCAGCTGTACTTTGGACCGGTAAACGATCTGTTGTCTATGTAAAAGTTCCACACAAAAAAACCATTTCATTTGTTTATAGAGAGGTAATTCTTGGGGCAGATCTGGGTGATTTCTACATAATAGAAAAAGGATTGAAAGAAGGCGAAGAAATAGCTACAAATGGGGTGTTTAGAATAGACGCATCGGCACAGTTGCTAGGACAAAAAAGTATGATGAACCCTACAGGAGGTAAAATAAGTAGCGGAGGACATGCCGGTATGGATATGGGTAACAAAAATAATGATAAAGGATCTGATGATAATGAGGATATGAGCGATATGATCATGATCGATAAAACAAAAATTGATAAAAAATTCAAACAACAATTAGGGATTGTTGTCAATGAGTATATTGTTTTAAAAGATGCATTGGTAAATGGCGATGCTTTTAAGGCTCAAGATCAGGCTAAAAATATTGATAAGGCTTTAAAAGAAGTAGATATGCTTTTGCTTTTAGGTGATGCTCATAATGTTTGGATGGATGCATTAAAAGCTATCAATAGATCGTTAGGAAGAATTCAGAATTCAAAAAATATTGAATTGCAAAGAAAGGAATTTGAAGATCTAAGTTTAAAATTATCAGAGGTCATAGACGATTTTGGAATTATTACAGTAAATGAAAAGCCTTTGTATTTAGAATATTGCCCGATGGTCAATGATAATAAAGGTGCTTATTGGTTGAGCTATGATAAAAAAATTAAAAATCCCTATTTTGGTGATAAAATGTTAGATTGTGGTGAACTGGTAAAACATTTGAATAAAGAATTATGAAGCACTCCTATAAAATAGCAGGAATGACTTGCAATGGTTGTAAGACCAATGTTGAGAGTGCCCTTAGCAATTTAAAAGAGGTCAGGCATGTAATAGCCGACCTGAAAAATGGTGAAGTAGAAGTAGAGATGTCTTCTCATATTACTTTAGAAAAATTACAAGAAACCTTATTAAAAGCCAGATTGCATTATACCATTGCAATGCCTGAAAAAGAAGGCTTGCAACCCAAGCATCAACACAAGCACGAATTGGTTGAAAAAGGAAATGGTATATTTTATTGCCCAATGCATTGCGAAGGCGATAAGACCTATGATAAAGCGGGAGATTGCCCTGTTTGCGGCATGGATCTGATCGAACAACCAAAGCCGATTGTTATCGGGATGCTTAGCACAACGCAATATACTTGTCCGATGCACCCTGAGATCATTAAAGAAGCACCGGGTTCTTGTCCCATCTGTGGAATGGATCTAATTCCAATGGAACCTACAGATAGTGAGGAAGATAAGACCTATCAAAAGTTGCTTAAAAAAATGAAGATCGCCTTGATTTTCACAATTCCGATTTTTCTAATTGCGATGACAGAGATGTTGCCCAATAATTTTTTATTGAATATATTTCCACAAAACACATGGAATTGGATGCAGTTTGTGCTATCTCTTCCCGTAGTCTTTTATGCATGCCGGATGTTCTTTGAACGTGCATGGAGATCCATAATTACATGGAACTTGAATATGTTCACCCTTATCGGAATTGGTTCGGGTGTTGCATTTATTTTCAGTGTTTTTGCCCTTCTTTTTCCGGATATTTTTCCCGATGAGTTTAAAACAGAAAGTGGAACTGTTTTCGTTTATTTTGAGGCTGTAACGGTAATACTAACATTAGTTTTATTAGGCCAATTATTAGAAGCGAGAGCTCATAATCAGACCAGTGGAGCCATAAAGGAATTAATAAAATTAGCACCAACTGAGGCAACTCTCGTAACAGCCGATGGGGATAAAGTAATTTCAATTCACGATATCAAAAAAGGAGATCTGCTTCGTGTTAAGCCAGGCGATAAGATTCCTGTAGATGGTTTAATTACTGAGGGGAATAGCAATGTTGATGAGTCAATGATAACCGGAGAACCAATTCCAGTGGATAAAAGCAAAGGAGATACTGTTAGCTCCGGGACAATAAATGGTATCAGATCATTTGTTATGGAGGCAGAGAAAGTAGGAGCAGAAACTTTGTTATCACAGATCATTCAGATGGTTAATAATGCGAGTAGATCACGTGCCCCAATTCAAAAATTAGCAGATAGAATTTCAAAGTATTTTGTTCCTATTGTTATTATAATTTCTATCATCACTTTTTTTATCTGGTATTATTTCGGCCCGGAACCTGCTGTGGTTTATGGCTTTGTCAATGCCATTGCCGTATTAATTATCGCTTGCCCATGTGCTCTGGGCCTGGCAACACCAATGGCAGTCATGGTAGGTGTAGGTAAGGGGGCTCAAAATGGCGTATTGATAAAGAACGCAGAAGCTTTGGAAAATTTAAACAAAGTAAATGTATTGATCACCGATAAGACAGGAACAATTACAGAAGGAAAACCATCTGTTGAAAAAGTAGTTGATGTATTCGGAAAATCTGACTTAAAATTATTGGAGTACATCACTTCTTTGAATCAGTATAGTGAACACCCCTTAGCAGAAGCTACTGTTAAATTCGGAAAGGAAAAAAATGTAAAATTGCTCCAATCTAAAGATTTTGAAGCTATTATGGGTAAAGGTGTGGTAGGAACCGTTGATGGTAAAAAAATTGCGGTTGGCAATAAAAAACTTATCGAACAGATAAAATCCGAACTTCTTCAGGAAATCAATAATCAGGTCATAGCAGAGCAAAAATTAGGAAAAACAGTATCTTATATCTCTGTGGACAATGTGGTTGTGGGTTATTTATCTATTACAGATGTAGTAAAAGAAACGAGCAGACAAGCTATCGCATTACTTCAAAAGCAAGGCTTGGAAGTAATTATGCTAACAGGCGATAATAAAAGAACGGCGAAAAGTGTAGCAGATGAATTACATTTATCGGGATTTCAGGCAGAATGCTTGCCGGAAGATAAATTAGAAGTGATAAAAAAATTACAAACACA
>PVMK01132145.1_pt1 | contig 13958 bp, 18 predicted proteins | sample 1853481 | NCBI WGS metagenome assembly PVMK01 (sample SAMN08533507, study PRJNA380276) | Marine sediment metagenome, whole genome shotgun sequencing project. | reverse complement strand
CTTCGTACTAATATCATTATTATTGAACCCTTAATTGTCCTGTGGTGCATCTGGGGCCTTAAATTTACTTCTGAGCTTATCCTGCTCCCTTTTGCCGGACTTTTTCTTGTTGTTCTCGGGCTTTTTTGCGGATTTTTATTTTCTCCTTTTTTAAATATTAAAGGAATAAGAAAACAAACCTTTTTAATAAGCTCATCCCTTGCAAACCATGGATTTACCATGGGAGGGTTTCTGTGCTACTTCTTCCTGGGAGAAAAAGGTCTTGGACTTTCAATAATACTGGTGCTTTATTTTATTCCCTATGTTTACGGATTTATCTTTCCATCAGCAAAAATAGCCTCAAATAAAATATTGCCGGGTACCCGCTCTCTAAAAAAGCTGATACTTGACCCCCATAACATGCCGCTTTTTGCCATGGTTCTGACAATTATGCTCAGACTCTCGGGGATAAAAAGACCGGATATAAATTTTCCGATTGAAGCGCTTCTGCTTTTATCAATTTCCCTTTACTATCTGTCCCTGGGAATAAATTTTACCAGTCTTGAAATTAAAAATCTTAGAAAAGAGCACCTGTCTTTAGCCGCAATAAAATTTTTTGCAGTTCCCTTAACTGCTTTCTTTATTATAGGGCTTATAAATCCTGACCCAACCGTAATTGCAGTTATTATGATACAGGCTTTTATGCCGGCAGCTGTCTTTTCTGTGGTTACCTCTGTATTATTTAATCTTGATGCAAAAATGGCATCAAGCCTGTTTGTATTCAACACACTGATATTTCTGGTCGCCATACTTCCGGCAATGTTCATTTGCAGAGATGTCTTTTTTTAGAGGGGAAAAAGAAAGGAGAAGAATCAGCTGACGGAGGAAAGGCTCCGCCATTTTTCAAGGCGATTCTCTATAAAATCAATGACCATCTGGTGTTCTTCATTACCATTACCCTTTAAAGGAAACGGTTCACCAAAATCCATGTAAACCGCCCTGTCACGATGCAGGGGCCCAAATTCCTTAAAGAGGCTTAGCTTACCATTACCCCAGAAATCCGTCTTAATTGCAACAGGCATGAGCGGAACTTGTGCTTTTCTGGCAAGCTTAACCGCAAGGGAATTAAACTCTGAGGGGTTAAACTCCTCTGCCCGGGTACTCTGGGGAAAGATGATAACAGAGGTTCCATTCTTTAAACGCTCCGTACCCTCCTTAAGAACAGTCTTTAAATCCTCTCTGGGATTGACCCTGGAAACAACAACGGGGATTACGGGTACCCATGATATGTTTAAAAATAGGATTCTTCATAATCGAATCTTTTATCACAAACGTCACCTCCCGCATGGATGCGAAAATGGCCGGGAAAAACAACGGTTTCAAGAGTACTCATGTGGTTGCTGACAATGACCATTGGGTTCATCAGGGTTAGCCCTGATGTTGTCAAGCCCAGTCATATTAAACCTGCAGCCGCATGATTCAGCCAGTTTAAACATTTCAAAACTGCTGTTTGCCCACATTACGCGGTCATAGGATCCGTCCAAAGCAAAAGGCTTTAACCTCGAAACAGTCCTCAGTATTTCTATATAAAAATACAAGCGGCTTTTAAAAAGAAGCTTATCTCCAAGCGGGCTCTTGACTTTCATCAGGAGTTATGTATTCATTTGAAGGAAATATTTTCAGATCTTTCATGATTTATTACACACGTTTAAATTTGTTATTGTTTTAAATTTTATCAGACAACTGTTCGTCTGCAGCAGAACTATTATAAAAAGCTTAAATAAAGATAATTTGCGGGAATTTTAAAGCATGACCAGTTAAATCGTCAGTCCCGTGGAGGGTCCCTATGCAGAACATTTTTTCTTTAGATTAAGATAATCTGCAATTTCTCTGGAAGATGCAGCAAGATGCACGGGTTTGTTTATAAACCTTTGTTCAGATTTTATCTCATATTCCTCAGGGAATTCATCGTTAAAATACATATCCTGAAAATTGGAAAACTTCAGCTGATGAGAAGTTGAATCTACGATCACTTTTTGGTTTTTATTAACCATTCCCATAGAAACCGCCTTTTTGAGCCCGGCAATTGACTCTCCGCCCTGAGTACAGACCACATGTCCATGACGGTTGGCTTCCAGCATGCCCGCCATAATATCTTTTTCCTCAAGATCAACAGACATAAAAACATCTTTATAATGTTCATCAACCAGCTTTTTAACCTTTGGAAAAGAGACCGGATCACCGATCATGGCAGCCTGGGCAACACTTGGCCTTACCTTCATGGGAACATACTCACCAGTCTGGTGCCAGTTAAAGACCGGGTTTGCATGTTTACTCTGAACCGCAAGAATAAGTGGCAGTTCAGGCACAATCTCAAGCCTGTGCAGATCCAGAAATCCCTCCATAATCGCTGTAACATTACCGGCATTACCCACCGGAACAACGATTACAAGGTCTTTCAGGTTATAATCAAGCTGCTGTGCAATTTCATAGGCATAGGATTTCTGGCCCATGATACGCACTGGATTTTTTGAATTTAAAAGGCACACCTGATATTCTTCTGCCAGTTCCTCCACAACCTTCATACAGTCATCAAAAACACCCTGGAACCTCAATCACGGTTGCACCGCTTCCAAGGGGCTGTGAAAGCTGCTGCGGGGTTACCTTGCCTTTTGGCAGAAGCACCACTGACTTAACAATATTCTTATCAAGATAACTGAGATAAAGCGCCGCAGCTGCAGAGGTATCACCGGTTGAAGCGCATATCCCGAGCACTTCCTTTAAGTCCCTGCTTTTAATCGAATAATTGATATAGCTTATGGCGCTTGCCATCCCCCTGTCCTTAAAACTGGCAGAGGGGTTGAGCCCGTCATTTTTCACATAAAAATCCATGCCCACAATCCCTTGAAGGTCAGGGTTTGCTCTTACGATCGGGGTGTGTCCCTCGCCAAGATAAATAACATCCTCAAGGGGTATGGTCGGAAAAAGCAGCTCTTTAAAAAGAAAAACACCTTTTAAAGGTTCCAGGTTAAGCATCTTTCTGTAGTCAAAGATATCCTGCCAGGTCTTACCATCTATATTTTTCAAAGAATTAAAATTTCTGTCATTAAGTCTGAGCAGACTTTTACATTCCGGGCAGGTATAAAGAAACTGATTAATATCAAATTCTTTTCCGCAGCCAATACACTCGTATGCTACATCACCGGTATAATCAGGGATAAGTTTATCTCTTATTTCTAAAGGAAACTTCTTAAGGTCACTCTTTTCAGTCACAGCCAAAACTCCACATAATTCAAAGTATTTTCAACACGTTATTCTATAAAGTTTATATCAATTTTCAAAAGGAGTCAATATTTTGGTTTATTAATGGTGAAAAAAAGCCTTAATAAACTGTTAACAACAGACTAAGCATGAAAAATTATTATGATAAAAAAGGCAGGGGAATGAACCCTGCCTTTTAATCATTTATTTTAAAATTTACCTGTCAGCTATTCAACCCTTCTTCCTTCTGCCCACAACAGCTCTTCAGCTTTTTTAATATCTTCCGCCGCTCCATGTCTAACAGCAGGCTTGTCCCAGCATCGGAAAGCGATATGGATATTACCAGGATCATCAGACATATCTGAAGCAACCACATGAATCGTTAACTCTTTTTCACCATATTTTTTCACAGCATGATAATACGTATTAAATGCGGATACAGTGATCTCTCTAAGATCCATATCACAGCTTGATGCCCATTCTTTAACCAGGGCTTTGGCTCCCTCAAGGTCAGATTTGATGCGTGAACGGTGAAAAAATATTTTAGCCGTACTGGACTGCTCATTTACTTTTTTAGGCGTATATTTAACCCGGTTTGCATCATTTGCATTTCCCGGCTGAAGTGATGTCCAGTATCCGCGCAGTTTTTCCGGATCTTCACTTGGCGGTAGATCAAGAATTCTTTCTCTGATTTCATCTGCAAAAACTTCAACCCGCTCCGGTACAAGTGATTCCCAGATATCAAGTCCTTCCCAGGGCTGACCCTCTTTTGCCAGCTTCCCAACCACAAAAATGGTAAATGAATCAAATCTACCAAGACTTGGCATGACCTGACGCCCGCCGAAAGCGGCAATTGTAACAGGTTTTATTTGGGGATATTTTTCAATCGTATCAATTAAATAATTCCTGCCTCCGATAAGATGTGCTTTTTGTCCCGGAACCTTAAGCACCATGGTCTCATCCGTATCCCCGCAGGTGAGGAAATATGCAACCTGCTTTTGTGCAAGAACCTCTTTGTTTTTTTTAATAAAAGCCAGTGTTCTCTTAGAAGGCTTTTCCATCCGGGTAAAGCTTCCGATAATAATATAATCATATGGCGTAATCGTAAGAACCTGATCCTGATGCTTCACATCAACATGCTGGTCTTCACCGATCAGTGCTTTAATCCAAAAAGAAACCTCAATAGTTGAAGAATAGATCGTATCGTAAATTATTAAGCCCTTCTTACCCATAGCAAAAACTCCTTTGATAATATTTAAATTTTGTGCAGAATTTTATCGAAACAGTATATTAAAGAATAACGATATACGCAACAAAAGCATGAGACTCTGCTTATTGTCTCCTTCGAGGTTTGAAACCCTCGTCTTTAGACAAAGAATGTTTAATGGTTCAGGAACTGCAAATAATTTTAATACCTTTAACCCCTTCGGAGGATTTTGCGGTTTTTCTGTTTTTTCTGCAGTCTGCTTTAGCAAGATACTGAATCTACCATCTTGTAGACGGTGGTAGTACAATTTAGACTGAAAAACTTCTTCTTCAGAATTTTTCATTCTTTGTTTCAATAATTGATAATAAGACTCCTGATACAGCATCTTTATGATCAATCAAAATAAGCTTTGCGATTTTTCCTTCACCGAATAATAAACTTCCGAGTTCATAGCTGTCTGATTCTATAATACAGCCAAGAACACGCGGAGAATGTTTAAAAATAAGTTTTTCAGCTTTATTATAAAAATTATCTGACCCATCATTTGACATGAGTATAAGCCGTGAAATCCTGTCTCCCTGACCGTCCTGCTTATTTAGTTTTAAGATACCATTTCTTTCAAGTAGTAGAATTTCAGAAGCATTATCAAATCCGCGCACTGCGTGCCCTGCTCTTCTGGCTGTTAATAAAGACTTTTTAAAAGCATCGGTCAGTTCAAATACAGGGACAGCAAGTCCGCTTTCCTGATTAAGTTTTCGGGTATGAGAAAAAAGCTGGTCCAAAAGCCCTTCAGCTTTTTGGATCTGATACAAGCTGACGGGGAAGTTTGTATGATGATAATGAAATAGCCATGTTCATATCTTTCAAAACACAGAAACCATAAAAGGCATTAAATAATACATGTTAACACACTTGCCGGCCTGACAAAATTTATGCGGACACAAATTTTAAGCATAAAAAAACCCCTCTAACGAGGGGCTTTTTTATGCTTAAAGAAATTTAAGACTTACAGCTCAACTACATTTGCAGCTGCAGGACCTTTTTGACCATCAACAACTTCAAATTTAACACGTGCGCCTTCAGCAAGAGTCTTGAAACCATCTTTCTGAATTGCTGAGTGATGCACGAAAACATCGCCGCCATTGTCACTTTCAATAAAACCAAATCCCTTTGCGTCATTAAACCACTTTACTGTTCCTTCTGTCATGCTAAGTACTCCTTTGTTCTGGGTCCATTTCTTGAACCCGTTAATAATATTGTCCGATCAAACCTTTTTTGATCGGGGATGCAGCATATTTTTTAAGTCGTTAAAAATAGAAAAACCGCACTGTCATTTATAACTGTGCGGTTTGTTTTCTGTACTTTTAACTACAAGAAGATACTGCACCTTTGATAGTTTGTTTGAGTATCACATTGAATTAAGGAAAAAGCAAGGACTTTTTTATTATATTTTCAAAATAATACAATAAAAAAATAAATGATTATACCGTTTTAAAACGGCCTAAAAAGACCTTTTCCAAATTACTACCTTACATACTATTATAATTTAATACATTTTATGTCTTATTTTAACCATATAAAGATTATATCATATCAAGCTAATGAAAAAGTGGTCAGGAACAACCCGTTAATTAGAATAAATGACCATATTTTTGAATAAACAAGTTTATAAAAGTTTTGACAAAATCTTAAATCTTACTCATGATGATGTTGAATCCTGATATTATGAAAAAAACAGTGCTTTTCGTCTTACAAGACAAATTACAGTAACATAAAGACCGAACCTAAAACAGAGGGTAAAGATGGAAAAAACAATTAAATCAATCGAAATAGCACTTGAAAATGAATTAAGAGAACGTGAATTTTATTTAAAACACAGGAAACGGACCCAGACTCTTTTAGGCAGAATGATGTTTGCGCAAATCGCACGGGAAGAAGATGAACATTACCAACGGCTCAAAAACCTCCATGAAGAACTTTCCAAACAGGGCAAATGGCCGGAAAACATATCCGCCGTCAAAGGAACAAACATCAAAACAGTGCTCAGAAATGTTATAAATAATGCTGAAGAATCTGCCTCACCAGACACAGATGACAGGGAAGCCGTAAATATTGCCATAGCATTTGAAACTGAAGCTTATAACTTTTACTCAAAATTAAGAGACAACGCTGACACCGAATCTGAAAAAGATTTTTTTAATCGTCTTGCCGAAATTGAAAATGAACACCTTACCAGTCTCAAGGAAACCCGGGACTATTTTGACAGCACCACTAAACAGGAGAAACCAGATCTTAAGTAATAAACTTAAATAACTTTTTATTAACAAAACATAGTTGTCCTGAACAGCAGAATTTAATCCTGATCAGCACAAAGGAATACCAATGACAGATAAAAAACCAAAAAAAGATAGTCCAAAGATGGATCAGGTTCTTGCAGACATTGCCCAAAGCAGAAAACTGCGGGAGAATACCTACCGGGCACGGGCACTCAAGATGTTTCCCTGGGTCTGCGCGCGATGCACACGTGAATTCAGCGAAAAAAAAGTTCGTGAGCTCACCGTCCACCACAAAGACCATGACCACGACAACAATCCCGCCCTGACGGCAGCAACTGGGAACTTTTGTGTATCTACTGTCACGACTACGAACACTCCAAGCATTCAGATGCAGATTATTATGGCGTAGCTGAAGTTGAAAATAAAGAAGAGCCGCCCTCTGAAACTTTCAAAGCTTTTGCCGGTCTTGAGGCTTTACTTAAAAAGAAAAAGGAGTAAAAAAATCTTCTCACACCCGCTTCGCTCGAGTCACAGAGTACACTGAGGAACCATAGGATTAAAAACAAAACGCAGTTTTTTTGAGTCCTTTGCGGTGAGATCCAACTTGATTAAATTAGTATCAAAAAAGTAATTATCCTCGCCCACAGGGCAAGGCCTTATAAAGGTCCCCAAGGGGGACCATGGAAAACAGGGACCCCATCTTGACCGTGCCGCAGTAATAGGTTTTTTTGTGGATTTAAGGCGACACATGTCTGAGTCCCGACGAATCGGGACGAGTTTGTGACGCCGACCGCAAAAAATCCTGTTACAAGGGAATCCCGTTTTACGGGACCGGGCAAAGGGTGCCTTTTCTTTGTTACTTTCTTTGGAGCAAGCAAAGAAAGTAAGGAAAATAATATTTTTTACAATAATAAATTCTCCCCGAAACGCTAAAAGCTATTCGGGTCACACGGCTAAAAGCCGTGGTTTAAACATGTAATTATTCACATATTTAGACTTTCAACAACTTACAATACAATAAAACTTGCTATGGGAAAATCAGATATTATTTTTAACGATGGAGAGATCAAAACAGTCTTAATGGACAGTATCTCTTATGTAGACAAAGGAAACCACAAAGACATTATTGTTTCCGGTTCACACGGGGGAACCTCATCTGCCGGATACGGTCTGGATGTAAAGGTCGGCGCAGCTTTTTTTAATGACGCCGGTATCGGCAAGAACAGGTCCGGCATATCCGGGCTTGACCTGCTTCAGAATGCAGGCATCATCGCCATTGCCGTCAGCCATGAAACAGCAGAGATAGCAAACGGTCAAGACACCTATGAAAACGGGATTGTATCATTTATAAATATGTACGCAGAAAAAGCAGAGATAAAAAAGGGTATGACGGTTAAAGAGACGGTGAGTATTTTAAGATCATACCTTAAAGACAGCTAGGAGAGCTGTCCGAGAATGGCTTCGTCGGGAGATTGAACGAACATTTCTATACATTGGTTCTAATTTGAATTTCATATCCGAATTTACTTTCATTTACACATAACGCTGTAGCGAATTGTTATACCTAACCGTCAAAGTTAACTGGTTCAGACTTTTTGTTTCTAATCACAACTGTGCCGGCAAGCTTATCATGCCATCCTTGTTTTCTTTTATCGATACCAACCCATATGATGCCAAGAAACAATGGAAACATTGAAACATAATATCCAAGATATCGACCAATGAATTGTCCTGTGGAGGGTTTCCCTCCGGTTTTGGCATCTACAATAGTCAGTCTTGTAATCATTTTCCCGGGAGTTGCTGATTTGTAAATCCAGAAAATTATAACTGCAATTGCTGGCAATATGTATTGGATTAGAAAATCCCAAGATCCAGCAATAAAAGATTCACTATCCCAATAATCAGCGCCATAAATTGCAAATAGAACTGGTAGAATAATTATGAGTATAAAAATGGTATCTATTATTGCTGCCAAAGTTCTAATCCAAAAACCTGCATACTCTTGTACCTTCATATATTATGTCCTCATAAAGATATAACGTTGCTGCTATTACTCTGTTTTTGGCGTTAAAAACAGGGAGATAGAACCCTTTTTGCCACGGTATTTAACTATTTCGTAAAAGATTTCAAATAGTTATCTTGGCCAGGCCCCGCTATCGCGGCGTTGAGAAGCGGATAAGTGAGTGCAACTACGTCGGTGCAGTGGATGGTTCCAAAAACCAGATAAAGCCAGCGTTCGCGTACTCGAACATTCGCAATATAACGACCTTTTGCTGATTCCTCTATTTTTTTCACAGCACGCTCGTAGCGGCTATTGTTGAAGAAAGGGAGAAACAGTAGTATCTGGGCGCCGCACTCGGTGGCGGCAATGTCAAGAGGGCTGTTCTCGTCACAGCTGAAGCGGTTTAGAGGACCAAACTGTACTGCCGGCCCGGCGCATGCGGACAAAATACTGATACATATCACAAAAACAAATAAGCAAAGTCTGGTCATCGGATCGCCTCCGCGCTGATACGGGTGCAGCGAGAGGAGGCAAACCCCCACCAGTACCAACGCTCGCTATAGTTGACATTCATCAGCGCTGTCGCGCCGGGTACGCTTGCCAGGGCACCGTCATAAGCACTCTGAACCCGCTCGTTCCAATTGTAAGGAACAAACTGTGTTGGGGTAGTAAAAAAGTAAAGATCTCCACAGGCTTCAGCCTCGGCGTGCCCGAGTTGTTCATATTTAGCGGGAAGCTCAGGTGCGATCGTAACCCACTTGGATCTGCAGCCACCGCAAATAAAGATTGCGCCCAGCAAAAAGAAAATTGCAAAAAATTGCCGGTTTGTTTTAATCAACGCTGTCATATATATTATCCTTCTCAAAACACGTATTCAATATAAAAAGTGTTGTAATTGGAGCCGCCGGAAACATTACCGAACATGTCAATAGTGCTGAAAACCCCTGAACGGTGTGATATTGCAAATCCAAACCAACAGGAATCTAATTTCTTTATCTTTGTAAGGTCACCTAAATTTATATCAATACTGGCATCAAGATAGTTAAGCAGGTGACTGGTATTGCGATCTTTATTCTCGAGGTGTTCCCTTTCCATGGAAGGCAAGTTATCCACATAAGAAATTCCCTCTGCAAAACCGAGTCGTGTACGCAGGTATTTATCCCAGGGGAATTTTTTCCAGTAGACTTTCAGGTGCAACGTCCCCCCCCCAGAAATCGTCAATTGGAGAGCGCTCAATGTAACGGATAAGCTGTACATTCCACACGATGTCGATGGGCCAGTCTCGAAAATTTTCAACAATGGGCTTACCCACAGTAAGTCCGATCAGCCCGGGATCTGAACGGTTGACCTTGGTTTTGCCCCCAGTGGTGATCTCTCCAAAGTTGTGCTCCGTCGCCCAGCCTCCGTTCAGCCGGACATACCATTTGTCAGTAAACCAGCGCTCAAATTTTCGGACATGCTGCACCGGCACACCACCTGCTCCGGGCGGCAGCTCCCCGGCCCGGGCAGTTTTAAAAGCCGGCAGAAACACAAGCAATATGAGAGTAATACATATTAAATTATTTCGGTTGTAATACGTTAGCATGTCAAAAAAGAGTTCTAAGAGCGAAAATGTCGTGTTTTGAAAAACATTATTATGTAAATTTAAATAGTTAAGTTAAATTTGCTTGGTGCGACCCCGATTATAATTTACTCGTGGTTATGTTACAAAGGCAGAGCTAAATTAATGACTCTGCCTTTGAATTTGAGTTATAATATTAATTTATAATGAGCGTTAATCAACAATCGAATTCACCGTCGGCGGCTGTTGCGCAAAAGGTTTCTATCTCAGGCGTGAGGTCCTTTGCTCCGGTGCCGGGTAGTATCTCAAATCCCATATCGAACTGAACCAGCATTGTTTTTAACTGTTCGTATGGTTTGCTGTCACCGACCAGTTTGGCCTTACCAGACTTGATCTGGTCATCGAAGCTGACCTCACCCGTCATAGTTTTTTCGAGATCGGATCGATCAATAGTAATTGTCAGGTCCGGTTTCTTGGCTTGAACACCCTCGATATTGGTAAGCGTGGCGTTACTCAATTCAACCACGTACTTCTCGCCGTTGTCGGGTGTTACCAGGTTGATAACGAACTCTATCCCTTCAGCCTTTTTACTGTCGAGTCGAATGCCCATGAAATCGAGCCAAAGCTCGGTTGTCATGGCTCTGATCACATCAGGGCCGGCAGTCTTGGGAGAAGCTCCGCTTGGGATGCCGTTGCGCAATTCGAGGGCCCCGGCCAAAAAGCTGTTGCGCACACTCGGACTCTCTTTTTGATAACCGATCTGCTCGTAGACATCGGCGAGCAGGTCCTTGGCGGCCCGGTTGTCAGGTTCGGCAAAGACAAGCTTGTTGAGAATTTCCATGGCATAGCGGTACTTGCCCTGGCTGTAGAGCTCTTTACCTTTGGCAATAATATTGGCCGAACCACCCATCATTTCCACATAGAGGGGTGCGGAATCCCTCGGAGATAGAGGAATCAAGGTTGCCGGGTTAGCATCCCAGTAGCCGAGATAGCGATTGACCACCGCCCGGCTGTTATGTTCTTCGGAACCGTGATAGCTGTGAGCCGCCCACTGATTCTGCAGACTTTTCGGCGGGTGATAGACATTATGAATTTCGTTCACAGTTACACCCTGGTTAGCCAGGTGCAGAACTTCGTTGTTAAGGTTGGCGTAGATATCACGCTGGGCACGCATCACTTCCTGTATACGGTCGTTGCCCCAGCGCGGCCAGCTGTGCGAAGCAAACATTACCTCCGCCTCCGTGCCAAATTTATAGAGTGCATCGTTGATATTCTTCGACCACTTGAGGGCGTCACGCACCAGGGCGCCGCGAAGTGTGTAGATGTTGTGCACGGTGCCGGTGATATTTTCGGCCGCCCAAAAAGCCTTCATCTCAGGAAAGTAGGTATTCATTTCAGCCGGGGCTTCAGTGCCCGGGGTGTTCTGAAAAATCATTTTAACACCATCAACGGTCATCTCTTCGAAGTCATCTTCAACAATCACAGACGGTGGAATGAGACCGAGGTTGCCGGCAGCAACGTTCTTACCAATCGACTGGTCTACATGGCCGAAGGGACTGCGCGGCAAAAGCACGCCGTACTGGTAGAACATACGCCGCGTCATGGCATTGCCGGCATAAACATTTTCTGAAACCGCATGATCCATAAAACCAACCGGAGCAATTACCGGTACCTTTCCGCTGCGAACATCCTCTTCTTCAACAACTCCACGTACCCCGCCGAAATGATCAGCATGCGAGTGTGAATAGATCACGGCTGTGACCGGGCGCTCACCAAGCTGCTCATTGATAAATTTTAGCGCTGCAGCGGCTGTTTCCTTGGCAGTCAGCGGGTCAAAGATGAGCCAACCGGTCTTTCCCTTGATAAAGGTGATGTTAGCAAGATCGATAACCGCGAACCTGATAGATTTTGCCTGGCAGAACCTCATAAAGGCCATAGGCCATGTTGAGTACGGCCTGACGCTGTAGCGAAGGATGAATGGTATCGTATTTCTTGTCGGTCAGCAGGAACTCATAGCTGCCCATGTCCCAGGCAACGTGACCGGCCTCTGCCATGATCTGTTTATAGTCAGGCGCTGCGATGAACCCTTTTTTAGCTTCATCAAAATCTCGTTTGTCCTCAAAAGGCAGGGATTTGCGAAGCCCATCTTGCAGTCCAATGGTAAACTCCGACGGCAGTTTACCTTTGGGGTCAAAGTGTTTCGTTGGATCAGCCTTTATAACTTCACCACCACCGGCAGCAAAAGCAGTGTAGTTGAGCCCACTAAAGAATACGATACTAAGTCCCAGAATTAACATTTTATTGATTTTCATTTGATTCTCCTCTTCTAGTTTAAGGTTTTTTAACTAAAACACACTAATTAATATATCTTTTGTTAATTGTTAATTGTTAATTTTTATTAAAAAGCAAAAAACATGCCTAACTAGATATTATTTTAATAAACACTAAAAGTTATTATATGTCAAGATATTAAGCAAAAGAGTTTGAAATTAAAATCTAGTCCTTTTAAAAAGCGACAGAAAGAGATTTTATTTTGGAATGATTGTTTTCCAGTTTGGAATATCGTTTTTTAATAACGTAAAACAAAACAAGCAGATTTTTCTGGAAGCAAAATAGGGTGGTAAAACTATTGTTATAAATGATGAAAGATAGCTTTTATGAGCTTTGAGGATAAGATGGAGACAGGGTCGGACCAACCTATCCACCCGTAACTCCTTAATAAATATCCCAAAAGTACTCGTTTTTTCGGCTTAGAAAGCCCTTTTTAGTGGCAAAAACAGTGTTGTAAGGATTTTGCGTTTCTTTCAGTACATAATCGTCACCACTATTTTCAATGTTGCGTCCTCGGGAATTAGCTTCTAATTTGCTTTTTGTTTCTGCAACAAAATCTTTACTCCCGACAGCAACTGATTCTGTCCAATTTGGTTCTCTTTGACTTTTAACGGACTTTTCGACACAATGCCGATGATTTTCTTGTAGTTGGTCGCTGTCGATAGTCCCAAATATATTTAGCAAAACTTTCTGATCAATTAAGGAATATCTTTCACGAGGATTTTGTATTTCATTGTATCCGCCACAAGTCCATTCAGCAGGATGTTTTACAACGCCGGCCCTTACCATATTAAGGTCTATATATACGAAGCATCTCATTAGATGCTGATCCGTTTGAATTGCTGTTGCGTGATAACGATCTTCCCAGAAAGCACCTTTGCGTTTTTTTCTTTGATTAAATTCCTGCGCTGACCTACCCGCAATTAACTGAATGCTTTTGGATATTACTTCCTTACCACTATCTAAAACAAGAAGGTGAATGTGATTTGACGTAACAACGTAATTTAAAATTTTTAAACCAAAACGTTTTTTTGCTTCAAAAAGCCACCACAACCAACGCTGTCGATCCTTTTTGAATTTTAATAGAAACTCCTGTTTGTGACATCTATGAGTTATATGCCAGACACAATCAGGTATGTAATGTCTGTTTGCTCTTGCCATACCCTCCCTTTTTTCTTAGAGCCTCCATTTTATACTTAAAAAGTGCCTTCTAAGGCCAGATATAGCCTTATATTAAGGACTTTTTAAAGTAATTACAATAGTCTATCTTGGTCCGACCTGATCCTACATTTGCTGAGCTTCAAAGACATTTTGAGCAGTTAAAAGAGAATTATGGCCTTA
>PVMK01124096.1_pt1 | contig 13961 bp, 15 predicted proteins | sample 1853481 | NCBI WGS metagenome assembly PVMK01 (sample SAMN08533507, study PRJNA380276) | Marine sediment metagenome, whole genome shotgun sequencing project. | reverse complement strand
GACGCTCTTCCGATCTCGACTTCGTACCGTTAAAGATTATAGAGAGGAAGGTAAAATGATCTTTATTTATCTCTTAGCTAAAAAATGGCCGATAGCAGCCGCAACTTCAGGTGCAGCCAATCGCTCGTTAAACAGATCCAGTTCCCGTGACATGGCGGTAGTCACGGCGTCTTTCATCCCGCGTTTGAGCAGGGCTTTAGCGGCGCGGATCGACTCGGGTGATTTCTCAGCAAGTCTACCGGCAGTTTCAAGGGCCTTGGTCATCAAGTTTTCTGTAGTGACAATCTCGTTAACAAGACCGATCCTCTCGGCGATCTGGCTATCGAATTTTTCTCCGAGCATGATCAGCTCCGCAGCTTTCTGATAACCGACCAGATGCGGCAAGATGTAACTGGTCCCCCCTTCCGGGGAGAGACCCAAGTTAACAAAGGGCAGAGAAAATTGGGTGTCCGGAGTGGCATAGACAAAATCACAATGGAACAACATGATAGTGCCAATTCCAAGGGTGATCCCATTAACGGCGGCGATGACCGGTTTCTGAGCATGCCTGAGCGTATCGATATATAGGTTATGTGGGTAAACGCGGTCAGGAGAGGGACCATTGCGAAAATTTCCCAGGTCGTTTCCACTGGTAAAACAACCTTCGACTCCGTGCAAGATAATTGCCCGGACACCGTCGTCAGCATCTCCGTCCCTGATGGCATCAGAAAGTGTGGCATACATCTCCGGGGTCAGAGCATTCTTTTTCTCCGGCCGATAAATCTGAATACAGAGTGCCGATTTTTCACGTGTTATGAGAATTTGTTCTGCCATATACGATTTGCCTTCCTTTATTGCGACGTAACAGTAGACCTTCGTTTATAGGTTGGCCAGCATGTGCCTCAACTTTTGCTGTTTGATTTTCAGGTAATTGATGTTGGCATCGGTCGGCTCTGTCTGAATCGACTTGCCGGTATTCGGCAAACCATTAAAGCCTCAACAGTCCTGCACCCCAGGTAAAACCGGCACCGAACGCTGCCAAGCCAACCAGAGCACCGGGACCGACCAATCCACTTCGGCATGCCTCATCCAGGGCAATCGGAATCGATGCGGCAGAGGTATTGCCAAAACGATCAACATTGACATAGACCTTCTCTCGAGAGATTCCCAAGCGCTTTCCGACCGCTTCAATAATACGCATATTGGCTTGATGAGGGATAAACATATCCAGGTCGTCGACGTCATAGTCTTCTTCGCACAGAACCTGGTTCATGACATTGGTCATTGAGACGACAGCATGGCGAAAGACCTCCCGACCATCCATTCGTAAAGCATACCGATGTTCCTGTAAGTCCTCCTCAGTTGGCAGATTGCTCCGGTTATGCCCCGGAACATTAAGCAGGTGATGACAGCGACCATCGCTTTTCAGGCTGGTACGCAACAGGCCACGGCCATCTTCGGCTTGGCCGAGAACCACGGCACCGGCACCATCACCGAACAGTACACAGGTGTCCCGGTCCTGCCAGTTGATATATGTGGTAGGAATCTCGCCTCCAATCACCAGAACCTTGCGGTAACCAATAGTCGCCATCAGGCTGTCGGCAACCTGGAGACCGTAAAGAAAACCAGAGCATGCGGCGGAAATATCGAATGCAAAAGCGTTGTGAGCACCGATCTTTTCTTGCACAAGACACGCGGTAGATGGCGATTGAACGTCACCACTTGCTGTTGCCAGAATGAGCATGTCAATCTCTGCCACATTGACCTCGGCATTGACCAGGGCAGCCATGGCTGCCTCTGCGGCCAGATCGGCAAGCATTACATCCGGCCCGGCAACCCGGCGTTCCTTGATACCAGTACGTTCGACAATCCATGCATCGGAAGTATCGATCCTCTGTTCCAGGTCTTTATTTGTCAGAACAGTATCGGGAACAGCTTTACCGGTTCCCAAGATGGCGGCTCTTTTTGTCTGCGACATTAAGTACCCTTTCGTATTCATTGCCATCGATAGTCAATGGCTGAGCGAAGCGACATTATTACTGAGAGAACAACCACTTCTTGGCTGCTTCCTCTTCTTGATAGATGGTTAGATTGGTCTTGCCAAAATGGTTGATCACGGACAGAAAATCAATCCATCACACAAAAGATAAGGAAACCGCATCAATACCTGCGGTCTCCCTTTTAACAACAGCAATCCCGAGAACAAAATCTCATCCAGGGCGAACCAGACCGGGCAGGTCACTCTTTGCCGAATGCAGCCAGAAAGTCCTTGAGCGTCAGAGGATTATTCGACTTAATCTTGCCGCTCATAAAATCGCCCATCCCCGGGCGGTATCCCTCATTCCAGATTTTTAGGAAAAAATCACTGCTTGTTTTACAGACGCAATCGACCTCTTCGATTGTTTTGCCATCCTCAACACGACAAGCTTCCGGAGTGAGCACCACCGTTTTTTTTAATGTCATCGATTGAAAAGTAAAAACTGGTTTCCGCATCGATCACGCCGGGTGAATAGCTCTCTTCCAAACCGGAAAAAATAGTTTCAATCATGCTTTGGGTCCTCCTCTTTTCTGTTACATCTGGGTGCCATAGCGACACGTTAAAGCGCCTGTATCTTTTCGGTCAGCGCCGGTACGAATTCTTTCAAATCGGCCACGATCAGAACATCGGCCACTTCACCGATCGGTGCATCCTTGTCAGTGTTGATCGCCACCACGAATTCCGATTTTTTCATCCCGGCCAAATGCTGGATGGCTCCGGAGATACCGCAAGCCACATAGAGCTTCGGCGAAACGGTCTGGCCGGTGGTGCCGACCTGTCTGCTGTGATCGGCCCATTCCGAGTCGACGACCGGACGACTGGCGCCGTATTCCCCTTTGAGGGCCTTGGCCAGGGACTCGATGATCTTGAGGTTCTCTGGTTTGCCGATACCACGCCCGGCACTGACAATCACCTCGGCTTTGGACAAATCGACGCCACCCGCTTCTGCTTCCTCATAACCACAGAACTCCACCTGGGCTGTAGCGTCTGTGTCGATTTGCACGACCGTCGGACTGCCGCTCGGCTCGCCATCCAAGCCGAAAGCCCCACCTTGAAGAGTGAGAACCATCTGAGCGGTTTTCGCCTTAACATCACGTCTCAGCTTAGAATTACAGACCGGAGCAACCGGGACACCGCCAACGATGTCGACAACTTCGGAGACATGGGCAGCATTCAACGCCAGGGAAATGCGCGGGGCAAGGTCCCAACCGTATGAGCTGTGGGCTAAGACCACCAAATCAGGCTGTTCTTTGGCGATGACATCAAGCAACAGTTGCTTGTGCACAGCCGGGTTGAATTAACCGTATTTATCTGCATCGGCCAGGTAGAGCGTACCGTTGTAAGCAGGAAGGGCATTGTCAGTACCAACCATAAACATGGCACTGTCGCCACCGAGTTGTGCTGCAAACGCGACCAGTTCATAGGTACTGTTGAGCAGTTTGCCATCTCTATATTCTGCGACGAGCAGGGTTTTCATCGTTTCCTCCTATGCTAATACGGCAGTTTTGTCTTTCAAGATCTTGATCAACTGATCAGTCAAATCATTAACATCACCCTCGAGGACCAGACCACCACCCTTCTTCACAGGGAAGTACAGTTTGGCGGTCTCTTGCTTGCCTTCCACCTTGAGCAGCTCAGAGATCGGAATCGACAGCAATTCTTTCCGCTTCGCTTTCATGATGTTCGGCAAGGTCGGGTAACGCGGGGTATTAAGACCAAGCTGACAGGTGACCAAAGCCGGGGCCATGGTCTTGATGATCGACTTGATGCCGCCCTCCAATTCACGTTTGGCCGTAATCTGACCGTCGTTAAAAGCAAAATCGACGATCGTCGTGATACTCGGCAGTCCAAGCAGCTCCGCAACCAACACGCCAACCTGGGCTGAACCACGATCTTGGGATTGCATGCCGGTAAAAATCAGATCGAAGCCTTTGTCTTTGGCAAACTCGGCAATCACCGAGGCTATTTCATAGGGGTCTTTATTGAAAAAATCGTCATCGGCAACGTGCGCACCGCGATCACAACCCATAGCCAGAGCTTTCTTGATCATCTCCTTGACTCGGTCCGGGCCGATGGAGAGAACGGTCAGATCAGACTCACCAACCTGCTCCTTTAGTTGCACGGCCTGCTCAACGGCATACTCGTCGTATTCGTTCATTCGCCAAGCGAGATCCGCGCTCTCATACCAGTTGCCTTCACCATTCACTTTGAATTTTGATTCCATGTCAGGAACCTGTTTTATGCACACGAGAATTTTCATCGTCATCCTCCACAGTTGGGTCGTACGTTTCAAAAACACTAAATTTTTGTAAAAAACCAGCGGCAGGAAAATCTGAAGGAGGGAGAGCCTTAAGGAGGCAATCCGACAAACTCAAAATCCTGCACTCCGGCAACACAACTATTGCAATCGTTCGACCAGCACTTCAGCGATATCTTTCGTATTTAATTTATCCTCAACATCCGCACCCTTGACACCATCCTCGAACATGGTCAGGCAGAAGGGGCAGTTGGAGAGCAGAGTCGGCGCGCCTGTCGCAACGGCCATTTCGACCCGCTTGATGTTAATGCGGTCACCCAGCTTCTCCTCAGCCATAATCCGACCGCCACCAGCACTGCAGCAGAAGGCTTCAGCCCGGCTCTTGTCCATTTCGACAATTTGTCCGCCGGCAGCTGCGATCAAGGCACGCGGTGCATCATAAATATCGTTATGGCGACCCAGGTAACAGGAGTCATGATAAGTGCAACTTAACCCTTCAGCGTTGAGTTTAAGCTTGCCTGAATCAAGTAACTGTTTCAGGAAAACCGTGTAACTTTCAACCTCGACATCAAAATCGAGTTCCCGGTAATCCTTGGCCAGCGTATTGAAGCAGTGTGGACAGCTCGTCACCACCTTCTTGACGTCATAGCCTTTGATCCGTTCGACATTCTCGACAGCCAGGGACTGATAGAGGTATTCGTTGCCCATCTTGCGCATCGGCTCGCCACAACATTTTTCTTCCTTACCGAGAATGCCGACCTTGATGCCTGCAGCCTGGCAGAGTTTGACAAAGCTTTTGGCGATTTCGATGTTGCGCCTGTCAAAGGAGGCGTAGCAGCCGACAAAGTAAAGAATATCCACATCGGGGTCTTCCGAGAGCGGCTTAATGCCCAGATCTTCGGCCCAATCACCACGAGAGGCATAGCCTAAGCCAAGCGGATTGCCATTAATTTCGGTCTGCTCCATGGCAGCCATCACCTCTTCGCCAGGAAATTCCCCTTCCATCAGCACCATGTTACGTCGCATATCGACGATTTTTTTGACATGTTCAATACTCGCCGGGCAGATATCCTGACAAGCTAAACAGGTCGTACAAGCCCAGATCGCATCCTTGTCGCAGGCTTCGATCAGGTTGGCTTCCGGGTTATCAAAAGCCACTTCGCCAATCTGGTTGACAATCTTCATCGGTGAGAGAGGTTTATCGGTATTATGCGCCGGGCAACGATCCTGGCAGCGTTTACACTGAGTACAGGCATCGGTATCGAAGATATCTTTCCAGGTCAGATCCGTAATTGCTGCGGCACCAAAGCTCTCAGCCTCTTCATCTTCCAGATCGAGGCTGACCAACTTGCCAGTGGGACCCAGGTCGGCGAACAGATAGTTGAGGCTGGTGGTGAAAATATGTCGAAACTTGGTAAAAGGGATCAGGACGATAAAGGCCATCACCAACAGCAGATGGAACCACCAGGTGAGGCTATGCACAGAGCGCAGGCTCTCTTCACCAAAACCGGCCAGACCCTTGGCAAAGGCTAAACCGACCGGCGACCAGTATGCCAACGAAGTCCCCAGTTCGGTGACCGCCATGCGCGCACCTTCAATAACGAAGCCGCTGATCAGGATCGCAAAGAGCAAGCCGTGCATGATGGCATCGTCAATTTTGGTTTCCAGACCTTCAGGGCGGACGATATAACGCCGCACCAGCAGTCCACCGAGCATAACAATGGCCACCAGACCAGCCAGATCAAGCACCACAGAGAAGAACAGATAGAAGTTGCCCTTAAGAAATTTGACCCCAAACAGCAGATCAGTAAAGTCAGCCTGAACAACAATCAGGCAGGTGCCGAGAAACAATAAGAAGAAGCCCCAGAAAAATAAGCCATGGGCCAAACCAGGCCCCTTGACGCGGGTCACCTTGTTCTGTAGCAGTACGCCTTTTACCAGATGGACAATCCGCACCGGCATTTGATCAAGTCGATCGATCGATTGACCTTGTTTATAGACCTTGATCCGTTTCATAAACGCATTGATCAACACCGCAATTGCGGCAAAAGTCAGCAGGTACATGGGCAGCAGGGTGGTTACCCCATGGCCTACGTTCCAGTAAATTTCTCGGGTGAATTCCATCTTGTTTTAACTCCCTCGTTTATCGACAGATCATTGTGCCGATGACGACCCGTTGGATTTCACTGGTGCCTTCGTAAAGTTCGGTAATCTTGGCGTCGCGCATCATCCGTTCGACCGGGTATTCTCGGGTGTAACCGTAACCACCGAACACCTGCACTGCCTTGGTCGTGACCTGCATCGCCGTCTCCGACGCCATCAGTTTAGCCATCGCTGCTTCTTTCGAATACGACAGGCCTGCGCTGGCGCGGTAAGCAGCCTGATAAACCAGCAGTCGCGCCGCCTCGATCTGGGTCGCCATATCCGCTAACATGAATTGCACTCCTTGAAAGCTGGCGATCGGCTGATCAAATTGTTTGCGTTCTTTGGCATATTCGACAGCGGCGTCGAAGGCCCCTTGAGCTATGCCGAGCGCCTGTGAAGCGATTCCGATCCGACCGCCGTCGAGGGTTTTCATGGCGATTTTGAATCCGGCATCCTCTGGACCAAGCAGATTCTCCTGAGGAATCCGGCAGTTTTCAAAAACCAGCTCCCGAGTCAGAGAAGCGCGGATGCCCATCTTTTCTTCCTTCTTGCCGAAGGTGAAACCAGGGGTATCCTTTTCGACGATGAATGCGCTAATACCGTGATGCTTTTTGGCGTTCTTGTCGGTACGAGCGAAAATGATATTAATCTCTGCTTCACCACCGTTGGTGATGAATATTTTCGAACCGTTGAGCACCCATTCATCGCCGTCGAGTACCGCGGTAGTCCTGGTTCCACCGGCATCGGAACCGGCCGACGGCTCAGTCAGGCCGAAGGCACCCATCTTCGTCCCTTCAGCCAGTGGGGTCAGATACTTTTGCTTCTGCTCTTCGCTACCGTACAAGTAAATCGGATTGGCACCGAGCGACAAGTGTGCCGACAGGGTCACTCCTGTCGAAGCGCAAACCCGCGACAGTTCCTCGACGGTAATCGCGTAACTGAGATAATCGGCCCCGGCCCCGCCATACTCTTCAGGAAAGACAATCCCGGTTAAACCGAGTTCGGCCAACGTGTCGAACATCAGTTCACGATCAAACCGTTCCTGTTCGTCACGCTCTTTGGTGCCGTCAGCCAGCTCGTTTTCCGCAAAGGCGCGGACGGTTTCGCGAATCAGGCTCTGCTCTTCGGTCAGTTGAAAGTTCATGGTCATTCGTTCCTGTTCTTTGTTGATGAGTATCGTTCAGTGCGCAGGAGCGCATTGTTGTTTCCAGAAATTTATCGACCACCGCCACCAACCACGTTGCGGGCAACTCAGCGAATCGCCCCTATGCTATCGAAAAGTGTTCGGATCGATTCAACAAGATAGATGTCCAGAATAAAAGCACCAGTAGCAGCTTGGCTTTTTTCAAACTATATCTACCTTACGTTAAAGTCAAGTATGTTTATAACACTATTCTACAGAATCATTTTCTCTCATACACAGCTATATCATTGGGGCTTAATAAGATTGACATGATTTCGGAGACGGTGTAATTAATAAACACAAACCATACGTAAAGGTAAACTATATGATGACAAAAAATGAGGGACTGGTTCAGATTGGCAAACTGGCAAAGCAGCTTGGCATCACCACTCGCACCATCCGTTACTATGAGGAAATTGGCCTAATGGGCCTCTCACAGAGGATTGGCACAGGCGCGCGACTCTATGGTCGCGACGACATCCGTCGACTGAAGTTCATTCTTAAACTGAAAGAACTCGGTATCGGCCTGAAGGAGATGCAGGAACTGGCTGATCACTTCGATGCCCACAATCAGTCTTTCAACTCGCAAGACCATCAATTCAGCACCATCACGCGGCGTCTACTCGAAATTCTTGATCTGAACATCCACAAGGTTGACGAAAAGATTTCAAATCTCTCTTCCTTACGAAAAGACATTGTTGATTACCGCCTGCGAATACTTGACGACTTAACGGAACGAGATTCATAACTCGATTTTCCTTTATTCTCTCTCTTCTGGCGACATTGCTAATTGCGGGCACCATCAAATTCAGTTGCGCCATCATATCCAAACACTACGACTTACCCTGTAAGTCCCTGCAGTCTAACGACCAGAAGATGCGCACCATGTTCTTCTTTTCGAGCCATATCGGCGCAGAACCGGTCAGGAACCTCTAAACAAGGAAACCAAGGAGATAACATGTCCGATTTTGCCAAATATTCTGTGCCAATCGAACTGCGCTTCGCAGACCTCGATGCTTACGGACACGTCAACAACGCCACCTACTTCACTTACCTAGAGACGGCACGCACCAAGCTATTCTACGATAAGTTCATCGAGTTTATGGACCAGTCGTTACTCTTTCTGGTAGTGAAAGCAGAATGCGAATACAAACTGCCGATTGAGCTAAAGGATGAGGTGGTTGTTTCACTGGAGATGACACGAGTCGGCAATTCAAGTTTTGATATCGAGTACGTGTTACACAACGGCAACGGCAAGGTGTTCGGTCTGGCAAAAACGATGATGGTTTGCTACGACGGCAAGGCGAAAAAAACGACCCGTATCCCGGAGAGCTTCAAGCAGTTATTGCTGTCCAACGACAATCTATAAAGGGGCACCTGAAACAGGCGCCCCAATTACATCCACAATTTTCCGTCCTACAGCCTCCTAGCTAGTGCCCATCCGGAAATTCTGGATGGTACCGTGTATGTTTCTGATTTGGAAACCAGCAATTTTTCGCAAGGTCAAGGAAATCAAGCCTTTGAGCGGAGGCGTAGCACTTTACGCCGCACAATCAAATGTGCAGATTGACGCCGAGATTGCGGAAAAGGGCGGTTTCCGGACAGAAGCTAGCTAACCGCCTGGCAACATCTTCCGCAGTTTCTTTTTCATCCCACTCACCAGATAAGGCTTCATCCGCCCTTTTTCCTTCAATATGGCTTTGAACATATCCTTGCGTTTCTCCGGCGGCAGCGGTCGCTCCGGCCGTTCGATCAGTGTCAGAGCCTTGCGCTTGCACACCTGAATACAGGCCCCGCAACCAAGACAGACTGACTCGTTGATCTGCGCGCAACGCGCCATATTTGGATCTTGCCCATCAGTTACCGGAGATATCGCCTTGACGTTGCAAGCGGGAAAACAGAGGCCACAACCGTTACAAGCCTCCGTATCGACCTGCGCCAAAAAGGGTGTCTTGCCCACGCCGTCATGATAACCCGCCTGCACTCCAAGCATCAGTTCGCAGCAACAGGAACAGCAGTTACAGATAAAAGACGGCCGCTGGCGGATATTATCAGTAATGTGAGTCAGGTTGTGCTCACGGGCTGTATCAAGAATCGCCAGCAATTCATCCTTATTCTTCTGCTCGGCAAAGCCGCGGCGTGCCATAAATTTGGCCGCCGAGCCGAGCGAGATACAGATATTCTCGACCGGCGCGCCCTTGTCACAGGTTTCGTCAAGATGCTCCTTTTTGTGCCGGCAGTAGCACATACCGACCGCGCCGAAGGAGGCGTTCTCAATAATCTTGCGCGCGTCCTCATAACTGGTCACCTCGGAACTGACCGGAATCTGATCTTCATAGACCAGCGACCGGGTCAGGCTGGTCTTACTGCCGAAAAATTCACTGGCCTGGCCGGTCTGCGGATTTTCGTACATGTACTCAGACATCAGTTTGGCCAGCTCTGCCTGCGGTAGATCGGCGCGGGTCTTCATGAAGGTAAATTCGAAAAAGCCTATCAGCCCCGGCATCAGCACGTAGTAGGTTCTACCGGCATAGGGCATATCCATAATCAATCCCTTGTTGGCCATTCGCTCCAGCAGCGGCTGCAGTTCCGCCTCTGCCATACCGGTGCGGCGCACCAGCTCCGGCAAGGTAGCCTCCTCTAACGGAAACCGCGATGCCACCAAGGCTTCCTCTTCGTCGAAGATTAACGCCAGAATTTCGCGCAATTTTTCGTTATCGACCAGCCCGACCGGATACTTGTTAAGACGGTCGATCAGCGGAACAATGCTGTTCTTCGAACCAATATGATGTCCCATTCGTTTACCCCTTTCAGTTATATAAAAACATGGTTCACGCCCGTTCAAGCATCCCGGAGCTATTCTTGTCCTTCCTCGGCCAGACACCCTCTTACCAGATTGCCCTTGGTGAAATGTCCCAGCGTCGCCAGGCTGGTAAGATCCTCCCGACCGAGTAGCTGCCGGGTGATCTCCCTGACTGACAAACCCTTGCTGCGCAGATCTTTGACCTGCTGAGTAGTCGTTACCAGGTAATCGAGTTTTTCTTCAATGGCTCTATATCCCTCGGTGACCACGCCGCGATGGCCGCAAAAAACGATCTTGAAATTATGTTGCAGGATCGCGCGCAGGCTTTTAATCTGTAATGGCAAGTTTTCATCCCGTCGCAGGTAGCGTGATCGACTGCCAATATAGAGGTCACCGGTAAAGAGCCAGCCACGCTCCGACTCAAGATAACAGACCAGATCGTCGGCATGGCCCGGTGTACTCAGTGATTGCAGCCGCAGACCATCCTCAAGTTCGACAACGTCTGGGACCGTCTGCGCTATCAGGCGCGGTGGCCGTCCCCAGAACAGGTACTGATATGGTCGCAGTCGCCAGCCCGTAGCCAGTTCCGGCAACGCCGTGGGATGTGCCAGAATCTGCGAACCAAATGCGGCCTGGATGTGCGCCGCATTACCACTATGATCTTCATGGTGGTGGTCAGCAACACCCGTTCTGGTGGTTGCTCCTGCAAAAAACTCCGCACTTGCGGCCAACGGTTCGGTGGTCCGGTATCTATCAGCGTTGCACCGAGTCGATAAAGGACAGCGGAGGTATTCAGCTCCAGATCGAAGCGCCCGATCCGCAGGCCTTCAACCTCCCGGTAACCGAAACGACGGTCGACACCCATTGATTAGGCGCTCATTTCATAGCAATCGCGCAACGTCAGCACCTGTTCGCTCCAGACCCGTTCGAAGCACGCATCATCAAGCAGCGGCTGTTTGATCATCTGCCGAAACAGCTCCTGTTGCACGTCGCTATTATTATGGTCGAGCAGCATGCGCAAGACAAAGGCAGAATAATCCTTGACCAGAAAGGTGAAAACCTGTTCCAGCAGATCATCATCGGTGCTGTAGATCTGGCTGTTCTCCAGAATCAGCTGGGCATAAACGATCAGGGTAAAGAGCTCGCCGGCCGCCAACATGTAGTCGATATTGGAACTCTGCACTTTAGTGGGCGGTGCTTCGAGCAACAGACGGCGAAACAGTTCGAGCTGCTCACGAAAGATCCGCACATTCGGTAGATTGATATCCGTATAGGGCTGTTGGTAATCGGGAAAGCGCACCTTGGCCAGGCCACCCGTGTACTGCCGGAACAGATAGTCGTCGTCTGCCGACTCGTCGCGCCTGGATAGTGCCGGGTAATCGTCCGGATCAAAAAAATAGTTGCGAACAAACTTGATGATCAACGCCATGTTGACATGCTCGGTCCCTTCAAGCTTCGGCAGCAGACCGATATCACGGAGCGCCATTTCGAAATAGGTGTCCTGTTCAAACCCCTTGGCAGCGATCACATCATGTAACAAACCGACCACCTGCTCACCCTGACCGGTCACCTTCATCTTGACGATCGGGTTGTAGAGAAGATAGCGACGATCCTCATCGGAGGCGTTGCGCAGGTAGTCAGCAGCACGCAGGGCGAACAGTTTCATCGCCGTCAACCGCGCATATGATTCGGTGAAGAGCTTGCGGACATGGGGGAAGTCAGTCACCGAGCCACCGTACAGAATACGACCGGCAGCGTGGTTGAGCGCTTCATAAAAGGCGTGTGTCGCAATACCGAGTGAGGCGCAACCGAGCTCATACTTGCCGATATTGACCGTATTTAGCGAAGAATCCCAGGCAAGCTCACCACGTGAGAGGATATCCTCGTTGGTAATGGGATAATCATGCAGAGCAAATTCGGCGACGTAAGCCTGTCGCACTCCCGAGGTATCGATCTTTTTCACGCATTCGCAATTGGGATGATCGGTGCGCACGACAAAGAAAACGTATTCGCCAGTGTCAGCAATTTTGGCGAAAGTCGATACCAGCGCCGCGCAATTACCATTGCCTATATAGTATTTGGAACCGCGTGCCAGCCAAGTCCCGTCGGCTTGCGGATAAAGGGTCATCTCACTCGAATAGAGATCAGCGCCATGGTCTTTTTCCGACAAGCCAAAGGCGAACACCGCTCCGTCTTTGAGCAACTGCGCCGTGCGCCGCTTGAGCTCCTCGTTTGAGCCCATCCAGATCGGTCCAAGCCCGAGGATCGTCACCTGCCAGGCATACCAGTAACAGAGCCCGTAAAAACCAAGCACCTCGTTATATTCGCTGATCCGCCACATATCCCAGCGCACATCATCGTCATCACCATATTTGGCCGGGGTCAGCAGAGTGGCAAAGACCTGTTCATCCTTAATAAAATCAAGAAAATCCTCATACCAGACCATCGACTGATCGTCTTCCTTGATCTGCTTCAGCCCCTTGGTTTCAAAAAAGGCAATCGTCTTTTCGACGATCTCCAGCGACCGCGCATCAGCGTGATGGCGCTGATATTGTTTCGGATTGAACAGTATCATCGTATTTCCCCTTGAGCAAAAGCGTCCCAGGCCCGCTTACATTCGGTTGATTTGTAGGAGCGGGACATACCTCACCCTGCTTAGCCCTTCATCTCAACTGAGCTGCGAAAAATCCGCAGCGCGTCCCTCGAAAAACGCCCCCAGCGCCTCTGCCGCTTCCGGCGAAGAGAGCCTCTCGATAAAATGTTGACCTTCTTCCGCCATCACCGCTGACACCGCCGCGGCACTGTTTTTCTTCATCAACTGCTTAGCCAGCCGTACCGCCGCCGGCGGTTGCTTGGCCAGCAGTTGCGCCTGGGCGAGAGCGTGCTGAAACACTTTGTTGCCGGGGAAGACCCCATTCACCAGCCCGACCTCATAGGCCCGGGTCGCACCGAACGGCTGGCCGAGCAGCAACATTTCGGCGGCACGCTGATAACCGGCCAGCTGTGGCAAAAGCAAACTGGAAGCCGCTTCCGGACAGAGGCCAAGATTGACGAACGGCGTCTGAAACTGCGCACTTTCGCCAGCGTAGACCAATTCACAGTGCAACAACATCGTGGTCCCTATGCCGATCGCCGGGCCGTTGACCGCTGCGATCAGCGGCTTGCTCGCCTGACTGATTGCGGCCAGGAATTGAAAGACCGGGCTGTCTTCGCCAGTCGGCGGATCCTCAGCAAAATCGCGTAAATCGTTGCCACTGGTAAAGCAATCAGCGCTGCCGTGAATCAGCACCACCCGAATTGAGTCGTCCTGCTCCGCGCTCAGGAGTGCTGCGGCCATGTCGCTATACATTTGGCGATGGATGGCATTGAGCTTTTTCGGCCGATTAATCCCGATCCGCAATATACCATCGCCATGGTGCGTATTAATCAATGCATCATTATCAGTAATAGTCATCATCGCTACCTCCTGATTCGTACCCATCTGGAAATTCCGTCTGAGGACAAAGGTCGTTTATTGATATAAATCTTTTGACCACAATGGCCGGATCCACCGGGT
>PVMK01124954.1_pt1 | contig 13964 bp, 15 predicted proteins | sample 1853481 | NCBI WGS metagenome assembly PVMK01 (sample SAMN08533507, study PRJNA380276) | Marine sediment metagenome, whole genome shotgun sequencing project. | reverse complement strand
TCAAGATTTGCTGGAGCTGCATAGTATTTTGCGGTATGATCTAAAATTGGTTCTGCCAGTTTTGAAAATTTGATCAACTTCTAACCATTTAACATGTATTTTATCTTCACGAATTTTTTTTAGAATTTTATCAGAATTTTTTAGATCATATTTATCATGAAATAATTCACGTAGTGCTTCATGCACAAGTACAGTTTTAGAATATCGTTCATATAAAAATCTGGCAGATTTTCTTTCGTAAATTGCTCCACGACCAACTATTCCAAATTTTTTGGCAACACACCATGTTCTCCAATTGACATTATGAGTTCCAGTAAAGATGCAGTAACAATAGAGTATAGCTCATAATCATCTTTTATAATTTCAAGAAAAAGTTTTTCTGAAATTCGTGATCTAGAAGATAAAACAATTCTATAACCATCTGAACGAGAATCAACAACAGAGCCAAGCATTGAAGACAACATTGAAGAAAGTAATGTAGATAGTGTAGAGTTAATTTTGGTGCCAAGACATGAATGAATTACAATTGAACCTTGTGATCTATTTGATTCAATTACTAAATTATTTTCATCAGGAATTTCACTAAAATTTAATTTTTCAATAATTTTATTGGTTAATTCAAGTGAACCATTCTTAACTTTACTACGAAAATCTCCTACCTTTATTGCAGTTTTGTAATCAATAGGAATACTTTCTCCTTCCCAGTATGGAACAGTAATTCCTCCTCCTCGAAAGGGTTCAACATTTACAGTGAATGATTTTTCATCTACGTTTAGTATTCTCCATTGTAAGCCTTTTAGTACAAAAATATTTCCCGAATCTCCAAAATCACCTACAAATCTTTGATCTAATGATCCAATGATTTTTTTGCCTACACTATCAAAGACTTTGAATTTTAGAATATCTGGAATTGTTGAGAGGTTCTCAAAATAGTACTTGAATGCACGTCCTTTTTTCCAAAAAGTCATTTTTGTTCTATCAAAAAATATCAGATAGTTTGAATCAAGCAAGTCCAATACACCTATTAGATCTTCTAGTTGTAAATTCCGAAATGGGTAAGCTTTTGTCATTAGTTGAAAGGCTTGCTCAACTGAAATTTCCCCAAGCTGCATTGATAATCCAACTAAATGATGAGCCAAAACGTCAAGAGAACCATCATGAATTTTTTGCTCTTCAATTGAACCTTCTTGAATACGATCAAGTATAGCTCGTGCTTCAAATTCATCATCAGGATTATTTGTTATAATAAGTCCCTTGGCTGATTCGTCTCGATTATGTCTACTTCTACCTATTCTTTGAATTAATTTTGATACTTGTCTAGGAGAACCATAATGAATCACCAATTCAATTGAACCAATATCCAATCCTAATTCTAGTGAAGATGTACATACAACAATACCACGTTTTCCTTCTCGTAAAGTAAGCTCAGTTTCTTCTCTAACCACTTTTGATAGAGAACCATGATGTAATTCAATTTCGATAGAAGATTTTTCTTTTAAAATTGAAGCTAAAAATTCTGCTTCACCTCTTGTATTAGTAAATAGAAGTATTGGAGAATCTAAATCCAGTTCTAAGACATATTCAATAATTTTCTCTGCAACATCAGAAATTGTTCCTTCAACATACTTTACTTCTACATCATATTTTCTTACTGATTTATCTCTAATAATCTTACATTTTCTTTTAGTGCCCTACAACAAATTTTCCTGCTTCTTCAAAATTTCCAACCGTAGCAGATAATCCTATTTTTGTGAGAGGATATTTTGAGTTAATTTCTAATCTTTCAATACTTAAGGATAGTTGAGAACCTCTTTCACTAGCTAGTAACTCATGTACTTCATCAATTACAATCCATTCTAAATCAGATAATGCATTTCAGCATTTTGATTTGTGTCAAAAGAATTACAAGAGTTTCAGGTGTTGTAATTAAAATGTCTGGAGGATTGTCTCTGATTTTTTTTCTATCTTTTTGAGAAGTATCCCCATGCCTGATTTCAATAGATAACTCATTTTCATGGGCATATTTTGTAATTCTTCGAAATACATCACGGTTTAATGCTCGTAGAGGAGTGATGTAAAGAGTTTTGATTTTTCCATTCTTCTTTGAATTTTTTAGTAGAGAAAAAATTGGAATTACAGAACATTCAGTTTTTCCTGAACCTGTAGGAGCAATTACAAGACAATCTTTTTTTTGTAAAATTATTGGTGAGGCTTTTTTCTGAATTTCAGTTAGTTTAGAGAATCCAAATTTCTCAAATAGAGATTCAAGAATCTGATTCGTCTGTTGATTTTGATTTTGATCTTTCATAAATCATTATACCTACTAGGCCTAGTGCAAACAAAACTATCGTAATTGTTGGAATGAATCAAAAATATCTGCCATTGGTAAACTTCATGATTGACCGTTAAATATCTTCAGTATAATCTACTAATCCTGAAGTATGTATTTTGTAAGAAAAATATTCTTTGTTTAGTGCCCAGTAAATTTTTCCTTTAAATTTTGATAGATTTTTAGAAAGTTGAATTTTGATATGAGTGAAAAGGATCAATAGCACTTTTCATATTTTCTACATCTTTACCTTCAATATTTCTAATCATATTGGTGACAACAATAGGAATTTTTTTTGTAATTGCAAATTTTGATAGTTCACGCATATATTTCATGAATAATGAATTTTTTTCAAAAATAGATTCATCTTTTTTATATTCATAAGAAAATAAATCAGTTACATTATCAATTACGATTAAAGAAAAATCATTGTTTACAAGATTTTTTATAGATTTTATTTGTTCTGAAGTATTAGTTATTCTAGACACTGTGATTTTTTCGAGAAAATCAAACTGTTTTTCAGATAGTTTTTGAATTTCCAATATTCGCTCAGGTCTAAATCCACCTGTTGTATCTAAATACAGAACATGACCACCATTTTTAATTGAATTTATTGATAATTGTAGTAATAGCTGAGTTTTTCCTGTTCCATTTCCACCAAAAATATCTACAATCACACCATCAGGAATTCCTCCTGATAAGAATTCATCCAATTTTTGCAAACCAGTAGAGATCATTTGTATAATTATTAGAAAAACAAGAAAAAATTTAAGGAATTTTGATTTTTAGAAAGGAGGTAAGGCTTTTATTCTAGAGAACAAAGTTGCAAAACAAGTGAAGAATTAGTGTCACAAACAACTAGTGCAAAAAGACCTTTAACAATTCTGCAAAAAAGTACCAAAAAGAAAGTTACTGTAAGACTGAAAAATGAAGTAGAATACAAAGGAAAGATGGATAATGTTGATTCATACATGAATTTGATTATGACTGATGCCGAAGAAGTATTTCATGGTAAAACAATTGCAAATTATGGAAGAGTCATTGTAAGAGGCAATAATGTATTGTTTATCAAACTAGAAAACGAACTCTAGTTAGGGATTCTATGACCAATAATTTTCTATTTACATCAGAATCAGTGACAGAGGGACATCCAGACAAAATATGTGATAATATTTCTGATGCATTCTTAGATGAACTTCTTAGACAAGATCCAAATTCAAGAGTAGCAGTTGAAACAATGGTTACCACAGATTTTGTGGCAGTCTCTGGAGAGGTTACATCTAAAGCAGATTTTGATCAAAAGGCTCAGGAAGAATTAGTTAGAAAAACAATTAGAGAAATTGGATATGATAACAAAGACTTGATGTTTGATGCAGATACTTGTCAAGTTAATTTAAGACTACATTCACAAAGTCCAGATATTAGTCAAGGTATATCAGCTACTGAAGAAAAGGAGCAGGGTGCCGGAGATCAAGGATTGATGTTTGGTTATGCAACAAATGAAACTGAAGAATTAATGCCTATGCCAATTTTACTAGCACACAAACTTATTCAAAAATTATCAGAAGTTAGAAGGGATAAGACTTTACCATGGGTTAGACCAGATGGTAAATCACAAGTATCTGTAAGATATGAAGATAACAAGCCAACAAAGATTGAAACAGTTGTAGTTGCAACACAACATGCACCAGATATTTCTCAAGAAGAAATTTCAAGAGAAATTATGGATAAAGTAATCAAACCAGTTTTAGGAAATCTTTGGAATGATGAAATTAAAATTTACATAAATCCTACAGGAAAATTTGTAATTGGTGGTCCACATGGAGATGCAGGTTTAACAGGAAGAAAAATTATTGTTGATACTTATGGTGGATTTGGAAGGCATGGAGGAGGAGCTTTCTCAGGAAAAGATCCTTCCAAAGTAGATAGATCTGCAAGTTACATGTGCAGATACATTGCAAAAAATCTTGTTGCAGCAGGACTAGCTGATAGATGTGAAGTACAACTTGCATATGCAATAGGAGTAGCTGAACCAGTATCACTTTATGTCAATACATTTGGAACAAACAAAATTGCAGAAAATCTAGATTGAAGATCTGGTTAGAAAGAATTTCGATATGAAACCATCAGGAATAATCGCACAATTAGATTTGAAGAGACCAATTTACAAAAAAACTGCATCATATGGTCATTTTGGAAGAAATGAGCCTGAATTTACTTGGGAAAAGACAGACAAAGCTGAAACGCTAAAGCAATCTGCCGGACTTTAATAATTCCACAACTGATTGAAATTTTATTTTGTAATCTTTCTTAACTTGTTATGATTTCCTTTAAAATTACCAATTAGAATATTGAGATCATCAACCCCAAAATCAGAATTTGAATTAGTTATTGCAGTATGATAAACATCTTCTAGATTGATTTTTCTGATGCTTGTTTTAGTTCCTTTAGAAAAAAGTTTAACATATTGTTCAAAAGTAATGCAATCAGGACCAACAAGATCAATAATTTTATTTCTAAATTTTGTTTGAAGAACTGATTGAAGAATAATTTTTACAACATCATTAATGTAAATTGGTTGAATTGAATAAGTTCCAGATCCTGGAATATCAATTTTTCCCTTTCTTAATTTGTTTTTTTAGATATTTTGTAAACAGATCATCTTTTCCAACAATATATGAAGGTCTAAAAATTGTATAATTTAATCCAGAATTTACAATTAGTTTCTCTGCTTTATATTTAGAAATAAAATATCCTAGTGAAGTATTGGATGAAACGCCAAGACCACTAGTAAAAACAAATTTTTTAATTTTTGCTTTTTTACTTAAATTCACAATATGTTTTGTAAATTCAACATTTATCATATCATAATCAGTTTTAATAGATTGTTTTCCAACCCCAACAAGATGAATTAATGCATCTGAATTTTTAATTTTTGAGAGTAGGATTTTTTCATCATAATTTTTTGAAATAACTTTGTATTCATTTTTAAATTTTTTAAAGTCATTTCGTGATATTGAAATTAATTTAATATTTTTTTCAGACAAATACTTTCTGAGATTTCTTGCAACAAATCCACTTGCTCCAGTTATAACTATCTGATTATCTTTAACCATACAAATCCCAAGATATTTTTAATTTTAAATCTATTTAGAAGATTTTGAACATTAAGCAAACAAGGATTAATACAGTAAAATGGATACTTCAGGTGTGGAAGAAAAAAAGACAAAATTAAGAACGGGTTATACTACTGGAAGCTCAGCAACTGCTGCGGCTAAATCTGCATTATTATCAATAATTAATCAGCAAAAAACAGAAAATGTAGATATTCGATTACCTAAAGGAACTTTAATTCAGATTCCAATACATTCTTGTAAATTTGAATCCAAAAAAGCAAAATGTTCTGTAATTAAGGATGGTGGAGATGATCCTGATGTCACACACGGTGCAGAAATTATAGTTGAACTATCATTTACAGAAAAAGCAAATGAAATTGATATTGATGGAGGAGAAGGAGTAGGGATAGTTACCAAGCCAGGTTTAGGTTTGGAAATTAACAAACCTGCAATTAATCCTGTTCCCAAAAAAATGATTATTGAGAATTTAAGAGAAGTAGGAGAAAAAATTCTTGTGAAAAAAGGAATCAGAGTTGTGATTTCAGTTCCTAAAGGAAGAGAATTAGCACCTAAAACAGATAATCCCAAGATTAGGAATTAAGAATGGAATTTCAATTTTAGGAACAAGTGGAATTGTAATTCCATTTTCTACAGCATCTTATGCAGCATCAATTAGACAGAATTTGGACGTAGCAATTGCAATGGGAAATGATACAGTAGTACTAACTACAGGTGGAAGAAGTGAAGATTTTGCAAAGAAGATTGTTGATTTACCAGAACATTGTTTTGTACAGATGGGTGATTTTTCAGGATATACAATTCAACAGTGTGGTAAAAAAAATATCAAAAAAGCATATGTTGTTGGTTTTATTGGAAAACTTGCAAAGATGGCTGCAGGAGTAAAACAAACTCATGTTAAAGGTTCAAAGGTAGACATGAATTTTCTAGCAGAATTAGCAGCAAAATCAAATGCAGAAGAAACAGTAATGAAAGTATTAAAAAAGCAAATACAGCAAGACATGTTTCTGAAATAATTCAGGAAAATAATGTTAAAGGATTTTTTGAGTTAATTTGTAGTGAGACATACAAACACATGAGAAAACATTCTGAGGAAAAAGTTCCAATTGATGTAATATTGTTTGATTTTGATGGAAATACTCTGGCTAGAAAATCAGGAGAGTAAGGTATTTTATGAAATTTAGAAAGTTTTGATTATGGAAAAAACTGCAGTGCTTGCAATTACCAAAAATGGGATCAATATTGGACAAAATCTAAAAGAACTATTTCCTGACTGGAATATTTTTGCACCTGTTAAATTCTCAAATGACGGCAATGAAATAACATGGTATTCTGAACCTACATCAGAAAAAATTATTGAACTTTTTAAAAATAATAATGCACTAATATGCATATTTTCGTTAGGTGCAGTAATTAGATTAATTGCGCCACATTTGAAAGACAAAAAAACAGATCCAGCTGTAATTGTAATTGATGATAAAACAAATTTTGTAATTAGTGTATTATCTGGACATATTGGAGGAGCAAATGAGCTAACTCAAGAAATTGCAGAAAAAATTGGTGCTTTACCAGTAATAACCACTGCAGCTGATGTTAACAAAACTATAGCAGTGGATATGGTAGGAAGAGAATTTAATTGGAAAATTGATGATGATTCTACAGTAACTAAAATTAGTGCACATATGGTAAATGAAGAACCAATTGGTGTTTTTCAAGAAACAGGTAAAAAAAATTGGTATAGAAAATTGCCAAAAAATGTCTCAATTTATGATAATTTAGAAGATTTGAAAAATTCAAATTCTAAAGCGTATCTTATAATTTCTGATAAAATTATTGATGAGAATTTAGTTAAGGAATCTGTAATATATCGTCCTCCAAGTTTAGTAATTGGTATTGGATTACACTGGGATACTTCAAAGGAAACAATTAGTGATGGAATAAAACATTGTCTAGAAAAATTTAAACTTAGTTCAAAGTCTATTGCAAAACTAGTATCAATAAAAAAACCACAAGATGTTCAAGGACTGATAGACATTGGAAAGGAAATGGAGATTCCAATAGAATATGTAAACAGAGAAGATTTATCTGAGATTTCTGCACCAAATCCTTCAGAAACTGTAAAAGCGTTTGAAGGAACTGCAAGTGTATCTGAAGCTGCTGCAATCAAAGTTTCTGGCGGAGAATTAATTGTAGAAAAACAGAAATTCCCACCAAACTTGACTATAGCTATTGCGAGGATCATAAATTGAAGCGAGGATTATTAATTATTGACAGAGGAAGCAGAGAAAAAGAGGCATCTGAAGAATTAAAGACTATTTGTGAGAGAATTAAGGCAAAAAGTGATTATGTATTCACAGATTTTTGTTTTTTAGAGGTTATTCCGCCATATATTGAGGCTGGAATTACTAAATGTCTCAAAGAAGATATTGATTCGTTAACTATAGTTCCATACTTTTTGTATCCTGGTAAAAAAGTGAAAAATGCAGTTACTGATGTAATGAAGTTCCAAAAAGACACCAAAGTGAAATTTGTTGTTACAAAGCAAATGAGCATGCACAAAACTTTGGTAGATGTAGTTGAAAATAGAATATCAACAACACTCAAAGAAAATCAAATCACACTTCCAAAAAAAGATGTAGATGTAATGATTATTGGACATGGTAGTAAGGATCCTAATGCACAAATGTCACTAAACTACATAGTAAATGAACTAGAAGATTCCTATAGAAATGTGAGTCGATGTTGGTTAGAAATTGAACAACCAGATATTTTTGAAGGAGTAAAAAAATGTGAAAAAGATAATCCTGAAGTTTTAATAATTGTTTTTTATTTCCTTCATGAAGGAGCACATGTAAAAACTGATATCAATAATGATTTAACACCAGCTCTAGAAAATTCTAATTTGAAAAAAACATACATTACTAAACATTTAGGAGTAGATGAGAAAATGATAGATTTGATAATAGAGAGAGCAAAAGAGGTAGAAGATGCAAACTGAAAAAGGTCAATCAATTGAAGATGCAAGTATGCAGATGATTGAAGATGAAATTGGTACACACCAATATAATGAAAAAGAATGGCCAATTGTTAGAAGAGTTATTCATTCTACAGCAGATTTTGACTTTGCAGGTAAAAATAAAATAATTTTTCACAAAGATGCAATTGAGAGTGCTATGAATGCTTTGAGAAATGGTTGTAGCATTATAGTTGATGTTAATGGAGTGATTGGAGGATTGAATAAGCAAAATCCAAAGGATTTTGGAAATAACATAGTTTGCAATATTTCAAATCCAGAAATAATGGAATTGGCAAAAAAAGAAGGAAAAACACGCTCTCAAGTTTCTATGAGAGCAGCCATATCTGATATTGACGGAGGTATTGTAGCCATAGGAAATGCGCCTACTGCCCTAATGGAGATAATTCAGATGGTAAAAGAAGGCATAGTTAAGCCTGCACTAATTATTGGAATTCCAGTAGGATTCATCAATGCTGCAGAATCAAAAGCGGAATTATCAAAATTAGGAGCGCCATTTATCACCAACATAGGCAGAAAAGGAGGAAGTTCATCAGCGTCTGCCATAATTAATGCAATCTTCAAATTAATTAGAGAAAAATCAGCTTCTTGAATACTTTAAGCAATTTTTAACAAAAATTTGGGCATAATTGGAGCTATCAAAATAGAGATGTCCATATGAGGCAAGTGTATTGTATAGCATCATTCCATCTTGATGTTTTTTAATTCCCTCACCAATTTCCAAATCATAAGCAAATTTGGAATCAGATGAGACTGAGTCTAACTGAGAATAATGAAATTCATGACCTTGAAAAATATGTGGTTTTTCAGAGAGGATTGTTTTTGCAGTAATCTTACCTTTTGTATAATTAAGTCTCATTTTGTTTGTCATTTTAGTTTCAGCATCAAATATACCAACCATTTTGTGTTTTTTGTTATGAGAAATAATAGATTTTGTTAGATACATTAATCCACCACATTCAGCATAAATTGGAAGATTGTCTTCAGCTAATTGTTTGATAGTTTTTTTCATAGTTTGATTTTTTTCAAGTAAATTTCCTAAAACTTCAGGAAAACCACCACCGATGTAAAGTCCGTCACATTTTGGAATTTTCTTATCTTTAATTGGACTGAAAAATTTTAGATTTGCTCCTTCACGTTGTAATGCTTCTAGATTATCTTGGTAGTAGAAATTAAATGAAGTATCAAGTGCAACTGCAATTGTAGTTTTAATTTTTTTATGTACAGGTTTTGATTTTTTTGGAAGATTAGTAGGATTTTTTATGATTTTAATAATTTGCTCGACATCTAGAGATTCTGAAATTATTTTAGATATTTTTTCAATCTTATTTTTTAGAGTTTTGCTATCTAATGTTGAAATTAATCCAAGATGTCGTGATTCCATACTTAGAAGAGGATTTTTTGGAATTACACCAATAATTGGAATTTTAATTTTTTCTAATGCATTTCTACACAAAATTTCATGCTTTTTGCTGCCTATTTTGTTGAGAATGATTCCAGATATGCGAGAATTTCTATGAAACTTTTGAAAACCAAGAACAGTTGCAGCAATAGAGCGAGCAGTTTTACTTGCATCTAAGACTAAGAGAACTGGAGATTTTGTTATAGAGGCTACATGATGAGTGCTTGCATAATTAGAATCACCACCAAAACCGTCATAGTAACCCATCACACCTTCAATAACAGATACATCAGATTTTGAATTAGAAATGAAACTATTCAAAAGTTGATTCTTTCCCATCAACCAAACATCCAAGTTGTATGTCTCATGTTTTGAAATACTTGAAAGATAGCTAGGATCAATATAATCAGGACCCACCTTAAATGGTTGGACTGAATAACCTCGTTTTTGTAAGGCATGAATAATAGAACATGTTATGGATGTCTTACCAACTCCACTTGTAGTGCCTGCTAATACTATTCTAGGAGTTTTCAATGTGCATGACTATAATTATTTTTTATTTAAATTAATGTTTTTGAGAAATGCTCAATGTTTTTAGTAAGATTAATTGAATATCATCTATGGAAGAAAATGGATTAACCATTGTTTATACTGGAAAAGGTAAAGGAAAGACAACAGCAGCATTGGGAATTGCATTAAGAGCTACAGGTTATAAAAAAAAGATTTGTATGATTCAGTTCATCAAAGGTTCATGGCATTATGGTGAAATGGATTCATCTAAAAGACTTGAACCTGAATTTGAAATGATTGCAGTAGGTAAAGGATTTGTGGGAATTATAGATGATAAGAGTCCAAAGGAAGATCATGAAAAAATTGCCAAAGAGGCAATTAGAATTAGTAATGAAAAAATTCAATCAGGAACCTATGATATTGTTATTTTAGATGAGATTAATTATGCAGTAAATCTTGACTTAATTTCAGTGGATGATGTTCTAAATTTAATCAAATCAAAACCACAAAAAGTAGATTTAGTATTAACAGGAAATTATGCCAAAGATGAAGTTATTGAGGCAGCTGATCTAGTTACAGAGATGAGAGAGATAAAACATCCATTTCAGCGTGGTATTAAAGCTAAAAAAGGAATTGATTTCTAACCAGCAACATTAATTTACACATTTAGGAGTTTTAGAAGAAATGTCTACTGAAATTCAAGAGATGCCTGAACAAGGAGAGATCGTTCTTGCTACTGTTTCTAAAGTAATGGATCATGGGGCTTATGTGACGTTAGATGAATATGATGATATCCAGGGATTTTTACATATTTCAGAGATTGCTCCAGGTTGGATTAGATCAATAAGCAGATTTGTCAGAGGTGGGGAGAAAAAAGTTCTACTTGTAAAGAAAGTAAATTCTAAACGAGGAGATATTGATCTGTCATTAAAACAAATCTCAAAAGATCAGAAAAAACAAAAACTAAAGGAAGTTAAAAAATTTGAAAAAGGTAAAACGTTATTACAGAACGTTCAAGAAAAAGCAAAATTATCAGATGAGGAAGTTGAAAAATTAGAAGACAGTATTTATTCAAAATTTGATTCAGTTTATGATGCATTCATAGAGATTGGAAGAAATGGAATTGAGTCTGTAAAGGAACTCAAACTTGCAAAGAAAACTGCAGTTGTAATTGAAGAAATTTGCTCTAAAATAAAACTCCCATCAGTTGAAATTAGAGGAATTATAGAAATTACAAGTGGTAGAACAGATGGAGTGGAAATTATTAAAAAAATCCTATTAGACGAACTAAAAAAAGATTCTACTATTGATATTACATATTTGGGAGCACCAAAGTATAGACTATCAATAACTTCAGATAATTTCAAATCAGCTGAGAAATCACTAAAGCCAATCATTGCTGAGATACAAACTAACATAGAAAAGAAAAAAGGTTCATTCAAATTTACTAGAGAAGAATCAAAGAAAACCAGAGATAATTAAGATGAAATTTCAATTAAGAAAATGTTCAAAATGTAATCATTATACATTAAAAGAAAAATGCCCTATGTGTAATGAAGAGACAATTTCTGTACATCCAGCAAAATTTTCACCTGATGATAAATACATGAGATATAGATTAGCTGAAAGATATTCTTAAACTAAGATACAGGTTTATACTCTTTATTTATTTCATAAATAAAGACTCCAATCATTGGTCCAGATTTTTCTTCAACAAAGCTTGAAGATGCATAAACTAATCTTAATGGTCCATCACCATCAGAAGGAAATTTGATATCTTTACCATAAATTCCTAAGTATCCATGTACAAAAGTTGGAGATTGTTGTGAAAGATTATTAGGATTAACATACCCTAATGGAGAAAAAGGAAACATTTTACCAAGTAAAGTTTCATTCCAAAAATAATCAGTACCACTAATACCATCTGAGTGTACATATTTTGATACATCATGTCCTGCTATTTTCATAAACCAACTTTTCTTAGATTCATCACCTCCTCCAGCTAATCTATAAAAAGAACCTGGAACATCAGGCAGATTTAATTTTTCACCTGCAACAAAAACAAGAATATAATCTGCCTGCATTTCTTGTAACAAGTGCCAAGCTTCATCAGGATTACTGAGGAATATTTTTGCAATATTTTCAATTACTCTAGTACTTAATGTAGAATTATCAGCTAAAGTTGCTCGTTCACCCATTGTAGAAATCCAATAGCCATAATCCCACCAAGCCGCAACTACGGCATCTTTAGGAGTGTTATTTTTTATCCATTCCATTGAATCAAGCCAATCAGTGGTACTTACTGAATAAGAAGAGCCGCCATTAAGAATAGTAGGAGGAGCTTTAGATAAAGCAAATACATCGGAACCGACCGGATAAACCATAGGAAGTATCAATATGATGATGATTCCCGCAACATATGGTATCTTTATCAATTTACCAATTGGTTTCTTATTGTTAGATTTATTTTTGAAAAATTCTTTTGTTAAAGCAGTTAAACCCAAAGATGCTAAAATAATTACAGCAACTGATGCAAATATTTCTAACCTAACAAAAGCTGAACTCACGTATATTCCAACAAGTCCTAAAATTAATGAAAAAGATAACATATCATTTTTAATAAAATTTGAATTTTTGTTTTGAACATTTTTAATAATTAACCAGATTCCTATTCCTGAAAAAATCATTAAAACGGAGTGGAACATGAATGATTGTGCAAGTGTTGTAGTTGCGTGTTCTGATACAGAATCTACCAATGGATCAGTTGTAGTTAAAAATGGATTCAATGCATTTAGATATCTATGACTAGGTAATGGTAAAAATTGAGAATCAGAATTGATTATCATAACAATTGGAGCCATAATTAAAAGTGCAACCAAGAACAGTAATCCATTTCTTGTTTTGTTTTTTGAACTTTTATTTTGAATTAAAATACAAGATACTAAAAATATGGTAGAAACTATTAATGAAATTCCCCCCATTCCAAAAATAAAATTAGAACTTACTCGTTCAAATCCTAAAGAAATCAAAACTGTAGTAATTGTATAAAGAGGAATGGCCCATATTATGAATTTATGATCAGTTCTCAAAAATGGTAATGTAAGGAAGAAAATTCCTATTGGAATAATAAAGAATAGGTTGCCTCCCCAAGCTGAGATAGAAAATGCGTGAAAATTCCAGCTCCAATGAGTTTTGCAAATGCTACTTTTTTGTTTTGAGAATTTAACCCACTTAAGAGTAAATATATTGTCAAAAACCCGAAAAATAATCCAAGAGGTTCTGATTTGAACCAACCAATTGGGACCTCGAATTAGTATCGGTAATGAAATAGAAAACAGCATGGCAGAAAACAAACCAGCAGTAGTACCACCTATGACTCTGACTAAGGCAAAAAGAACAATCGCAGATAAAGAACCAAAGACTGCTGGAAATAGTATAGTAAAGTCATAAAGATCTAATCCTCCTCCAAAAATCCAATAGGTTGTAGCAGCAGTTAGATGAAGCATCACTTGAGAGGTAGCAGATACATCTCTACCTGTTGGATACCAACTTAGA
>PVMK01188437.1_pt1 | contig 13965 bp, 13 predicted proteins | sample 1853481 | NCBI WGS metagenome assembly PVMK01 (sample SAMN08533507, study PRJNA380276) | Marine sediment metagenome, whole genome shotgun sequencing project. | reverse complement strand
CAGCAGATCGCCCGCACCGTGCTCGGTATAGAGGCTGTTGCCTGGGTTTCCGCCGATACCTCGCAGATTGGCTCGGCCGGGTCGACGTCGGCGTCGCGACAGACCCAGATGACCGGTGGCGCCGTCTATGAGGCCGCCGTCGAGCTCCGCGACAAGATCCTCCAACAGTTCGGGGGTGACGAGCTCACCAACGACGGGGTGTACGACGGAGGCGAGCTGGTGGCGACCCTCGACGCGGTGACCGCCGACGGTCCAATCGAGCAATGGGTTCGCTACCGGCACCCGCCGACCGAGGAACCAGACGAGTTCGGTCAGGGCAATCCCCACGCCGGTTTCGTGGTGGCGGCACATCGGGCCGTCGTCGACGTCGATCCGGAGCTTGGGCTGGTGCGAGTGGTCCAGATAGACACGGCTCAGGACGTGGGCAAGGCACTCAATCCGCAGGCCATCGTCGGCCAGCTCGAGGGCGGCATCGCCCAGGGGGTCGGGTTCGCCATCATGGAAGAGCTCATCCTGGAGGATGGGGTCATCTTGAACCCGACCTTCACCGACTATCTGATCCCCACCCTGCTCGATATGCCCGATGTGGGCTCACGATTGATCGAAGAGCCCGCCCATTGGGGGCCGTTCGGCGCCAAGGGCATCGGTGAGTCCCCGACGATCAGCTCGACGCCCGCAGTGGTGGCTGCGATTCGGGCGGCGACGGGCAAGCCGCTGAACAGGGTGCCGGTGCGTCCCCAGGACATCGCAGGAGTCTGAGATGGCCATCGCAGGCATCGTGCTCGCCGCTGGATCGGCGATGCGCATGGGCGAGCCAAAGCAGCTCCTGCCGTACCGAGGATCGTCCCTGCTCAACGTCGTGATCGCCAGCGCCGAGGCGTCACGACTCGACCATGTCGTTGTCGTTACCGGAGCGAACGCCGAGGCGGTGGGCGACTCGATGGTCACCCAGCGGGCGACCGTGATCTTCAACCCGGATTTTCACCTACCAAACATGGCCTCGGTGGTGCGGGGCGCGGAATCGGTCGAGGCCGATGCTTTCCTCACCCTGCCCGCAGACATGCCCGGCATCTCTGCCGAGGTGATCGATACTGTCATCGACTGGTGGGAAGCGGAGTCGCCGTGGGCGGCGATTACGGCGTACCTCGATCGGGCCAGCCACCCGTTCCTCCTATCAAGGGCGGCGCTCGACGAGGCCGCGGAGGTCGAAGGGCCCAAGGTGCTGTGGCGGATGCTGGGGGACGACGACTCGGGAAGAGTCACCAGGGTGACGGTCGCCCAAACCGCACCCCGGGATATCAACACACCACAGGAATACGAGGCTCTGCTGGCCGATGGCTGAAGCGCAGTTTGCGTCGGGCGGTTTGTACCGCCCGCACCTACGTGCGATATCACGCACTCGCCGCTGGTCCAACCCCCAGCAGCTGCCGGCCATGCTGGCCGGTCGCTAGAGTGGCGCTCGCTGCCGGACAGGGGCGGAGGTCTATGCCGGAGACGAAAATTGCCTCCGGGATGAGTGCCTGGGAGCGACACGATTGGGCAACTGCATACGAGCAACTTCTCCCGCTTCTCGACGCTGAGGAAGGCGAGGCTGGGCACCTCGAAGCACTGGCAGAGTCAGCTTGGTGGTGCGGAAGCCTGGATGACGCTATCGCTGCTCAGGAACGCGCCTTCAGGATCTACTCAGCAGCCGGCCGCAATGTGGACGCAGCAGGATTAGCGATCGACCTCGCCGAGGAACATGCGATGCGCCTCCAGCCTTCGGCGGCACGAGGGTGGATGGCGCGAGCTTCTCGTCTTCTTGAAGACGAGCCAACGACGCCGGCGCTCGGCAACCTCCGTCGTCTCGAGGCCGTGTTCGCCGCTGACAGCCAGAGCGGCCTGCAGGAAGCACTCGAGCTTGCACTACAAGTGGAGGAGATCGGGAGGGACACCGGTGACCGCGACGTCGAAGTGCTCGGGCTTCATGATCAGGGACGCTTTTCGATCGCCGCGGGTGATGTTGGGCGCGGCATGGCGCTGATGGAGGAGTCGATGGTCAGCGTGCTAACCGGAGAGTTGGGGCCACGTGTCACCGGGCGCATCCTTTGCAACATGATCGACGTATCTGCGTCGATGGCAGACTATCGCCGCGCCGGCGAGTGGAGCGATCAGGCCATGCGCTGGTGTGAGGAACAGGGGAATGCGAGTGGATTCCCTGGAATCTGTCGGATCCGTCGCTCCGAGATGATGCGGCTGCGGGGAGCGTGGTCCGATGCCGAGGCCGAGGCGACCCGGGCGGCAGACGAGTTGGGCGATTTCGGCCCATACATGGCGGCGGCGTTCAACGAGTTGGGAATGATCCATCTCAACCTCGGTGACCGCGACGCCGCTGAGGAAGCTTTTCGCAGAGCGCATTCGTTGGGGTCGAGCCCCATGCCGGGGATCGCGCTGCTGAAGCTCTCAGACGGCGACGCCACCGCGGCATCCTCGATGATTGAGTCTGCCTTGGACGGCATCGAGGATCTCCTGACACGGGCCAAGCTCTTGCCGAGCGCGATCGAGATTTCTCTAGCGGCTAGCTTGGCTGAGCTCGCAGAGCGCTACTCGGGAGAGCTGACCGAGCTCGCGGAGCGCTTCGACTCCGACCTGCTGCGCACCTTCGCCACCCAGGGCTCGGGGCGGATCGCCTACGCAGAAGGACGCCACGTCGAAGCAGTCGCATTGCAGCGGACGGTCGTCGACGATTTGGTTGTCGAAGGACTTCCGTATGAGGCCGCTCGAGCCCGTTGCGATCTGGCCATGGCACTAACGGCCAGCGGGTCGCCGGAGATGGGCAAGCTCGAGCTCGATGCCGCAACCGACGAGTTCGAAGCGCTCGGTGCTCGCACAGACCTGGCGCGGATAGCCGAAATGTCCCAGCTGGGGACCGCCCCGATGACATCGGCCGTACGCACGATGATGTTCACCGATATCGTCGACTCGACGAGCCTGATCGGCGCGATCGGAGACGGCGCGTGGGCAGATCTCATCGCGTGGCACGACCGCACGCTGCGGGATATCTTCGTCAACTACGGCGGCCTCGAGGTCAACCACACAGGGGATGGGTTCTTCGCGACCTTCGACTCCCCGGACGACGCCGCCCGATGTGCTATCGAAATCCAGCGGACTTTGCGTCAGCACCGGAAGGACACCGGCTTCGCACCGAAGGTGAGGATCGGCATCCATTCCGGCCCGATTCTGGAAGCGGATGGTGAGCTCGTCGGTCAGCAGGTGCATCTGGCTGCCCGCATTGGGTCCGCTGCTGCGGGCGAAGAGATCTTGCTGAGCCACGACGCGGTGGTCCAGCTCGACGACACGTACCGCCTTGGCGACCAGTACGACGTTGACGCCAAAGGCATCGCGGAACCAGTAACCGTGGCGCCACTCGATTGGAAGTAGCGACCGGTTCCGAAGGTTGGAAACGCGCTGTGGACCCATCCCATGTGCACCGCGGTGGTGCAACAGAATGGCTCACATCTCCATGTCGCCCATGCCCATGTTCATGTGGCCCTCGCTGTCGGTGTGGGACCGCATGAACAGCCGTTCTCCGACCACGATGAGCAGGATGCCGATGGCGGAGACAACGAGGACGAGCGGGTCCTCGGATGCCTTGACCCACACGAAGGCGGCCAGGACGACGACGTCGAGCACAATGGCGGTGGCCACGACGGTAGGCCTCACCTCGATACGGGATCGGAGGTGGCGCAGGATCCCCCAGTGGATGGCGATGTCCATGATGAGGTAGAAGATCGCGCCAAGCGCGGCGATGCGTCGCAGATCAAAAAGGATGGTGAGGACCATGGCGAACGCCACCGTATAGACCATGGTGAGGGTGCGAACGGTGCCGGGCAGTCCGAAGGTGCCGAAAGGGACTTCCTTCATGCGGGCGAGCATGGCCAGCATCCGGGAGGAGGCGAAGACACTGGCAATGACCCCCGAGGCGGTTGCGATCACGGCCAGGGCGACGGTGAACCAGACCCCGGCATCGCCAAAGGCGGGGCGTGCCGCCTCGGCGAGGGCGAAATCCTGGGCGGCGATGATCTCGGCGAGGGTCAAGTTGCCGGCGACGGTGACTGCGAGAGCAATGTAAAGGGCTGCGGAGATCGCGATCGCGATGATGATCGCCCGCCCGATGTTGCGCCGCGGGTCGACGATTTCGGCACCGGTGGTGGTGATGACGGTGAACCCCTTGTAGGCCAGGATCACCAGGGCCACCGCAGCGAGGAATCCTACGGATGAGTTGGTCTCCGTTGCTCGTGACCCGTTGGTGAAGTTGGCGGAGTCGATGAACCACAGCCCGACGATGGCGAAAAGGGCGAGCCCGCCGATCTTGATGGCGGCGAAGGCGCCTTCGGAGGCCTGCACGGCGCGGTTGCCGGCGATGTTGATCACGAAGGCGAAAGCAAGGAGCGCGACCGCGAGGGCGGGCACCCAGAAGGATGCGGGCTCGAGGTCCACGACCTGGAGGATGTAGGCGCCGAACGTTCGGGCCACGAGGCTCTGGCCGAGCACCATCGACACATACATGAACAGGGAGAACACGCCGGTCGCCGTACCCAGGCCATATGCGTGGCGGAGGAACATGGCGGGTCCGCCGGAGGAGGGGAACTCGTGGGAAAGCTTCACTTATGAGTAGGCGCTGAAGGTCACGACCACTGCGGCGGCGAGAAATGCGACGGGGAAAAGATTGCCGGCGAGACCCGCGGCCTGGCCGGTAAGGACGAAGATGCCGGCGCCGATCATTATTCCGAGACCCAGGGCCACGCCTCCGAACAGGCTCATACTGTCGGCCTCGAGCTCGGGAGCAGGACCGTCCGCCTCGCCCATGCCATGGTCCATGCCGGTCATGGCCGCGGCTTCCCTGCTGGATCTGTCATGCTCCTGGCGCCGCCCGTCGGCAGGCCCGTTGTCATGTTGTCCGTCCACAGCCACGTCCTCCGATCAACCCCCACGGACTCTATTCCGGATGCGCTTGCCGCGCCGGGGACACACGAGTGTGGATCAGACGTCCGAGGATGCCTACCGTTGCAACCCCTCCAGAGGCAGAACGTTGATGCGAACGACACCGTTTTACGACCGGACGAGTGTTCTGAACCAGAGCGGCCTCTGGGAACACTGGTCGGGGTACCTGTCGGCCAAGCAGTATCACCTCTCGGAGAAGCTCGAATACTTCGCGGTCCGAACTGCCGCAGGCGTGTACGACACGTCGCCGCTGTTCAAGTACCGGATCCACGGGAAGGACGCGGAGACCTTCCTCGCAGGCGTGCTCGCTCGCGATATCCGCAGGTGCAGACCAGGTCGGGCGCAATACACCATCTGGTGCGACGGTGACGGCTACGTGATCGAGGACGGGATGATCTTCCGCTCGTCCGAGACCGAGTTCATGCTCACAGCAGCGGAACCGAACCATGCGTATTTCGAGGACCTCATCGGCCACGCAGCCGTCGAAATCGCGGACGTGTCCGAACAGATCGCATCTTTCGCATTCCAGGGACCGAGGTCGAAGACGATCCTGTCCTCCATCGCGCCGGACATCGACGGTCTTCGCCCGTTCGATCTCACTGAGACGAAATTCGACGGGACGCCTGTGACCGTATCCCGTACCGGCTTTACCGGGGACCTCGGATACGAGGTCTGGGCGCCTGCGGACGACGCACTCGACGTATGGGACACGGTGTTCGAGGCCGGCGAGGGTCACGGAGTACTGCCGTTCGGCGAAACCGCGCTCATCATGACGAGGATCGAGGCCGGCTTGTTGCTGATCAATGCCGATTTCGGGTCCAGCCGTTACGCGTGGACGGACGGCGGGCGCTCAACACCCCTCGAGCTTGGTCTCGGCTGGATGTTCAGAGACATCGACAAGGACCAAAGGCCCTTCGTCGGGCGCGAGGCGGTCCGTCGTGAACTGGCACGAGGGCCGCGGTGGAACCTGGTCGGGCTGGTGCTCGACTGGCGAGAGTGGGATGACACGTACAAAGGTGCGGGATACGTACCTCCCAAAGACCACACCCCTCTCGCAGAGGAAACGGTCCTCTTCGACAAGAACGGGGACCGCGTCGGATTTGCCACCAGCTTCATGTACTCCCCGATGGTGCAGCGCCATATAGCGATCGCCCAAGTCGCGCCACACCTCTCGGCGATCGGAAGCGAGGTCGAGTACGAGGTCACGATCGACCACGAGCTCCTTTACGTCAAAGCCGCTGTCACCAAGATGCCGTTTTACGAACCGGCCCACAAGACAGCGTGAGGAGGTGAAATGACAAAGGCGAGAGCGTACGACGCGATCGTGATCGGTGGTGGCCATAACGGGCTGATCAACGGTGCCTACCTCGCCAAGGCAGGCCTCAAGACGGTCATCCTGGAACGACGCCACATCGTGGGTGGTGCCGCGATCACCGAGGAGCTGTATCCCGGGTTCCAATTCACGACGTTCTCGTATGCGTTGAGCCACATCCGGCCAGAGATCGTCCAGGAGCTCGAACTGGTCAAGTATGGGTTCATGCCGTTGCTGATGGAGTCGACGCTGACGCCGATGGAAAACGGCGATTACCTGTTGTTGGGGCAGGACGAGCAGGAGAACATCAACGAGATCAGGCGCCACTCCAAGCACGACGCGGATGCGTACGAGCAGTTCTCCCACGACCTGGCGATGGTCGTTCAGGCGGTCAGGCCGATCCTCGACTCGATACCCCCTGACATCACAAGCAATGACCCTGAGGAGCTGATGCGCATGGCCGCGCTCGGCCAACACGTCCGCAACCTCCCCACGCGGGTCATTCACAACGGGGTCAGGCTCCTCACCGGCAGCGCCTCGGACTTTCTCGACGATTACTTCGAGAGCGAGATTCTCAAGGCATCGATCGCCAGTTCGGGGACCATCGGATCGAAGGTCGGGCCCAAGTCCCAGGGCTCAGGGCTCGTCCTGCTGTACATGGCCGTTGGCGAACACGACGGGGACCAGGGCGCCTGGTCGTTCCACAAGGGTGGCAATGGAGGTTTCACACAGGTCCTGGCACGCGCCGCGGAGGGCTTCGGCGCAGAGATCGCAATGGAGGCGGCCGTAGAGAGCGTGATCACCAGCAACGGCCGGGCAACGGGTGTTGCTCTTGGGGACGGAACCGAGATCGATGGAGACGTCGTTGTCAGCTCGCTCGACCCGAGGAGAACGTTCCTCGAGCTGGTCGAGCCACGCGAGCTCCCGATCGACCTCGTCGATGCCATCGAGAGGATGCGGTTCCAGGGCACCTCCGCCAAGGTCAACTTCGCCCTCGACGGGCTCCCGGTCTATCCGGCCCTCGCCGATCGCGGTGAGGACCCGTACCGGGGTTTCATCAACGTGGGCCCAACGGTTGACTACCTCGAGCGAGCCTTCGACGACGCTAAGTACGGGTGGTACTCACAACGCCCCTATCTGGATTCGTGCATCCAGTCCACGATCGATCGCGACATGGCTCCTCCGGGCAAACACGTGATGTCGAACTTCGTGCAGTACGCACCGTACGAATTGAAGGGGAGTGACTGGGACACCGAGCGTGAGAATCTGGGGGACGTCGTCCAGGCGACGCTCGAGGAGTTCTTTCCTGGCTTCGGCGAGCTCGTTCTCCACCGTGAGGTCGTCACTCCTCTCGACATCGAACGGACGACGGGATTGACCGAGGGCAACATCTATGCCGGCGAGTTCCTGGCACCGCAAATGCTGTTCTTCCGGCCGGCCCCCGGGTGGAACCAGTACCGCACACCGATTCATGGCTACTACCAGTGCGGTTCAGGCACCCACCCCGGCGGGTGCGTGATGGGCGGGCCCGGCAGGCTGGCCGCCACTCAGATCATCGGCGACCTGAAACCGGCTGAGTAGCCGCGACAAGAGCTGGAAGCTTGGGAATGGCACACTTTGTCGCCTCGCCAGGTCAACCTCGGGTCGCGCGCCGGGACAGGACCCGCTCCAGACGGTGCGCTGCCCTCTCGCCGCTCTCGATCGCGCCGTCGATCGTTCCGGATCCGTTGGTGTGCTCGCCGGCGAACACGACATTCTCCTCCTGCTCGAAGACCGCCAGGAGTGCCTCATCACCGGGGCCGAGAGCCGAGTAGCAGCCTCCAAACCATTCCTCGCGACCCCAATCGACAAAGGTCGAGTCCTCCCCGACCGTCACCTCAGGGACGGCCTGGGCCAATCGGTCTGGCCAGTCTCCTGATACCGCATCGATCGCACGCTGCGTGCCGGCAAACGCCGTTACGACGTTTCGAGCGTGCCCGTCGGTACCGGCACCGGTCCAACACCACCAGGTTGCCCGACCGCTCTGACGGGCCAACAGCGGTGGCCGCGATGCAGTCGGCAGGACGAGCTTGGCGGCGGTGCCCATTGCAAGCCTGTCAAGTGCAGTCGTCATCTCCCGGGTCAGCGGCGGATCGAAGCGCAGCCTCGAGATCATCGGCAAAGGCACCGCAACGACGACACCGTCGGCGGCGATCGTCTCGTCCCCTGTTGTCACTGATGCACTTGCCTCGGTCGATACGATCCCTTTCACCGGTTGGCCGAATCGAACATCGGCGAGCTTGCCGGCGACGGCCCGTGCCAGGACCTCATTGCCTCCATCGACGCGCAGATACGTCGCTTCGCCAATGCCGAAGTCCCCGACGATCTCATCGACCCCGATCGATGACGCAGACACACCCGCAGAGCCCTCGATCCTCTGACGCAGCACCGCAAAAGCATCCGACCCGTCGTCGAGATCCGAAAGCAGGTCGTCGACGGTGAGCAGCGAGGCCTCAACCAGGGACTCGATGGCGGCTGCAACGACGTCCGATACCCGTCGATGCTCGTCGGCCGCAATGGGAGGCGAGCCCATGAGATCACGCTTGGCGAAGTCGACCCCGACCTGGCTCAGACAAACGCCGACCTCCCCGGCAAGCGCTATCACCCGTCGCTGATCGCTGCTCAGCCACTCGCCGCCAAGCTCACCGACCTCGCCGTTGCTCAGCGTCACCGAATGCACCCGGCCCCCGACGCGGTCCCCGGCCTCGAGGACCGTGACACGATGGCCCGCCTGGGTGAGGCGCAGGGCAGCGGTCAGGCCGGCCATCCCTGCGCCAACGACGACGATTCGGTGCACAATCGACCTGCCTGGAGATTGGCGATGAAGTGAGCGGCCGTACGCTACTGCTGGCCGATCTGGAGCGCTTCACGATGGACATCACGATTCGAGCGGTCGCCGAAGCCGACTATTTGGCTTGGAAGGATCTGTGGGAGCAGTACCTGGTGTTCTACGAAACCGAGCTCCCGCCGGAACGCACCGACGATCTCTGGCAGAGCTGCTCGATGACGCCGATCCGGCCCGATGCCTGGTCGCCGAGGTGTCAGGGACGTTGACGGGGATCGTTCAGTTCTTCCCGCATACCGATCTCTGGGAGGACCGGCCGGCGTGCTACCTGTCCGACCTGTACGTCGATCCATCGTGGCGCGGTCACGCCATCGGAGCGACTCTGATCCAAGCGGTCCAGCAGGAAAGCCGCGACCGAGGCTGGGCGTATGTCTATTGGCAGACTGCAGAAGACAACGACCGAGCGCGGGGCATGTACGACAAGCTCACCGGCGGCGCCAGCGGCTTCATCACCTACGAGCTACGCGAGTAGGGCCGGCCCCGAAGGACCGGCCCTCTTTCGCTCTTTATACGTCGAGTACCCGACTTAGCCTTTCGCCTTGACGAAGGCGTCGGCGTAGTAGTTGTTGAAATCGCCAAGGTCCTCGAAGAACTCCAGGATCTCCATCGTCTCCGGCGGCGGATAGACGGCGTCCCACGTGAGGATGTCCTCGTAGATGAACGGTATCGCTGCTTCGTTCGGGCTGGCGTAGTAGTTGAAGTTGGTCAACGTTCCGCCATTCTCGGCTTCGAGGATGAAGTTGAGGAACGTGTGCGCCGTGCACGGATGCTCCGCCGTCGTCGGGATCGCCATCGTGTCGACCCAGGCCGCAGAGCCTCCGATCGGAATGGCATACCCGAAGTCCTCGTAGGCGTCGTATGTCAGGTTCCCGTCAGCGTCATACTCCGAGATCCGGTCGTACTCGGCCAGGAAATCGCCGTTCCAGCCTTGAGAAACGTCGAACTCACCGCTCGCGAGCAGCGTCCAGTACGACCCCGAGTTGAAGGCGGCGACATGTGCCTTGGCGTCGGCGATCAGCTGCGCAGCTTCGTCAACCTCGGCCTCGTTGGTCGTGTTCAACGAGTAGCCCAGATACTTCAGGGCCGATCCCAACGTCTCCCTGGTGTCGTCGAGCAACGAGATGAATCCCGCATTCGGCGCTGCCGTCTCCGGGTCGAAGAGCACGGCCCACGACACACCTTCGCTGTCGTCGATCACGTCGTAGCTAAAGCCGATCCCGGTGGTCCCCCACTGATACGGAGCCGAGAACTTGTTGCCAGGGTCATACGCCGGATCCTGGAAAAGTTCCAGGATATTGGTATCCAGATTGGGGACCGCATCCCTGTTGAGCTCCACGAGCAGGTCGGCGTCGATCATCGTGACCACCATGTAGTCAGAGGGCACGATCACGTCATACGAGGCGCCGGCATCGATCTGGGCCAGCATGTCCTCGTTGGAGTTGAAGATCGTGAGCGTGACGGATTCGCCAGTCTGTTCCTCGAACTTCGCCAACAGGTCGTCGAGCTCGGCGTCCTCGGCCAACGGGCCCGTCGGGATGTAGGCGGCCCAGTTGTACAGGTTGAGGGGACCATCGGTGGCCCCTTCCGCACAGGCATTGGACGCGGCCTGGATTTCCGAAACCGGCGCCTCCGTAGCCTCGGTCGTCGCCCCTGCAGCGGCGGCCGTCGTATCGGGTTCGTCCGAGCTGCCGCAAGCGGCCGCCACCAACGCCAGGACTGCCAGCAGCGCAAATAGTCGTTTCATCTTCTTCCTTCCTCCTTCTTCAGCTTTCTCTTTCCGATCTTCGCTGGATTATCAGCGAAGCCAAAACCAACACCATCGAGACCACGATCATCAGCGTCGAGACCGCGTTGATCACCGGCGTGACCGTGCGCCTGATGAGGCCGAACACGTACACCGGCAGCGTCGTCGATCCCGGACCCTGGACAAAGCTGGTGATCACGACGTCGTCGAGCGACAGGGTCAGGGCGAGGAGGGCCCCGCCGAGCACTCCTGGCATGATCAGTGGCAGTGTCACCCGCCGGAACGCCTGCCATCGATTGGCGTACAGATCGGCGGCGGCGTCTTCCATCGCCGGATCCATGTGGGCAAGCCTGGCCCGGACGATGATGGCGACGAACGAGATGTTGAACGCGATGTGCGCAAGCGTGATCGAACCGCGACCGAGAGCCACCACACCGGTCGAGGTGAACCACAACAGGAGCATGACGGCCATCGTCACGTCTGGGATGATGATCGGCAGGTACAGCAACCCGTCGAATGCGCCGCGGCCGACCCATCGCCGGTAGCGGTCGAGGGAGAGCGCCGCCGCGGTGCCGAGCACCGTGGCGACCGCGGTCGATATCAACGCCACGACGATCGAGTTCTCCACAGCGTTCAGCAGCTGGGTGTTGCCGAGCAGCTGCTCATACCAGCGGAGGGAGAAGCCACCCCATCTTCCCACGCTCTCGGACGCAGAGAAGGAGAACACGACGACCATCGCGATGGGCAGATAGAGGAAGGCGAAGACCAGCGAGCCGAAGATCGTCAGGGACCGATCAACGCCGGGGCGTGCTGCGGCGCCCTTGTGCAGCGTCGTCATATGGTCCTCCCCCCGGTGCGGAAGTAGGCCATGGTCGCTACCAGCATGATGATCAATATTGCCCCGGAGAGGGCGGATCCGAACGGCCAGTTCCGCGCCGCAGCGAACTGGGTGACGATGAGGTTGCCGAGCAGGTTCGTCTTGGCCCCACCCAGGATGTCCGGGGTGACGTATGCACCCAGGCTGGGGATGAAGACCAGGATCGATCCGGCGATGATCCCCGCCTTCGACAGCGGCAGCGTGATCTTCCAGAACGCCTTCGCCCCCGAGGCGTACAGGTCCCGTCCCGCCTCGACAAGGCTCCAATCCATCCGCTCGAGCGCGGCGTAAAGGGGGAGCACCATGAACGGCAGGTATCCATACAGCAAGCCGATGAACACGGCGGGCGCGGTGAACAGCATCCGCCCCCACAGCCCGGTGGCCTCGCCAAGCTGGGTGATGAGCCCGTCGGAGTCGAGCAGCATCCGCCATGCATAGGTTCGGACCAGGAAGTTCGACCAGAACGGGACGAGCACGGCGATCAGCAGCAGGGTGCGCGTGCTCGCCCTCGCCCTGGTGGCGATCCAGTAGGCGAATGGATAGGCGATGAGCAGGCACAACACGGTGTTGGCAAGCGCCATCCACAGCGAGCGGACGGCGATGGTCCGCACCAGCGGATCGGCAAGCCTGGTCCAGGAGTCGAGGTTCCATCCCTCGAGCATCGGCTTGCCGGTGTTGCTCCTGCTGGCGAAGGAGAATACGAACACGACCAGCAGCGGCAGCACGAAGAAGAATGTCAGATACACGTACGCCGGGGCCGCATGGAAGAAGCCCCGCCATGACTCCCTGCGTCGCGCCTTGCGCTCCAGCCCGGGGTTGACCGTCTCTTCCTCGACCTCCGGCTCGAGCTCAACGGTGACGCTCATGCGATCAGCGCCCTTGCGGCTTCGTGGTGGAAGTCGACGACGACGTAGTCTCCAACATCCCACCGTGTCATGCCTGGCAGGTTCTCCACGTGGGCCTCGATCGACCCGGCTTCGCCGATCTCAACCTCGTAGAAGATCGACTCTCCCTGGAAGATCGCCCTCGCCACCGAGCCGTCGATGGCATTACGTCCGGCAGGACATTCTTCGCGATTGCGGTAGAGCTGGACCCGCTCGGGGCGCAGGGCGAGGGAGACGCTCGTCCCCGTTTCCCCGTCCGTGATCGCGTGCACGATCTGGCCGCTCGTGAGACGGACTGCGCCCGGCTCGGCGATCTCACCATCGAGGAAGCTCATCTCACCGACGAATGCAGCAACGAACAGGTCGGCGGGTGACTCGTAGATCTCCTCTGAAGTGCCGACCTGAATCATCTTGCCATCGTTCATGACGGCAATGCGGTCCGACATGGTGAGGGCTTCCTCCTGATCGTGCGTCACATAGATGAAGGTGATCCCCACCTCGTGCTGGATGTCCTTCAACTCGAGCTGCATTGTCTGGCGCAGCTTGAGATCGAGCGCCCCGAGCGGCTCGTCCAGGAGGAGCACTTTGGGCTGATTCACCAGCGCCCGAGCCAACGCCACCCGCTGCTGTTGGCCACCCGACAGCGCCTTCGGTCTCCGCTTCTCCATCCCGGTCAACCGAACCAGGTCGATGGCCTCACCGACCCGGCGAGTGCGTTCCGTCTTGCCGACTTTCTGCATCCGCAGCCCGAACCCGACGTTGTCTTCGACGTTCATGTGCGGGAACAGGGCATAGGACTGGAACACCGTGTTCACCGGACGTTTGTTCGGTGGACGGATCCCCATCTCCTCGCCGAAGATCCGCACACTGCCATCGGTCGGATACTCGAGACCGGCGATCATCCGCAACGTCGTGGTCTTGCCACACCCCGAAGGACCCAACAACGAAAAAAACTCCCCATCACGGATCTCGAGATCGACGTCATCGACCGCCACCACCTCCTCACCGAACCGCTTCGTCACCCCGTGGAGGCCCACGGCGACGACTCCGCCGCTCATCGGACGTTGGCCAGGTCGATGACCACGGTCTGCGGGTCGGTGAACTCCTCGAGGCTGCCGCGACCCCAGCCGGTGTCGGTCCCCGCGGCGCCGCCGAACGGCTGAAAGGTCTCCCAGAACGCGGTCGAGTCGTTGATGACCACGGTGCCCGATCGAACCCGGCCGGTGTACCAGAACGCCCGTTGCAGGCTCGACGTGAACACCGCGGCCTGAAGACCGAGGT
>PVMK01124879.1_pt1 | contig 13970 bp, 13 predicted proteins | sample 1853481 | NCBI WGS metagenome assembly PVMK01 (sample SAMN08533507, study PRJNA380276) | Marine sediment metagenome, whole genome shotgun sequencing project. | reverse complement strand
GAAGTGCCAGATCCGGACTGCGGCCCACCCTCGGCACTATCATCAAGCGACTCAATAGCCTTCAGTAGGGTCATACGGTGACCCATAGCGAGAACGCCAAGCTCCTTCAGTGCGTCCTGGTCCAGGTTTGCCAGGTGGCGCCACTCGATTGCGTTCTGTTCGAACGCGTCGGCATATTGCACGAAGCCAAGAGAGTGGAGCCATTGCCGGATATTATCCATGCAGGTGACAATACCGCATCCGGGGTTTTGGTGCGAGGAATTGGCAATCCAGGCGCCAAAGCGCCCGACCCGGACAGGTTAATGTTATCTAATTGCCCAACCACGTCTCCTTTGCCAGGTTAATCTTGGCCGCAAGATAAGAAGATCCGCCACGGTCCGGATGAAGTTTCTGCATCAGCCGCCGATGCGCTTCGATAATCTCATCTTCGCTGGCGCCTGATGATAATCCCAGTATTTGCAGTGCCTCTTGTCGAGACATCTCGCCGGATCCGCTGGCGGTCTGCTGTTGCCCTTGTGTGCCAGCTTGTTGTCGCCATTCGTCTTCATACACCCGGTCGAGGTATGCCTGCAGCAAGGCAACGGACTCTTCGTCATCCTGGCATTCGTCCAGCAGCTGCAGCAGCTCTTCAAGATCCAGTTGATTGAGCTCCCGACCTTTGAACTGTCCTTCCAGTACTTCTCCGTTGATGTCGCCGGAATCGTGTGCCAGGGTCATGCGGATATATCGACTTTGCACGGTGGATGACTGTCCGTCGCTCGGTGGCGACGCTGATTGTGCGGCACCCATACCAGCCAGCACACGTTTGAGCAGCGGAACCGTGCTGAGCACAGCAAGTATGGCCCGCACAAACGGCAGCAATACGGCAAATACCGCGGCCAGCCAATGCGCCCGACCAGTGGCAACCATCAGTAACAGGCCTATCGCAACCACGATTACTATCCACTGCCAGTAGATTTTGGGAGGTTGGCGAAACAACCAGCGGATAAATATGACCAGTATCGCCGCAGCGCCAACCAAAAGTAACAGCCGTATCATGGGTCAGTCCTTGCTCAACTGGCGCGTTAGTTTGCGCACAACCTCGCTGCGATCTTTGCTGAAATCCTGCAATGCACGGCGGCCGCCAGCTGCATAGACGGCGACTGCTCTCAACAGGTCGTGCAATTGTCCAGCGCTGGTGGCATCGAAGGAGCAATATGCACCATGGGTTAACCGCACGATCTGCTTGAATGCCCGTTGTGCCACAGGCTCTGCGCCTTCATGAAATATAAAAACAGGCACACCCAGCATACCCAGCTCACCTGCAAGTTGGCACAACTTGTCTACCTTTTCTTCCATGCAATCGCCGACAAACACCAGCGCATGGACTTTCTTTTGCTTTGTCTGCCTGATCGCCTGACGTAATACTTTTTCAATCTGGGTCATACCCCCCAGGCAAGACACACCGGTCATGCGTTTTAGCAACTCATCCGAAGAAGACAGCCACGGACTGGCTTTAAATAGACCAAATCCCCGGTAATAGCAAAGCTGAATATCGAGACCGCCGAGTGCCGCCGTTTCTCTGAACATCTCGCTCTGGATATGACAGGCCCGGTCCCAGGCATGCTCCCGACTGGCGGTTGCGTCCATTGCAAATATCAGACGCCCGCGCTCTCCAGTCGTTTTGGTGACCGGGGTTGCGCTGACTTTTTCCAGAAAAGCGTCAACGGCTGCCTTGCCTGATTTTTGCGGAAGCTTATGGTCTGTGCCTGTCATGGAATCCGTCTGTAAACTATGTCCGAGCGCCTATCTTAACCCATCCAGCCCACGGTAAATTCGGGTAAATCCGGGGACACAATACTCAATTAATTTGAAAAAACCTCGTGTAGCGCGTTCTCTCGACAAAACACCAATTTCAATTCCGGGCTCGAACTATAATCGTCCAGTATTGTGCCCCCGCAACAGGCGCCAGCTTACATAAACAAGCTTACATAAACATTCATGCATTGCCTCAACAAATATCGAAGCAAACTGATAAGGGAAGTAAATCAACACCTGCGAACCATTGTGGATAATCCTGAAGAGGAATCTGTTCATGAATTCAGGGTAGGGGTGAAGCGGCTTACGGCACTTTACTATTTCCTCAACAAGGTAGAGCCCGACCTGGTCTCCAGGAAGGTACTCAAACCCTACCGCTCCCTGTTCAAATCCATCGGCAAAATCCGTGACGGGCACATTGCCGTGCATTTGATACAGGATCTGGATGAAATCAAAATGGACCAGGAAAAAATGCTGGTCAGCACATTGAGAACGAGGATAAGAAAAGACTACCGGTTATTTCGGCGGGTATTTCAATCAGGCGCACAGGCATCTATCAGGGTCCCTACGATCAAGTCCGCCGGCATTTCACAAGCAGCGATCCTCCGACACAAACATATTGTCGTGGATGACCTGCTGACCCGGGTTCTCACAACAGATGGACGGATGAATGCCGGGAAATGGCATGACAAACGAATCCTGCTTAAGAGGTATCACCATACCCTGGATGCCTTCCAGTACTGTCCTGGCCATGCCTCGGATGAACAGGAGCTAAAACAAATAAAAATGCTGGAGCAATTGCTGGGTGACTGGCACGACCGCGTTACAACAGTACAAATTCTGCAATCCCTTGAGGAATTCGAAAACCAGGCCAGGCCGATCATTGCCCTATTGAAAAAGCAGGACAGGCTGTTGCTGGGATCAGCGAAGATTTACCTGAACAGGTTTGTGAAATGGCATGAAAGCTGAAATCCGGGGGCAGGATGCCTGGACTGGCAAGTCAGTCGAATCGCCTGCCAGGTTTGAAACAGGACAAAATCGCTATACCAAAAAAACCAGGGCCGGTTAACAAAGGCGCCGAATCAACAAGGCGACACCTTCCTCACAAGTCCGTTCGCGACGCCTTTCTCACAGGTCAACTCGACCCTGGCTCTTTTGATTTTTGCTGCTAGGAGTGTGACTTTCCGTCTCCTCGATGGCTTCAATTATTTCGCGTTGCAATGTATCCAGCATGCCACTGAACTCTTTGACCCTCTCTTCAGATTGCCCGGACCAGTGTTCTATGGCGCGTTGTAGCTGCTTGTAGTCGTTCAGCATCTCGGCGACTTCTGGGCTGACCTGGAGCAATGCGCCCGGGTCCAGGTATTTCTCATTCAGAAATTCGGGAAGCCGCCCCTGTTTTTCATTGCTTTGTTTCATACCCTCTTTGCTTCCTCTTCGGCAGGTACAAAAATACACCCCCCATAACCGGATTTAACTTGAAGGGGTAGAATGCCTCAACTCGGCACTAAAATGAAAGGGTGGGAGTGTAACTAACCTGTAGGTTACATCGGCAATCAGGCAGCCAGGTTATCGAGCCCGGCGAGCTCCAGGCCTGCCAGGATTCGTTGAGCATCCTGTTCCCTGGGGAAGTAGCGGTGAATATAGCCCTGGGGGTCGATGGTAAACCCGGGTTCTATGGCCTTCAGTTGTTCAAGGTGTCCGCGAGCCTGCCGGAAATCTCCCATTTCGGCGGAAATCAATGCCAGGCAAAGCGCCTTGCCGGGCCACTGGTCAAGTGTGAATCTCTCTGCGACAGCCATTGCAGAGGGGTAGTCCCCCCTGAGATAGAAATCCACGCATTCTATTTCATGATGCCAGCAGGGATACGTCGCCAACTGACTTTGCAGGGAACGAAGAAGCGAAATGCCGCGATCCCACTCTCCGCATAAACCGATGGTGCAGGCCGCAAGCCCCAGGGTGGCAAGGTTGCCAGGGGCATTCGCCTTTATGGCGAGTTCTGCTTCCCGTATTGCAATTTTCGGCTCATTGAGCGCATAGGCAGACACCGACAGGGCCAGGTGTGAAAGTACCGAATCAGGTTTAATTGCGGCAGCCCGATTGGCCAGTTTCCGGGCTTCCAGCGCGAGGGCACCGTTATCGCTCAGCCCCCTGAGATACTCTTCGCCGAGCAGGATGGCCAACATGGCCAGGGCAGGGCTGTTATCCGGTTCTCTCTCGACAACAGACTGCATGGCCTGTTTCGCCAACGGGAACGCCTGCTGGCCGGACCGGCGTTTGAAATAGGACAGGAAAAGGTGGGTTGCCTCCTGGACTGAGAGCCGTTCAATGGGAAGATCCCGGATGCGCTCGGCCAGTACCTGGGAGATAACACCATAAGCGTTGGCACCTTCTGAAATCACGGTTTCAGCGATTTCATCTTCAAATTCGAATACGTTAATCGCATTAAGGTCACGGTCGAATTTTTTGGCCCATAACTGGGTGCCATCCTCGGCATGGGAAATTGCCACGGTAACCCGAACACGGCAATCCAGTTTTTGCACACCCCCGGTAATAATAAAACGGGCACCGAGTTCATGGCCAATTCGCCGTACATCACGGGTTATACCGCGATACCTGTCGGAAGACTGCTGCGAAATGACCCGCAGTACATCAAAACGGGAAAACGCCGTGATCAGGTTGGTGGTAATGCCCGCAGCGAGTTCCTGCATCTGTGTGTCTGATCCCTGGCTTCGAAAGGGAAGCACGGCGATGACCGTTGAATTCGGTAAAGGCGTGTCAAGAATATTGGCAATAGAAATAACCCCATTATCTTCAGGATTATCATTGTACTTCGGCCGGTAGCCGCCTTTCGGAATTTCGATAACCAGGGGGTCTTGCTTGCCTTCGGTCAAAAAGTAGTGGGTTAGCATACGGCGCAACCGCCTCGCTTCAACCCGCACAACAGGATCGGTTCGCGGGTCGAAATTTTGGTCACGCCGATAGACATCAATGGCAATACTATTGCCACTGATTCGGGCACCACGGCCAGCAAGGTCTTCATCAACCACGTATTTTAGAAACTGGGAAATACGTGGGGCCTCGGAAAACTTCCGGCTGTCTAAAACGCGATCAAGCTCAAAAGTTATTGCTTCGCCATCCGGGTTGATAATGGTCTTATTCTCTTTACCCATTCACTCTTCCACGACGGGAATTCTATACCATAAAGCGCCGGCTTCCCATTACCCTCGGTATACAGATGGGCTCATTTCACGCTAATTGCAGGGCTATGGACTAACATGTTGCCTACACCCCGGTACTTCCGGCTTGAGCAACAGTAAGGCACAATTTGCTCATTCATCAATTAGGAGGTGAAATGAGTGTTCCAGCACTGCCAGGCGGGCCGCAACAGGCTAAAATCCCCGTTAACAGAATTGACCACCATGGCAGCAGCCTTGCAATCCATTTATTAATCGAGAACAGGTGACGGAACGGCGATGCAAAACAGTAAAAACTTCCGCCTCTCCAAATCGAAACTGATTTCAGGCTGGCAATGCCCGAAACGCCTGTGGCTGGAAATCCACAGACAGGAGGAGCTGGAATGCTCCTCCGGCACCCAGCACGCATTCGTCATTGGCCACGAAGTCGGCGCCGCCGCCCAAACCCTGTTCCCCGAAGGCATCCTGGTCGAGTCCGGCTCGAACCTGCCGAGGAAAAATTACCCAGGTCGAATATTATCAGGGCGCTGGAACAAACCTCCAGGCTGATTAAACAGCGCGGCCCCGTGACCCTGTTCGAAGCCGCCTTCCAGTCAGACGGCGTACTGATCCGGGCAGATGTGCTGGTACGCAATGAAGACCACGACTATCACCTGATTGAAGTCAAAGCCTCCACCGCAGTCAAGGAATACCAGCTCCATGACTGCGCTATCCAGCTAGGGGTGCTGCAGCAGCAGGGATTCAATGTTGCATCAGTACAACTCGCCCATATCAACAACGAGTTTGTCTATCCCGGCGGTGGAGACTATGACGGCCTATTCAGCCTTGTAGATGTCACCGAGGACGCGCGGAATCTGCAGGAGAACGTTACAGACCTCATCGATGACTTACGCCAAACCCTGTCCCGGACAGAGCCCAGGGTCGACATGGGCGATCAATGCAGCGATCCCTTCGATTGCCCGTTCACCGGCTACTGCGCCGGCCCCCAGCCCGAATTGCCGGTCAGCTGGCTGCCTGGTGGAATAAAGGCAACCCGCAAACTCGTTGACCAGGGCTATACAGATATGCGGGAGATTCCGGAAGGGCACCTGGATAACCAGGCCCGCGAATGGGTAAGGCAGGTCACCACCAGCGGAAAACCCGATCTCAGACCCGGCGCCGCAAAGGCCCTGAAAGGCATCGGCTGGCCAAGATACTATCTTGATTTCGAAACCCTCAATCCGGCAGTGCCGGTATTCGAGGGTACCCGGCCCTATGAGGCCCAGGCATTCCAGTGGTCCTGCCATATCGAACAGGAAAACGGCGACATCGAACACAGGGAATTCCTCGCCGACGGGAGCGAACCACCCACTCGGCAATGCGCAATTTCCCTGATCAAGACACTGGGAACTGAAGGCCCCATCCTCGCCTATTCCAGCTACGAGAAAACCACACTGAGTAATCTTGCAGCACTATACCCCAGGCGACGAATAAAACTGGAGGCCATCAAAAACCGCCTGGTGGACCTGCTGCCCATCACCAAAGCCAACTACTATCATCCGGACATGCAGGGTTCCTGGTCCATCAAGAGAGTCATACCCACCATCGCCCCGGAGCTGGACTATGCAGATCTGGACATCGTCTCCGAAGGCAGCCAGGCGCAGGTTGCCTTCCTGGAAATGATAGAAATGGACGAAGACCCGGATAGGAAAGAAGAGCTGGAAACTGCGCTTCTCAGGTACTGCGAAATGGATACTTTGGCGATGGTCAGGCTGGTGCAGTTTTTGGAAGGGAGGTAGCTGAACCAGATTAATAAAGGATTGATAGAGGGGCCAGACCTCCTTTGCGAAACATCTTGCGTTCGCTAGATTTCTACCGGGGTTTCTTCGGCGTTTCCCCACTCCGACCAGGAACCGGTATAGGCACTGACATTTTCATAGCCAAGCCATTTAAGGACGAGGTAAGTATGGGTTGAACGGCGGTTGGACTGGCAATAGACTATTACATTTTTATCCCGGGTGATCCCCAGCAGCCCGAGTTCGGATTGCAGGATCCCGGCATCACGCAGTTTTCCGTCTTCCATCACGTCCACCGCAGAACTCCAGTCGAAATGCACTGCCCCCGGAATATGCCCGGATTTTTCGGCTCGAACATCTTCTCCGGCGTATTCCGCGGCACTTCGGGTGTCGACGATACAGGCATTCGGGTTATCCAGTTCAGCCAGTATCTCATCTTTCGAAACAACTCCATTACCAAATCCGGAAACCGGATAACGGCTGCGCGGGATATTCCTTGGTGAGTCGCTCACGTCGAGTTCTGCATCATCCCATGCGGCGAACCCGCCATTTAACAAGGCATAGTTTTTATGGCCTATGGCGTCCAGGGTCCACAGCAACCGGGCCGCGTCAACCCCCGCACCATCGTCATAGGCAACTACAAAGTGTTCCGGCTCGATGCCGGATTCTTCAAGCAGGCCAGAGATTTCCCGGGCACAGGGTAACAGCCCTTCAATGGGGCCGGACTTGCGAACCAGCCTGTTGTAATCCAGCAATACGGCGCCCGGTATATGGCCATCCGGGCATTGTTGTGGTGACCTGACATCGATGATACGCAGGTTGTCCTGACCCAGCATGGCATGCAGTGCATCCGCATCAACAACAAATTCCGCTCCAGGACGTGCATCCTCCGGGCGTGCATCCTCCCGGCGTGCATCCTTATGGGGCAGCAGCGCCAGTCCGGCGCTGGAAAATGATGCAGGAATCGGGAAAACGCCCGATGGCTCCGAATACTCACCAACTTCAAGAATTGTCACGGATTACTCCACATTGGCATCGCAAATGCCACAAAGAAAATATTTCTTAGGAATATCGCACAACTAATGAAAATGCAGAAAATTAATTGTCTAAATCAGGAAATATGGAAACTGGTATTATTTCAGGGGGAATCTGTAGTTATTAATTCCACTAAGACCAAATCGCGTGTGGTTTTGATCTCTTCGGCGAGTGATCTGCAGCAATTTCATTCGTGGAACGGATGCATTCCCCGTCCCAAGGGATCTGCCCCTTCATCCCTGATCGACCTGTTGCGGTATCGGATTGTCATATAAAAAATCCAGAATATGCTTCACTATAATGGGTTGTAAGGAGAGCGGATGATTATGTCCTGCGCCTTCTAGAATCACCAGGGAGGAGCCCGGGATCCGGTCCGCCATGTCTTTGCCATGTTCAATACTGAATATGGGGTCCTGGTTTCCATGGAGAATGAGAGCAGGGCAGTGAATGTCCTGGGTTTGCCTGTAAACGGGCCTTGTTGCAAGTCGGGACAGCACAATCCTGGCTGTGCCCTGGGGGTAGTACATTCTTTCTACCGAGGTGGCTGCGGATTGCATTGCTTCCTTGCGATCGAGGGCGTGACGCTTGCCATTGGTGGCGAGACGCAGGTTCTTCATGGCGTCTATCTGTTGTTCAATACTTTTGTATTCCAGCGTCGCTGCTGTCATTGCCTCGTCAACACCGGCGGCTCTGCCAGGCAGCCCGGGATTGTAATTGCTGCCCTGCAGACAGACGAGCCTTGAAACACAGAGCGGGAAGTCGATTGCCAGAATTTGGGCAACCAGTGATCCATAGGAATAACCAATGACGCAGGCGGATTGAATATCCAGGAATTGCAATAACAACACGGCATCCCCGGCCATGTCATGGGCGGTATACGGCGCATCCGGCAGCTCACCACCCTCCAGCACTCTCTTTGCCTGTTGGAGGTCCGCGTCGCCTGACTGATCGAACCTGGTCGAAAAGCCAGAATCTCTCAGTTCGTATCGCACAACACAAAACCCTGCCTTAACCAATGGCAGATACAGTCCGGAAGGCCAGTCAGTTATATTGTCAGTGATGCCGAGGATGACGAGTATCACAGGATCCGACGGGTCTCCATGGATTTCATATTCAAGGGATACACCGTTTGAAAGAGCCGCCCGGGCCATGATCGTGCCTGTTATTGTTCGCTCTGTTCCAGTTTGTCCAGGACCAGGTTCGACAAGGTGTAATGCATTGCGTCCCAGAAGGGCGAATAAAACTGGCTGCTTACCGCGGGACTATGCCGGGCTCTCTGGATAGATTCGCAGATCAGGTTATCTTCCTTCCTGGCCATGATCCCCTTTCTGGCAGATTCATTACGATCTTTAACCAGGCCAGGGTTTACAGCACCCTCCCCGTAAAACAGGGTGGCGAGGAGCTGGATACCCGATTCAGGCCCATCGGGCAGGAAGATTGCCACCCGGGCGGCATCTCCCAGGAGGTGGTGACCCAGTTTGGAAACACATTGGCGATGGTATTCACTGAATTGTCTGAACCGTCCTTGTTCCTGATTTTTGGCAATCGGCTTTGCCCGTACAGCGAGTCACCAATCTTGTTGTCGTAGCACAGGCCGAGGAAACCGGAGGGTCATTGATCTCGGTATAGGTTTTGACTCCGCTCGAATCTACACGCGGACTATGTGGTGATTTTCGATACATCTCATGAACAAAACTTTCATGGTACACATTGGGAGAATAATTCTCGTAGACGGTTTTCCAGTTAGACCTGATTTCCAGGGAGTGGATGATGGGTTCATCGGACTTGTCCAGGCCTATTTCCAGTTGATCAAGGTCCAGGTCTTTAAAATGATTCAGTACGGGCTCAAATTGCTGTTCAAAAGGGAGTGGATTCTTTCCCGGATGAACAAAGATCGTATGCAGCCATACAGTACAGGGAAGGGGAATCAGGTCAGCATGTAAATCTTCCGGGTTAATGCTGTTGGCATCAGGTGTGCCATCCCAGTAATTTGCTGAACGGAGCTTTCCTTCGAGATCATATTGCCATCCGTGGTAGGGAGTAGTGATCGAATCGATGCCCTTTTGTGGATGAATGGACACTTCGCATCCATCGTATGGGCAGATATTGTGAAATGCCCGGATCACTTTATCTTTTCCCCTTACCAGTAAAATGGGGACACCCAGAATGTTCAATGGAAGCAGGTCTCCTTCGTCTTTTACCCGGGCGTCGAATGAGACGGCGATCCAGCTTTGCCTGAGCACATGCTCCCGTTCAAACTGGTAAAAATCGTCATCAATAAAAGCCCTACGGGGAAATGTCCTTGCTTTTTCAATAGGCGCCCTGATTTCGGCTCGCTCTTCGTCTGTTAAAAGGTCAGATAACTTCATTGATTGCATGCTCATTTTTCATAAAGACCTATGGGAAAGACCTATGGCGTTTTTTCTTCTAGCCGCAGGCCGTGGTGTGTACTGGAACCAGGAAACATGATGCCTGTATCCAATCGGCTTTCCCATATTGTGTTACGGATTTTATACCAGGGGCAGGATGCCATCCGGGAAACGTGGGGATCAGGATTTAAAATTCCTGATGAATTCGTGAATCCCGTCCAGGACGGCCTTTACCGCCGGATGGTCCGCCTCATAATCAATGAGCAGGTTTCTTACCTGGTCACCGAGGGTGGAATACTGGTCGAACGATTCCGGGTAAAGTCTTTGCTGCTCCAGCGATTCAATAATTTCATCGAGCCGCAGCTGGTACTCACTGTCAACCACGTCCAGCTTCTCACGCTCTTCCTTTAATCGCGCAAGATGGTCATGTAATTCCTGACGGCTCATGATTCCAGTCTGTTAGATCTCGACGTTGTCATTTTTGTATTATCTCATGGATAGGTGGATCGTGTTAAGTGTGACCAAACAGTGTGCCTGGCATTTACCAGGCTATATAATTATATAATTATATAATTAGATGATTATGATGTATTTCTAAATTTGCGGATTCAGGCATGAAAACAATCAAGATATTGCTATGGGTGTCAATGGTTCTGGTGGTGATTGCGGTAGGCGGGGTTTTTGTGGTCACCAACCTGGTTGATCCCAACGACTACAAACCGCAAATTTCACAGGCGGTCAAGAACAATACCGGGCGTGATTTGCGTATGGATGGCGACCTGGAATTGACTTTCTATCCCTGGCTGGGAGTGGAAACCGGTGCGCTGTCACTGTCCAATGCCCCCGGATTTGAAGACGGCCCCATGCTTGAAATCGGCAATGCCCGCGTATCGGTGAAGATCATGCCGCTGCTTTCCAGGCAGGTCGAGATTGATACGGTGGTGCTGGAAAATCCGCGGATTCGGCTCTCCACCCGGGCTGACGGCCGCACAAACTGGGACGACCTGGTCGAATCACTGTCGGGCCAGCCCGCCGAAGACAGCGAACGATTGGATGAGGGGGCAATGGCGATTGCCGGACTGGTTATTGAGGGTGTCTCTGTAACCGGCGGTGAGGTGTCCTGGCAGGACGACCAGGCCGGCGAGAATCTCACACTCGAAAATATCAGCCTGACCACCGGTCGACTCGTGCCCGGCGAGCCCCTCGACATCGAATTCAGCATGAACGGGTCTGGAAGTATGCTGCCCGAACCGGGGGCAGTCTCCCTGGCCACAACATTGACCCTGGGGGATAGCATGAAGTCCCTGGGTCTTGACGATACCGCGCTGGTCATTAGTGCTGACTCTGCCAACGCCGACCTGAAAATCGGCAAAGTACTGCTGGCCATTGACTCCGGACTCGTTGCGGTGAGCCAGCTGACAGCGCAGCTTTCCCAGGGGGGCAGGTCATTTTCTGCCAATGCGCCGTCACTGAACTACGACCCATCCACCGAAAGCCTGGAACTGCCGGACCTGGAGCTGACCCTGGGAGAAAACAAGGTGAAACTCTCGCGCACGGCCTCCAAAGTTCTCAGTCAACCGGCTGCCAGCGGCCGGTTTGACATCAGGTCCCCGGACGTCCCTGCGCTGTTATCACAGTTGAAAATGGAATCTCCTGTGCCAGAATTGCTGCTGGGCGCGCTGCAGGCCTCGGCAGATTTTGACTTTGAAAACAATACCGTCGTGCTTGACGGCCTGTCATTGACCGCGACTATCAACCAGGTGGAATCCCGGCTTTCCGCCACCCGGGTGTCATTCAATCTCGATAGCGGGGATATGGCGCTTGTGTCCACGACCCTGGAACAGGATGATCTCAGGCTTGAAATTAATGCAAGTGGTGCGAATTTCCTGGGAGAGCTCAGTGCAATGCAGGCCTCTGGGTCGCTTGCCGCGAGCGTGGCCAGCCTCGGGAATGTGCTCAATCGAAACCAGCTGTCCACAGAGCTGCCGCCAGGGCTGGGGCAGGACATCGCTGCAAAGCTGGAATTCAATCTTGCTGGAGGTAATGTTGAGATCAGTGCGCTGGAGGCGAGGATCGACAATATGACCATTTCGGGTAGCGCTTCGGTCGGGCTTGAGCAGCCCGTATATGGCTTTGACCTCAAAATCAATTCCCTCAATCTGGATCAGTTGCTGGGCACCGAAGAAAGCACCACAGAGGAAACCGCCGGATCAGCTGAACAGTTGCTCCTGCCCGTGGCACCGCTACAGGGGCTGATAGTCCATGGACGTGCACGGATAGGCGAAGTAATCACTACCGGACTGGTGCTGATGAACGTTGATGCTACGGTCAATTCGGACGGCAAAGTTTTGCGACTCGACCCGGTTATCGCCGAGGTTGCCGGCGGGACGGTACGGCTTGGACTGCATTATGATGTGTCCGGGAACGTGCCGGCGATCAGGTTGACCAACCAATCCCGCAACCTCGACGTGGGCGAGTTGCTTGAAGCCCTGGAAGTCACCGATGCGGTGGAAGGCAAGGGCAGCCTGGATGCTGACCTATCGGGCAGTGGTGTGGATGTCGATGGTGTGATTGCCTCTTTGAGTGGTGACATGCAGTTTCGGCTGAATGATGGCGCGCTTAAGGGATTCGACCTGCAGGCAACGCTGTTGAAACTGCAAGGCGGCCTGGCGGCCTACCAGGGCAAGGAGGTTACCGAGACCCAGAAACCGGAAGCACAGACGCGGTTCACCGAGTTGACCGGCAGCTTTGATGTCAGCCAGGGCGTATTCAGCAATGACGATCTCGCCATGAAAGCCCCTGCGTTCCGGGTGGGTGGTTCGGGCCTGATAGACCTGCCGAAGTCGGCCATCGACTACCAGCTGGATGTCCATGTTGTCGCCAGCGTCGAGGGGCAGGGCGGGGAGTCGCTCAAGAACCTCAAGGGAGCAAACATTCCACTGCGAATCAGTGGCCCCCTCGAGTCCCCGGGATTCGCGCTCGATGTGGCGCGGTTGCTGCAGGACCAGGCCAAGAAGGAACTGAGCAAGGTACTTACCAAGGAACTTGGCCTGGAATCCCCGGATGAAAGCACCCAGACCCCTGCCCAGGCAGAGGCAGAGGCAGAGACGAGCAAAAGTCTCGAGGATCAGCTCGTGGACAAGCTCAAGAAGGACCTGACCAAGGGGCTGTTCAAGAGCCTGGGGCTGGATTAGCTGCCAGGGTAAAATCAATGTTTGTCCAACCGGGTTCGCGCTGGAAGAACGGTTATAGCAAAAGGATATGTGGGAAAACCAGTGGACATACCCGGCCCATTCTATGAACCCGGATCAATTTAGATAGAGGAGAAAATGTGGAATCCTGTTTGTTATGTATTTAAATCAATGACCGGGCCGCATGGTGTTATCGCCGCCCTGTTGGTCGGTATCGTCGTTACCCTGACCGGGCCAGCTTTCGCTCAACAGGAAGCAACCCGGACAGTGCTGCAACAGGCAGATGTGCCGGGAACCACAGACATGCAGGTGATTGTCTCTTTATTGGAAATGCCCCCGGGATCTTCCATTCCCCTGCATACCCATCCCGGCGTGGAAATTGCGGTCGTTCTGGACGGCGCCACAGCTGTGTCCAATAACGGCGAACAGCTCAGGTTTACCCCCGGGTTGTCAGTTCAGTTTCCACAGGGATTGGTCCATGGCGGTTTCACCATCACCGGGCACAGCACCTTCAGGGCAATTACCACCCAGGTGGTAGAGAAAGGGAAACCGGTTATCACTCCGGTCAAGCAGGAATCCGACGAACTGGTTTTGCTGCAGTAGTTA
>PVMK01176826.1_pt1 | contig 13971 bp, 12 predicted proteins | sample 1853481 | NCBI WGS metagenome assembly PVMK01 (sample SAMN08533507, study PRJNA380276) | Marine sediment metagenome, whole genome shotgun sequencing project. | reverse complement strand
CATATATACACAGCGAAAAGGGGATATTGCTCTGGTCAGGCCAAATCCGGATCATTTTGAAATGATAAGTACATTCCAAATTACAGAGGGAAAAGGACAGCATTGGGCACACTTGTCAATCTATGATGGTATTATGTATGTTCGACGGGGAGAGATATTGATGGCTTTTTCTGTTAGGAAGTAGAAGCTTTTTCAGACTTGTTTCCACTGGAGCAGATGGCACCACCGCCAAACCGCTAAAGCCCCTGTTTATCTTCGGATTTTCGGAGGCTTTGCAATTTATGTTAACGGAGGTGTTTATGGATTTTTCTTTGATCGAATTTGGTGAAATTTATGCGACTATGTGTCTTGGGCCTTTGCTCGATTCAATGCTCAAACCACAATGGATTCGAATTCTCAGGAATTCTCTTAGTAACCTGAAAAGGAAATTGGAATAGCCTATTAAGCCAAACCGCGAAAGCTCCCAAAGATCAAGTATATGCGGGAGCAGTAGCATGCTCCTGCCTAACAACAGGTTTTTCTGCATATCTATTGGTTTTGTACTTAGAAGTGTTGTAACTTCTGTTGCTTTATTAGCCTTAAACCTATTACCATAAAAAACAAGTATCTTTTTCTGCTCAGCCTTCTCTTTGTATTGATTTTTGTCAACTATGGATGTACCAGTGAACCTGTTACTGTTGCCACCTCTGCTGATGGTGTTGAGCTTGTTTTCAGTAATCAGGGCAAGGGCGATCCAGCCATCCTGTTGGTTCACGGATGGACGAATAACAATACCATCTGGGACTTGCAGGTTCCCGTCCTATCTAAAAAGTACCAGGTAGTTGCAGTTGACCTTGCGGGTTATGGAAAATCCGGTAATACCCGGTCCGATTGGACAATGTCGGCATTTGGTGAGGATATTGCAGCAGTGGTACTTGCCGCCAAACTTAAGAACGTAATCCTTGTTGGATTTTCGATGGGTGGCCCGGCCATTCTGGAAGCTGCACAGATCCTTCCGGATCAGGTTTCAGGCTTGATACTTGTAGATGCCATAAATAATCCTGAGGAACAATATCCCCCATCTGTGGTCCACTGGATTGACAGTACTTATATGGATTTGATAGAAAATCCAACTACCGAAAAATTAGTGGCACTTGGCTTTTTTGTTAATAATCCGGAGGAATCCATGGAAAAGGTAAATACTATGATTGACAGGGACAGGACCGGTTGGAGAGAATCCCTCATTGAATTTTTCAAATGGTCAAATGAAGATTGCACCGGATCACTGGAAGCCGTGGAGGCTCCCATCATTGCGATCAATACAGATAATGTTCCAACAGAAGTAGATAATTTCAGGAAATATGTTCCTACATTCAAGGTCAAGTTACTCTCAGGTACGGGTCATGTTATGATGTGGGATGTTACCGAGGAGTTCAACCGCCTCCTGGAAGAGAGCATACAGGCAATTATCTCTGTAGAATAGCTTACTATTCCGGTTTTTCCACGGTGAGTCATAATGTGATCGAAATTTAACTAATCTTCCAATTCCATATCTGTTCTTCGTTTACCCAGGAATGAGAATGAAATGAAAAATGCCATCATTATTCCTAAAATAATAAAGGTGATTATTATTTTATTGTAAATAATTGCACAACTCAAAGATCAAGTATCTGCGGGGGCTTTGCAATTTATGTTGACGGGGGTGTTGATGGATTTGAAATCGAAGAATCAGGGGGGAGTACTTCTATATATTATTGTCTTGAATAATTCTTTCTGGACAATCTTCTTTATCGTTATAAGTCTCTTTTTCAGCTGTGTGCACACTTAACAAAACTTCTTACAATCCATGAATCTGAAAGAGGAATCTATTTGATAGAAATACCATCCAGACACTCCAACTTAGCAATAAAGCCCCAATTTTGCTTATAATCATCCGCAGTAACTACGAATATCAATTCATTCTTGCCTTCTGCCAAATTCAGTTCAATCTCGGTATCATCAACAAAAACCCTTCCTTCGTTTTCTGAATTCAGGCCTTTGCTGAAAATGATCTCTGAATTGAAGACCATAGTCAGATGATTGGCATAGTCGAAGTTCATTTTTACTGATCTTTTTGATTCTGAAATAATAGTGCAGCTAAGTGAGACAGAACCACTTGTTTCATTGAAAAAAGGACTGATATTGACCAGGTCGTCATCATCTGATTTTATTAATTTCCAATCTGTTCCAGCAAGATTGAGCGAATCCAGCTGTTCTAAAATATCGTCATCATTTTTGGTGAATTTTTGGGATAAACGCCACTTTGACAAATACGTTTTGTGTGGTTTTTCGGTTGTGCTCTTAACGCTCGAAATATCATTGTCAGGGAGTTCTTCAATTGAAAAGTTCGCGAAATAGGCATCAGCAAATAAAACTTTGAGGCTTATCTCACCGGCACCGATATTGCCTTTGAGGCTTTTCACAATTAGCTTTGGCACATCCATATCCTCAATATATATGGAAGCCTGACGACCAATTACCTCAACCTTTGTATGCACCCATAAGTGTGGGTTCCATATTTCAATTTCCTCTCCTGATTCAGCGATATTATATATCCTTAACCTGCCAACATCGACTACCCTCCAATTATTCTCATCTATGGGCTGTACATTTACATTTGTGGAGAACGATAATCCTGTCTTTTCCAATGCGATTTTCAGACTGTCGTTAATATCCCCTGTCTTTAAATACTCTTTATACTTTAAATCCAGAGCCCCAAGCTTTTCTTTAGGATATCCGGTTTGGGCTTCATATTTGGGATAATTGTACAATTGCCAGGGCAAACTTCCATTTTGGATCGGAATATATTGTATGGCATCTTTTTTATTATCGGACATAAGTCTGTAATAAATATATTCATAATTATTTCTGCCCCGTCCCCTGAACCCTAGACCTGGTGCAACAATGCCAATAAAATCGAAATTGATGACGAAATTCTTTGGTTTTAGATCTTTCAAAAATGCCGAATGCCCCTTAGGAAGATGTAAGGATTTGCGTTTCTCGTATTCAACAATATTCATTTGCTGTTCAATCCCCTTTTTGTCCTGAATGCTCCAGTTTTCTTCATTAAAAGAAATGGATTGATTCGCATTCTTTGTTTCATCATTTTGACCCTTACCGCAGATGGTTAAAGTCAAAATAGTGAGTAGTAGTGGTATCACTTTTCTATTCATCATAAATGTTTTTAATTTTAAAAATCCAGAATCAAATTGCTTGCTCTGGAGTTAAAAATATCTTTATCCAGTTGAATCAGGTTGATGCTGTTTTCTGCACATTGTATTTGGAACCAGTATTTGGAACAACATTGTTCGAATTGGATATCTGATCGTTCCATGAAGTCACAGAGCCACCACCATCGCTTAGAAATGCCAATAAGATCTTCAGCTACTGATGTTGCATTCTTTATAATGCTCTAATCAAAAATCCTCTTATAGTTCTCTACTATCAAACCGGCGTAAGGTTCGGCGTATTCCACAAGAATTCTAATATCAGATTCAGAAAGCTTTTTCATGTTTCTGAGAACTTCAACATTGTCCTCAATTTCATACATAAACCTGCAGCCACTACACAAAGATGAAACCGGAAGCGAATAAACATATTGGTGTAAATTGGCATGTGTAAGTTTGGTCTCGTTCACAATATCTGGTATATCCTTGGTTTGAATATGCTCGGGAGTAGTATCAATTCGTCCGCCCAGCATGCTTCCTCCGGCCATTGTTTTCATCGCAATTATACCATACTCTTTCTCTAATAGAACAGGCAATACGTTGTGCTGAAACGATTCAAAGGAGGGGTCACTAACGTTCAATGGCATTTGACAGGTGTCCAGTTCAATTCCAAGTTCCTCAAGCCTTTTCAGGAAATACAAATGCGTTTTGGGATTGCGATGACCAGTAAAGCCAATGTATCGGGTTTCCCCTTTTTCTTTGGCTTCCAGAAAAGCATCCAACACCCCTTCCTTTATTCTGTTCTCTACATCCTCGGGCGTTTGTAGGTCATGGATCTGCCACAAATCCAGGTAGTCTGTATTTAGAGCTTTTAATGATTCATCAAGTTGTTTACGTACATCATCACCTGTTTTTGCAGGTGCTTTAGTCATTAGGAAAATCTGGTCGCGGTATTTTGGAGTGAGAAAGCGTCCCATATAATCTTCAGAACGTCCATTATGGTATCCCCTGGCATTATCAAAAAAGCGCACCCCCAGTTCCATGGACCGCTCTATCATTTGTTGTGCTTCTTTTTCGTTTTCGGTAAAACCCAAATGATAGCCACCCAGACAAAATGCGGTTACTTTCTCTCCATTCCTTATTAATTGCCTTTGGGGTAAAATATCACCCCATCTATCATTTTTACTTATTGCAGATGCCCAATTGGCCACCAGCCCAAGAGCTGTCACAGTAGCCGTTTTCTTTATAAAATTTCGTCGATTTTGCATACTTCATTTATTATTTCAGGTGACCATATGACTCGTAAATATTATAAAAACAAATATGGAGCAATAAATGTTTTGGGTCGATTGCCTGGAAATACAGATCAAAACTTAATTCCTATATCAATGACGGTACTGCCTTTTATCGAGTTAGGGAGTATACATTAGTTGCACTGACAACAAAGTTTGGTACTTTAACATATCCATTATTAATGCACTCATTAATGCCGTTTTCCTGAAAATCTGTAATTACTTCATCCAACATATCTTTAGCCAGGCTTGGTTTTATCCTTACATAAACAGGAATCATCCAGGCCAAAGGTGTAGCCCAATATGCACCGTTCTGATAGGTTCCCTCCTCACAGGGTTTAAACAGTTTGTTCCAGGATCCCTCACTAATGGTAAGATGTCTTATTTGTCCTTTCATTACCGTCTCATCATAGTGGTCCACTAAGTAAGTTGCGATCCTCTTGGTCTGTTCTTCACTGGTGATTCCTACTTCTACGGCGTACGCACTTCCCCATATATCTATTTGCTTACAGTCGATATCAGCAGCCCAAAACATACCTTTGTCTTCGTTCCATAATTTATAAATACTTTGTCGAACGTATTCATATCTTCTTCTGTAAATGGCTGGATTGCCACATTCATATTTTTTGCAGAGTTGATACATTTCAAGATTGGCCTTGTAGTAGAGCAATGATGAAAAGAGAATGTTCCCGGTTTTCTTTACAATATCTGTAAACCCATAAACACACTGTGGATTTTTAGGGTTGTTGTATACTAATCCACTTTCCTTTACAGTTGTATGATCAATTCCTCTGCGCAGTTGCAGCTCAACATCTTGAAAAAGAGCTTTGTCCTGATACTGATTAACGTAGGAGCACACTAACATGGCCATAAAAGGGCCGTTGTCCAATGCATTATCCGCCATTGGCTTGCCTGGAGGTCCCGGGCTATATACTGGTTGGCCTGCCACATTAACCCTGTCAGGCACACACCCATCTTCACGTTGGCCATTTAGTAAGTAGTAAATGGATGCTTTAATTTCATTCGGATCCATCAAGTCACCAGCATACTCAACCATATAATAAGTATCCCTTGTCCAGAGAGCCTTATAGTTACCTACTCCATCAGGAGTATGTATCCACGTACCACCAGCCCCTTTAACTCGACAACCATTCAATTGTTTGAGAGTCGCTTCTTTCATCCATTGAATCTTTTCTGCCGATATCCCATACGGATTGACTGAAGCTCCTTTTTGTCCTTCAGTTTGAGCGAAAGCCAGAATTGTAATTACATGAAATGCCGTAATGGCAGCAGATTTTTGTATAATCGTTCTCTTATTTTTCATTCCCCATTTCTCCTTCGTTTATTAAAACCAGTTTTTAAACCTATTGGCGAATTGCCCACGTACTGTCAGGCTCTGTCGCATCTGTTCAACCTTTCTCCAAAATAATTAATTGAACTCCGTTTTATGCAGCTAAAGAATGAAACAATTTGAACTTTCTTTGTTTTTGAGAATTCAGCTGATTTTTCTTCCCTCTGACTCAAGATCCTTTAACCCTAAGCCTTGTTTTTTGTACTAAACTAAAGAATTTTTAGTTTTTAATCTATTGATCCAGGTGAAAGCTTCCCTAAATTTAAGCGTTAAACTCTATTTTAAGTTTTAGCTTTTTTCAGAGAAGCTTACAGCTTTGCAATTAAAGGTGACGGGGTTGTTGATGGATTCTTGAAATCAAAGAAGTAATTCCTCACTTCTAATAGTTTTTCTGTATGGTTTGGTATGGAAAGCAACTTGACTCCCATAAAAGGTTCTGATCAAACAATTTAGGATTAGGAATGTTCTTACATTATTGTTGCATTTATTATAACTAAGCAAGGATCCAATGATAAATCTCTTAAGAAGAATTAGACGAAATACGATGACTGAAAATAAACCCGATTTATATCTGGTATACGCCATAGGAGAGGTTGTGCTTGTCGTAATTGGAATTTTGATTGCTCTGCAAATCGATAACTGGAATGAAGTAAAAAATCTGCATCGAACAGAAATGCTGCTTCTTAAAGAAATGAAGTCCAACTTAGAAGATAGTATGGCTGAGGCACAGTGGAATATTACCTACAATATGGAGAAGTTAAATGCAAATGAGGTAGTTCTTGAGAATTTAAATAGTCCTGGAAATTACAACGACACCTTAAATTTTTACTACGCCAATCTTATGGGTGGGTCTTACTTTTCTAAGAACACCTCCGCCTATGATAATTTGAAATCACTGGGTTTTCATATTATTGAAAACGACAGCCTGAGAATAAGAATAACAGAACTTTACTCAAATAGATTTGCTTATATAGACCTTTTAGAATCGAATTTTATTGATAATTTTTATTCATTAAGACTGGAACCTCTAATACTTAGTCATATCATAACAGACACCATGTGGATAAGTGCCACACCTGTTAATCAATCAAAATTGGCAAGGAACCATGAATTTAAAGAGGCCATCAAAAAGAATATTGATTGGATAATGTTTATGATTGATATATATGCCAATATTGAGACGGAGATTGTTAATCTCATTCATCAAATTGAAAGTGAGATAAATCACTTATGAGGAGATCTATCGTTTCCAATATCGCTTTCTTGCCACCACCACCAAACCGCTAAGTCCACATTTCATATGCCGGTGAAATAATCTACAATTCACTTTTGATTATAGCTTCATCATAAATAGATTCTAACAGCATCTTTCCTGTCTTGGTTTTAAAATACTTATCCCGAATGTTTGCAAGCATCTTTTTATTCATCTCATCTTCAAAAATATTTACCAGGAAGTCGGCCTCCACAAGAATTTGAAAATCCAGGCCCTCAATTTTCGAATACGAATGGTGATTCCCAATCAAAAAGCAAACCCTCTCAATAATATCCTGTTTCACTTCTAATTTTTCAAGCATTATTCTGGCAATGGGTGGGCCTTCAATTTCTTGGTATTTACCTGCGCTTGATTTGTATTTCTTCTCTGATACATGTATGCCAATATCATGTAAAACTGCAGCAATCTCAATTATATCAATGGTATCTCTGTTCCTTGTTTCGCTTCTGCAAATTGTACTTGCAAATCCATATACTTTCAAGGAATGATTAATTCTGAGTATATCATTTCCAAAGTATTCAATCATTGTTTTTAAAACGTCTTGTATCATCTTATAACTGGAATTCAGATTTATCAAAAGAGATTAACTTCAGATAAAGATACATGAATTGGCAACAAGTTAGCCTCCATAGTTCTTAGTATTTGAGTGGGCTTTGCAATTAAGGGTGATAGGTGTGTTGATCGACTTGAAAAGGGATTTCAGATAGCTAGAATCCTTAATTGATTGACCTGATATTTATAGAAGCAGACGTAGAGCATTATAAAGAAAGTAGTTGTAAGCCTATAATGACTATGAATACTGCAAACTGAGGTGTTGTAATTTTTAGTATTTCCTTATGAGTAAAGACTGTAATAAATAGAGCTGTGAAGAAGTTAATTACGACAACTCCCACCGGGAAGTAACGCGCCACACCATTCAATTCAATTAAGCTAGCTGAAACTAAAATCTGAATAATGCCTACTGCTAACAATAATACGCCACCTTGAAAGATCATAATTCTTTGAGATCCTATTGTTACAGAATCGTGGGTCAGTTTTTTCAGATCTGGAATTTGCTTTTTCTCTCCATAAATATTGTGGGCGATACTCATCAACACTAGTAAAATACCGGCAATAATTCCCATTTCAATCTTTATTATTTGCTGTCATGATTATTCCGTAAAAGGGCCAGTGCTCAAGATAATTAATTAAATATCAATGGACTGTCATCAGTTAAAGTATTTTCATATCTTATATCCTTCTACGATCCATAAATTAATTAAAAATGAAAACGCCATTAACTGCAAATAGCAAATCACGACGGGACTTCTTAAAGAACAGCGTAGCACTTGCTACAATAGCTACAGCTAGCCCTCTTGCCGGTTTTTCTTCATTCGCCGGGAAGGAAAAACTAAAATCGAATAAGATGAATGGCATCCAGATTGGTGCTGTATCATTTGTTGACGAAGGTGTTAATGAAGTACTTGATACCGTGCAAAAGCGAGGGGCAATAAATACACTTTTTCTTACAACGTTTACATATGGTCGTGGTCTCTCCGGACGTCAAATACCAGGTAGGAAGTTTCCTGACCATGGCTCTCAGGAGTCCGATGAAAATACCTTTCACGGCGGCAACTACGCAATTCCACATCCTGGATTATTTAATAACACTCTGCTTGATATTAAAGAAACCCGGGCTCCCGAACATGGAGACTTTGATATTCTTGCATCGGTAATACCCGAAGCAAAAAAACGTGGCATGAAAGTATTTGCTTCCGTTGAGGATCAATGGCGCTCTGACGTACCTGGTGTGAGCGAACTCACTGAAATAGATATTCAAGGTCGTAAAGCGCACACCCTGTGTCTGTTCAATCCGGAGGTTCGTGCATTCTGGACGGGATTAGTAACTGATCTCTGTATGTCTTACGACATCGACGGTATCCTGTTTTTCAATGAACGCAATGGGCCATTACTTACAGCACTTGGTGCAAGTCACTTCCAAACTATTGATTCATCTAAAGTCACATGCTTTTGTGAATACCACCAACGGGAGGCCAAAGAACACGGCATTAACATTAATCGGGCCAAAGAAGGTTATCAAAAGCTTGATCTGTTTGTTCAGACCTCTTTAAAAGGTAAGCGTCCGAGCGATGGATATTATGTTGAATTCCAGCGTCTGCTACTGGAGTATCCGGAAATCGTAGCATATGATAGGCTTTTCGATTTTGCTAAGCATCAGGTACTTAAAGAAGTATATTCAGCAGTGAAAGCCGTAAATAAAAACTTACAGGTTGGCTTTCACATCGAGCATGTAAACTCATTCAATGCATTTTTTCGCGCATCGCGCAAATATGAAGAACTTGCAACCATGGCCGACTTCCTGAAAGTCGTGGCATACAATAATGCCGGAGGTGAACGTTATGCCAGGTATATAAACAATATCAGCTCAACGGTGTTCCGTGATGTTCCTCCGGAGGAACTAATGCGGTTCAATAACCACCTCCTGCACTATGGCGAGGATGAAGCATCATTTGACGAGCTCCCAAAAGCCGGACTTTCGGCAGATTATGTCTATCGGGAAACCCGGCGTGCGCTGGATGGCGTAAAAGGCAGGTGCCTCATTCTACCTGGGATTGATGTAAATCTCCCAACGGGTGAGGAGAGTAGAAAAGCTTCGCCCGAGGACACTTATGAGGCAACCCTCGCTGCTAACAAAGCTGGCTCAGATGGTGTCATCCTTTCGCGCAAATACTCTGAAATGTTTCTGGCGAATCTGGATGCTGCAGGACGCGCTATTCGCGATGGGACTAAAGAATAAGAGTTAACTCCCTTGGCGGGGTGCTGATGGATTTGGATATCAATTTCAGATTACCAGAATCTCCAGCTTATTGGCTCGATTTTCTAGAAAGTTGTCATCAAAAGTTCTTATTCTACAATAATTTTCGTTACGGATTTCACTTTTTCTTGATAGTCTGTGTAATTTGCTAAATAGAATCCTCTTGGCAATGTTGTATTGAATTGCTTGGAGATATTTGTAGTTGAGAGGATCCTTGTTCCTACTGAATTATAAATAACAAGTTCACCATGATTGCCGGGGTGCTCAATTTGTATGGTTATTTGACCATCACTTGGAACAGGAAAAACTTTCATTTGGTCAGTTAGCTTGAAACTGTTTGCAGATAATACGATTTGATCCATGTTTATATCTCCATGCGGCCCTACGACCTGCCAATCACCAGGTGTTGGACATCGTTCGCCACCCAATATTGTTAGTTTAAGTGCTTCATTTGATAGGTTTACAGCACCGCTTGTATGACCACGTGCTTTTAGTATTTTCCACATACCGTATGAGGTGTCGAAACTCATTAAATAGTCATCACACTGGTCATCTGGTTTCCCAATAACCTCAAATTTTTGTAATGTTTCTGCTGTCCATGCCTGGTTATATGGAGCCCAGAGATATTCCGACGTTTCATTACATGGCTGTCCACAACATGGCTTTCCGCAGGTTGAACCCGTATAATCATTAGTGTGAACAAAAATTCTGGAGTTGTCGAGATCGAAGTTTTGAGCACTCAGAGCGGTAATGAACTCCTGGTTAACATGGTCAAGGTGAAAATGTGGAACAACAAATTGCAATTTAGCATCTGTCTTGGATATCCCAAAATTGTTTTCTACGATATTACCCACCTGATGGGCATCATTGTTTGCCCCACTTGATGTATAAGTCTTACCATTATTGTAGTAGAAATTAATATCCGCAGTTCCGCCAAAACCCATTCCAAAAACCCAAACAGTATCATTGGTTCCTTTAAACAAGAAGATACTTACAGTCCAGTCTAAGGTGTAGTCATCATACCGAAGACTGTGAACAGCATAAACCTGATCCTTAACAATGGGTTCTGGATCTGTGACAGGTGATGTTCCTTGACCGTATGCTAATTTACAGACAATAATTAACAATAGAAGCACATACAATTTTTTCATGATAAATCATTTATGTTAATCGTTTCGTATGATAGATTAGGGGATAACGAGTTGCGGGGGTGTTGGAGATCCATTTCGTTAAGCGGAATATTTACGACATAAGATGTTTAAGAGCGGAACAACATTCAGAAGTTAGAGGTACAAAACTGATGGACAAGCGCCTTAGGAATATTTAACAGTATTTTAACAACCAAATCCTTCCCTAAACCGCTAAAGCCCCCGTTAATCTTCGGATTCTCGGGGGCTTTGCAATTTATGGTGATGGGGGTATTGATGGATTCGATATCGGATTTTACCTGATACTAATATTCAGTTTTTCTAAAACACCTTTAATCCCCCGGTAAAGGCAGATTCATTTTCTTCAGGAGTTCAAGATACCTTGGATTGTCCCTTAACTGTTCATAGTTTCTCGCCAACCCGCTGATATAAGGCATATTTGGATGATGGATTTCGTATCCTTTTTCATAACAATCCATTGCCTTTTCATAATTGTTTATTTCCAGATATCGAAATCCCAGGATATTGATATTTATATATCTTTCATTGGCAGCTTCCTCATCAATCTTAATTGTCATTTCAACAGCTGCAAGATATCCTTGTTCCCGAAAGACAGAATCGACAGATGCAACTGTCTTGTCATCCTGCCATCCTATTTTTTTAAAATATTCAAACCATTTTTCATAGTCCCCAATCTGTCTATATGCACCACTTAAACTATAAATAGCAAACCGGTGAGTTGGATCAATTGATAGCGCTTTTTCATAAAGTGCAATTGCAGATTTGACATCACCGGTACTTCTCATTACATTTCCACCTAAACCCAAAACAAATGGCCTCAGCGGATCCAGTTTCAATGCCAGGTTAGCCTGGTGTATGGCCTCATCAGGCCTGTGCAAAATCGTCAGTAAATGTGCGTAGAACATACGGCCCAGCGCATTACTTGGATTCAGTTCAATGGCTTTCAAGTATTCTTCTTCCCCTTTCTTCCAATTCCATTCAGTCCATACAGCAATTCCAGCTTTGCTAAAATGTGAACTGGAAGAATTGGGATCCAGATCAAGAGCCTTGTTAAGGTTTTCATAAATCTTTGGAATGGCAACCGATGGCGAAATAAAGCTCATTTGCTTCTGGTAACCCCAGACTGATGCAAGTCCTGCATAAAGTGGTGCCCATTCGGGCTCTATTTTGATGGCAATATTGAAATACTCTTTAGCTTTTTGCAGGCTAATCTTATTGATCATATCCAGATAGTGCAGACCTATATAATAGGCTTCAACAGCCTCATCATCAACTTCTATCGATTCAAATAGCAATAGTTCTTCATCGACCGTTAATTCAATTTTCAATTGATCCGCAATCTGCTTTGTCACCTGGTTATAAAGGTTCGGCATCCGGCCTTTCGACTCCCTGTATTCAGCATTCCAGAGTTATTTCTCCTCAGGAGTGTTCATCGTTAATTGAAAACATATACTGTCACCCATACACATTACAGCGGGCTCTACAACTACATCCACCCCCAGTTCAGAAGCCATCTCTGATAATGTCATATCGGCATCTTTGTATACATCGGATGTGGTTTTGGAAATCACCGTTATGATCCGTCCTACATCACTGATTAGGGAAGAATGCATGCCCGACATGACAATGTCCAGCTGATCATCACCCGTATAATTTTTAAATGGAAGTATCAGCATTGACTGAATTTCACCAGGACGAATCTGATTATTTCTACCCATAATATTCATGACAACCAACCCGATAATCAACGCAAAACTTACATATGTGGCAACTCTCCATGCATTTGGGATGACAGTTTTTTCGTCTTCCCGAATCTCACTTGATGGTTTGGTTTTTTCAACCCCTTCAGAAGTCAAATCATAGAGCCATGATAATATGATAGCTAATGGGAATCCGACAGCAAGCACTATGACCACTATGGTAGAAAGGCTAACTGGCAGGCTCAATGGCTCTGATAAATTATTGATCAGCTCTATGATTACAAATGCTGCCGAAGCATACACTGTAATTACGTGTACGACCCTTCGTCTCTTTAACTCCTGCCAGAATTGAGAAAATGTGTTGATGGATTTTCCAGTATGGATATCGCCTAATCTTCTTTAAAAGGTTCTAAATGTTTCATCCAATAAACGGCAATAACCACAAAAGCAATAAAAAACACCCACATGCTATTTAACTGTTTTAATAAGAATGCTGCAAGCTCTTTGGTATCTGTGATATGACCGAATTCCGGAATTTCAAGATTATCAGATGAGTTGTTTTCCATTGTATTGAGATTATTTGTCTTGTTCAGAATTGACAGATTTAAAATTCGCTAGTCTTCCCTCGAGCAATCACCTCTATTTTCACATTTTGAAATTTAGGAAGCAATAGGTTCAGAACATCTTTTCTAAATGCCTCTATGTTATCAAGATGTATTACGCCGGATTCTGAGCTTATGAAAACTGCTATAAAATAGCTGCTTCCAAGCTTTGAGATATAGCTTGATTGTTTAATGAATGAAGGGGAAAGAGATTCATCAATGGCATTCTCAATTATTTTTTTTGAAGGGTTGTCTTGCAAAACACCTCCACCAAGTTCGATAAAAGCATCCCTTATAATTTTCAGTGGCATGCTTATAAACAAAAGACATATGATTAGAACAATGATGGCATCACCAATACTGGTCATAAAAGCCAGGGATGAGTTTTCAGGGATGAGTGAAATAATAACAAAGACAGTGCCTATGCCTAAGGATAATACTCCATCTACAAGTGCTGATTGAGTTTCAATTTTTAAAATCGAGCTTTTAAAGTCTGCCTTTTTGTTCATGGACCTGAAATAGAGGAAAAGACCAATACTAAGCAGTGTAATAAAAGCCACATAATAGAGAATCAAGTCAACCTT